>ERZ869936.1933-NODE-1933-length-13310-cov-4.222633_pt1 | contig 13310 bp, 8 predicted proteins | sample MGYA00520876_ERZ869936 | MGnify/ENA primary metagenome ERZ869936 (study PRJEB32218, sample SAMN09650985) | biofilter metagenome | isolation source: enrty point of leading RO module | place: Saudi Arabia: Thuwal, RO plant located on Red Sea | collected 2016-02-17 ...
GGTGTGCTCCAAGTGCCAGCATCATTTTCCCATTGGCGCCCGTGAACGAATTCACGCGCTGGTCGAAACCTGTTCCTTTGAGGAAATTAACGCGGACATGACCAGCGTGGACGTACTAAAGTTTACCGGCGTTGCCGCCTACACCTCCAAGCTGGAGGCATACCAGAAAGAAACCGGCCTCAAGGACGCAGTCATCACCGGTATCGCCAAGCTGGGTGAGCACCGAGTGGCTCTGGGCGTAATGGACTTCGCTTTTCTGGGAGGCTCAATGGGCTCCGTTGTCGGCGAAAAACTTACCCGTCTGATTGAAGCCGGCACCGACAAGGGGTTGCCGGTCATTATTTTTTCCACCAGCGGCGGCGCGCGCATGTATGAGGGCATGTTCAGCCTCATGCAAATGGCCAAGACCTGTTCGGCGCTGGCGTATCATTCCCGGCAAAAACTGCCTTATATCAGCGTGCTGACCAACCCCACGTTTGCGGGGGTTATGGCCAGTTACGCCACTGTGGGTGACCTGATTCTCGCCGAGCCGGCCGCAACGATTGGCTTTGCGGGGGCGCGCGTCATCAAGGACACCACGCAGGCCGAATTGCCGCCGGGTTTCCAGACCGCAGAGTTTCTCCTCGATCACGGGTTGATTGACGCCATTGTGCCTCGCAAGGAAATGAAAAGCCGCCTTGTGGCTTATCTGGACTTCATGAACCGTCGATAGGGCCGCCGACGGGCTGAGACAATGTCTTGTCCCCTGTATTTCAACCGCATCGGCATTTGCATTCCTGCTGAGAAGATGAAGACGGCCCTGGCTTTTAAATACTTTGACCCCTGTCGCAACTTTCTCTATTTTCCCGTGTTTCAAATACAGACTACTGACTAGATGGCGTTTGTATCTATTAAAAATTTGTTGGCGCAGCATGCGCTGGCGACTCCCGAACAATTCGATGAGTGGAACAAGGCCTGGCGAGTGGCCGTCGAAAATGGTTCAGAGGAGTCCCTAATTGCATTCATTTGCCGGGAAAAAGGCATTTCGGAGGAAGCATTTCTTCAGCAGTTGGCCAATGCCTTGGGGTGGCGCTTTGTGGAGTTGAAAAAAGCGGAAGTCTCGCCCGAGGCTCGCGAAAAAGTCTCCACCAAGGTGGCCTTCCAGTATTATGTCATTCCCACCAGGCTGGAGAACGGCACCCTTGAAGTCGTCGTGGGCAACCCCTTTGACGCCTCCATGCTTAATGCGGTGCAGTTCGACGCCCGTTGCCCGATCCAGTTTGCCCTGGCACCCCGTGCTGAAATTGAAAAGACGCTCAAAAAATATTACGGCGTTGGCGCGGAGACGCTGGAGGAAATCGCCAAGGAGGATGAGCCCCTTGAATTAATGGTGGACGACAGGGAGATCACCGAGGGCGACCAGGAGGCCAGCGTCATCAAGTTCGTCAACCAAATCATTTGGGAGGCGTTCAAGGACCGCGCCACGGACATTCATTTCGAACCCGCTGAGGACGAGTTGCGCATTCGCTATCGCATCGACGGCATTTTGCACCAGACCCCGATGCCGCCGCAGCTCAAACGCTATCAGGCGTCCCTCATCTCCCGCATCAAGGTCATGGCGGGAATGAACATCGCCGAAAAGCGCCTGCCGCAGGACGGACGCATCAACGTCCGCATCAAGGGCGAGGAAATTGACATCCGCGTATCCACAGTGCCGACGGTGTATGGCGAGAGCGTGTCGCTTCGACTTTTGACGCGCGGAAAAATCTTCCTCAGTCTCGACAAGTTGGGGTTTTCCCCCGCCGAAGAAACCGCCCTGCGAGAAATCATCGTCAAGCCGCACGGCATTCTGCTGGTGACCGGGCCGACCGGTTCGGGAAAATCCACCTCACTCTACGCGTTTCTCAGCACGATTAATTCGATTCAGAAACGCATCATCACCATTGAGGAACCCGTTGAGTACGAGCTGAAGGGCATCAACCAGATTGCGGTCCGCTCTGATATCGGGCTGACCTTCGCCATGGGGTTGCGCCACATTCTCCGGCAGGATCCCAACGTCATCATGGTCGGCGAAATCCGCGATTTGGAGACGGCAGAAATCGCCATTCGTGCCGCCCTGACCGGTCACTTGGTGTTCAGCACATTGCACACCAACGATGCGCCCAGCGCTTTCACGCGCTTGATTGACATGGGCATTGAACCCTTCCTTGTGGCCTCCTCCGTGGAAGCGGTGCTTGCTCAGCGTCTGGTTCGGACAATCTGTCCCTTTTGCAAAGTGGAACAGAAAGTCTCGCGCGATTATCTGCTCAAGATCGGTTTTCCTGAGAACGAAATTGAAACCGCCAAATTTTACAAGGGGGCGGGTTGCGAGGATTGCCGCCAACTGGGCTACCAAGGCCGCATGGGCATCTATGAACTCCTGATCCTCAACGAGTCACTTCGTCCGTTGATTCTCAACCGGGCCGCCGCCTCGACTATTGCCCAGAAGGCTGTCGAACTGGGCATGCGCACCTTGCGCACTGACGGGTGGAACAAAGTCAAGGCCGGCTTGACCACCATTGAGGAAGTGCTGCGCGTTACTCAAACTGAGGAACATTTGAAATCGCTGGTGGACGACAGCAAAACCGGAGTCTGGTTGAAAGGCTGAAATGGCGCGCTGGAGTTTCGCAAACGTATTGGACGTCACGCCGGATTCCCGGCAACTGTGGCAGTTTTCGGCACGCGAGAAGGGCTTTCCTCTTCTGCGCGAACATCGGGGGCGCAACGGCGAACCGGTCCCTGATCACTGGTTTTCCAAGGACTGGAGTTCGCTTTGGCAGCCCCGATTGAACATCGCCTGGCTGCCGGTGGAGAAGGTTTTCCTTCGGGTGTTGCAGCTTCCTGCTGCTGATTTTTCAGAAACCCTCTCAATGGTGGAGTTCCAGTTGGAAAAGATTTCCCCCCTGCCTGTCGCGCAGATTGTCTGGACCATTGAGGTGCTGCCCAAGCGCGAGGGCGGCATGCAGACAGTCATTGTGGTGATCGTGCCCTGCGAATTGGTGGAGGAATTCCTTGGAAAACTTGAAGGTCAGGGATATTTGGCGGACCGGTTGGAGCTTGCGCTGGTGGACCAGCTTTTGGCCACACCTGTCCATGAAAATGGCGTGTGGATTTACCCCGGAGAAACCAACACGTCCCCATGTCTGGTGGCTTGGTGGTATGACGGCGTGCTCAGGAATCTGACGCTGTTGACGTGGGGCAATGGCAACGAGGGAGCCCGTTTGCGGGAGCAGATTTCCCAAATGGCCTGGGCGGGCGAGTTGGAAGGCTGGCTTACCACGCCGCCCAACTGGCATGTGGTTGCCGATTCGGCCACGGCCGCCACCTGGGAGAACCTGCTCCGGGAGTGGGTAGATGGACCGATTGAAATTGTTCCTCCAGTGCCTCAGGAAAAATTGGCGGCGTTGAGCGCAAAGCGCGCAGTGATTTCCGAGAATTCAGCCAACTTGTTGCCTCAGGAGTATGGCGACCGTTACCGGCACCAGTTTGTGGACCGCCTGTGGATGCGAGGGTTGGGAGGTATTCTGGTGTTGTACATCGCGGTGGTCATCGGTTACTTCAGCGCGTTGCAGGTGTATAAGTTTAAACGCGGCCAGGTGCAGCAGGAGGTCCGGACGCTCAAGCCGCAACACACCACCACCATCCAGCTCAAGGAGCGCGTGGACATTCTTCAGGAGCAGGCAAACCTCAAGTTTGCGGCCTTGGAATCCTGGAAGATGATTTCAGACCAACTGCCCGAGGAATTGACGATCACCTCGCTCAATTTCCAAAAGGGCAAGACCGTCATGCTGTCGGGGGCTGTCTCCCAGGACAACATCAGCAAGCTGACTGAATACTACGGCGCGGTGGGCCGTTCGCTCATCAACGGCCAACCCGTGGAATTGGGTCCCCTGAGCACGCCGCCTGCACGCCCCAATGCCGCCGGCACCCCCACCGTTTACTGGAGCTTTGTCATCCAAATGGGCGAGAAAGGAGCCAAATAACATGCTCGACTCCCTGAATCTTCGCCCCATGGAGCGACGCCTGGTCATCGCGGTCGCGGTGGTAGTTTTCTTCGTGCTCAACGCCCTCTTTGTCTGGCCGCATTTCAAGGACTGGAACAAGGTCCGTGACGAGCATAAAAAGGCCCAGGAAACCCTGCGGAACTACAAGATCGAAATTGCCAAAAATGCCGAATACAAGGCCGAGAAGGAAAAACTTGAGGGCCAGGGCCAGACCTTGCTGCCTGTGGAAATGACCGTGCAATTGCGCAACACCATTCAAAATCAGGCCACCCAGAGTGGTATTGTTCCCAGCGGCATCACCGAACTGCCCAAGGCGGCTACCACCAAGGAAGACCAACTGTTCGATGAAATGGCCATTCGCATGGGATTTTCCAACGCGAAGGACGAGGAACTGGTGGATTTCCTCTACAACATCAGCGCCGGCAAATCCATGATCCGCGTCAAGGACCTCAATGTTCGCCCGGACGCCTCAGCCATGCGTCTTCAGGGCGAAATCACCCTTGTGGCCAGTTACCAGAAAAAGGGCTCGTCTAAAGTTGCGCCCAAGCCCGCATCCGGGACAAAGGCTTCTTCCGAAAAAAAACCGGCAGGCAAGGCTGCCAAGCCTGACTCATCTAACGTGGAACGATCCAGAGCCTCTGACAAACCGTGAAAACACTACACACTCTTACCATCGCCATCCTGGCCACAACGCTTGTAGTCGCTCAGGAAACCCCGCAGACGCCCGCGCCCTCTCCCGCCGTGCCCCCAGCGCCGGCACCCAGATCACCCGCCGTGCGCGCCGTGCCGCCTGCTCCTGCGCCGGCCCCGGAATCCGCTCCTGCCGCGCCATCCGCGCCTGGTGCCGCTGTTGCCGCCAAGCCCGCCAAGCAGGAAGAGATCGTGCCGTTGATCAATTTCGAAAACATGCCTCTTGGCCAGGTCCTGGATTTTTATTCCGAACTGGTGGGGCGCACCATTCTCCGCGCCTCCAGCCTGCCGATCACCACGTTTATCACGCTGAAATCCCGAGGGCCAATGAGCAAGACCGAGGCGATCATGGCTTTGGAAACGGTCATGGCCATGAACGGAATCACTGTGCTTCCGGTGGGTGAAAAATTCGTCAAGGTCGTCCAGGAAGGCGCGGCCCCCCAGGCTGGCGCGGAATTCTACAAGGGCGACACCAAGGACCTTCCCGAAGCCGGTAAGTTCGTCACCCAGATCGTTCAGTTGAAATACATTCCGGTACAGGACGCCGTGACCGCCATTCAGCCGTTCGCCAAGACCGGCGGCAGCATTATTCCCATTCCCACCAGCCAGACCATCGTGCTCCGCGACTACTCGGAAAATGTAAAGCGCATGATGGAAATGATTGAGCGCGTGGATACCGTCACGCCCTTGGAAATCAAGCCCGAGGTCATTCCCATCAAATATGCGCTGGCGGGCGATATTGCTCAGGTGCTTGGCAGTCTGACCGCCAGTGGGCCGGGAGTGTCGGTGGGACGAAGTGGCCGAACTGGCATAGGCACGGCTGGTGCTGCTGGTTATCAACCCGGCCAGACCGGCGCAATCCCTGGCCAACCGGGTCAGCAACCGGGCACATCCGGCCTCGCTTCGCCGGGCACGACTTCCCGCAGCTCGTTCCAGTCCCGCTTGCAATCCATCGTGCAGCGCGCCTCTGGTGGCAGCGGTGATTTCCAGATTCTCGGAGAGGCCAAGATCATTGCCGATGAGCGGACCAACTCACTGCTCATTTTCGCCAACAGTCAGGACATGATCATGATCAAGACCATCATTCAGGAACTGGATGTCGTCCTCTCGCAGGTCTTGATCGAGGCCATCATCATGGAGGTGTCACTGGATGACTCCATGGAGTTTGGGGTGAGCTATATTCAGGATCCGAAGAAACTCGGTGGCGGGGTTCGCACGGCGGGCGGCGTCAACGGCAACCAATCTTTTCTGAATCCGGCCATCAACAATCTGCTGGCCACCTCGACCAATACTGGAAGCCTTGCGACCGCCGGGTTGCCAGGAGGTTTCAGTTACTTTGGCAACATCGGCAATAGTTTCGATGTCGCCCTGACTGCGGCCGCCACGGACAGCCGGGTGAATGTTCTCTCCCGGCCGCGAATTCAAACCTCGCATGCGGTGGAAGCCCGTCTGTTCATCGGTGACACCGTGCCGTATGTGACCGGCACCTATTTCGGCGGCGTCAGCACCCAGCCCAGCTCGCAGTACCAGCAGACGGAGGTTGGTATCGCCTTGAACGTCCTGCCGCTTATCAATCCCGACGGCCTCGTTGTCATGGACATCGCGCAGAACATCGAGCAGCTTGGGCCTTCGATTGAAGTTCAGGGCGCTGGAAATGTTCCCACCACCACCAAACGCGAAGCACTGGCCAAGGTGGCCGTTCGCGACCGCGAAACCATCGTTCTGGGCGGTTTCATCAGCACCACCAAGAGCAGGACCAAGTCGGGCGTTCCTTTCCTGAAAGACATTCCCGGGCTGGGCGCGCTGTTCCGCAGAAAAAGCGATTCCGCCAAGCGTGTTGAACTGATGGTGTTTCTCCGTCCGACCGTGCTCCCGACGCCCGAGGCGGCGGCCATCATCGCCAGCGACGAGCGCGAGCGCCTGCCGGGCGTGCGCGCCGCCGAGTTTGAAATCCGCGAGGAAGAGCGCCGCCGCAACGAGCAGACCGAGGCCGAAATGCGCAGGAAACTTGGACTCAAAGAGCCCAAGAAAAAAAGCCGTTGAGCACGTAGGTTGTTTTCCTTCCGGTTGAATAAAAGACTTTAATCGGAAGGCGTCGCATGAAGCGCATTCTGGTGATCCGGGGCGGGGCCATCGGCGATTTTATTCTCACGCTCCCTGTGCTTTCTGCCCTGAAACACCGGTTTCCTGCGGCCCGGATTGACGTTTTGGGCTATCCCCGCATTGCCGCGCTGGCCGTGGCGGGCAATCTGGCTGACGAGGTTCATCCCATTGAAGCCCCGTCGCTGGCCTGTTTCTTTGCTCCAGGCTCACCGCTTGATTCAAACTGGCGCGCCTTTTTTTCCGCCTTTGACCTGATTGTTTCCTATGCCCATGACCCGGAGGGCGTCTTTCAGGAAAATATACTGACCTGCTCTGGCGCGCCTTTCCTGCGAGGCCTGCACCGGCCTGAAGAACGCTTAAACCGGCATGCCGCCGATGTGTTGTTGAAGGCGTTGCGGCCACTGGACATCACGGTTGACGAGGCGGCGCCCCGCTTGACCCTTTGCTCCGGCGAGTTGCCGCCCACATATTTCAGGGAATTTGTCCAGCGTCCCACAGTGGCCATTCATCCTGGGAGCGGCAGCACGACGAAGAACTGGCCGCACGACTGTTGGAAACAATTTCTGCGGCAATTGGCTGATGAAACCCCATGGCAATTGCTCTTGGTCGGAGGCGAAGCCGAGGAGGAACGGCTTGAGGCGATTGCAGACGCACTGCCGGACGATCGTTGCCTGGTGGCGCAGCATCTGCCCTTGGTTCAACTGGCTTATTTATTACAAAGATGCCGGGCGTTTCTTGGCCATGACTCAGGCATCACTCATCTCGCGGCAGCGTTGGGTTTGCCGGGTCTGGCGCTTTGGGGACCTTCCAACGCGGCAGTCTGGAGGCCGCGCTCACGCCGCATGAGCCTTTTGCATGCCGGAAATAAACTGCAAAATCTCAGCGTGCAGGAAGCCTGGCAGAAGTGGTGCGCGCTGGCCTTGCAGCTTCATTGACCTCCGGGAGAGTTTATTTTTTCCTGTAGCACCAGTCGCACGGCATCGGCGACAACGACAGTGCCGGGTTCTCCGGTGTCATTGGAGACGCTGATGAAGCCTTCGCTGCCGGATTTGAAAAACTTTCCCGAGGCGATCAGGACCCAGTCACTGTCATTTTTGGTCTGGTCCACATTGACAGTTTCCACCCCGTCCCCGCAGGAAATGGTCCACGGAGCCTGCTTGGACCGGTTCTCGTGGGACACATAGCGAATGTAGATGTGGTATCGCCCGCTTTCGGGTATCTGCGGACGGAAAATTGCGAACGCAGTCGCGTTTCCCTTCACCGTGTTGGCACAGCGATAGCCTACACCATGGCAACGGCGGCTTTTGCCGTCGAACCAGGCGCCTGTAAGCACCACAGCTTCATCGGTGTCGTCCAGGATCAATCCGGTGTCTGTGGCAGGCTGTTGTTTGTCGGCAACGGCAGTTTTATTTTCCTGTAAATTTTCCGGTGCCTGCTCATCTGCCTGGTCATTTTCGCTTTTCGGCTTATCACCGATTTTGGCTCGCTTGATGCCGCTCCAGATGGACGCCGTGTGCAGGTCAGTGCGCCAGTAGCTGACGCCCTTGTAGCCGTTGGGTTCCGGAGGATTCGTGGTGCTGTTCAGGGCGTTTACGAACTGGAGAATTTCCTTGGAGGTGACAATGCGGTCGTCGGATGGGCTCCAGCCTTGGCCGATGGGAGCGATGGGCTTAATGGCCATTTTGTCGTCACCGAGTAGCGAGCGATGCCAAGCGTGCCATTCGTCGTTCATCCATTCCACCATCCGGGCTGGCGAGACACGGATGCTTTTCCAGTAGGCCTGGGGCATGACGGCATCGCAGTACAGGCCAAATTCCTTGTAGGGAAATGAACTGTGTTTGCTGATGATCGGGAATGGAGAATGGGCCAGAAACTTGGTTGGATAGCGCTCCTTGATGCCCTTGCAAAGCTCGATGGCCAATTGCGGCCCGTCTGCGCCAAGGTGATGCGACTCCCATTCCGCTTCGGCATCAATCACAAATCCGTCCGCGCCCAGTTCGTAGTTGTCACAGGCGAGCTGGATTTCTCCCGGGACGTTCTTCCCGTCCGAGCGGGTGTAGCCGAAAATTTTCAACCCGGCGGCGTGCGCCGCGTCCACCAACTCCTTGGTGAATTGGGGCGAGTGCGCGGGAAACACTTCCGCGCCAGTGCCGGATTTGACCACAACGAAGTCAATGCCCCGGCTTTTGTAAAAGGCCATCAGGCTGGGAATGTCGGTGACCGAGGAAACATTGCCACCGAGACGGTTGGTGGCCTGGCTAAGGAAATAAATCCATTGGCCGGTTCCGAGGTTGGCGGGGTCAATGCCGCTGTCCATGAGCCGCGCATGGACGGATTGGCCGAGCAAAAAGGGCACTGCAAAGGCGCACGAAAGGCATTTTAAAGCAAAAGACTGCTTGAGCATAAAGCGAGTGGGCGTTCAGTGGGGCGCATCCTACTGACGCCGGGAGATGGGCTCAAGAACTTGTTCGGGTGAATTGCCCCGGTCCTGGCTTGGAATGCATCCGGCTGACTGATGTTTTTTATTTTCTCAACACTTCACTTGCGTCCGGACCGGGGTGACATCATTTCTTGAAGCATGAAAACCAAACGCCATTGCATCGCCTTGGTGACGGCGCCCGACCTTAAGACGGCCCGCTCGCTGGCAAACCAGGTGTTGGCCGCGAAGTTGGCAGCCTGCGTGAACCTCGTTCCCAAGATCGAGTCGCATTACTGGTGGCAGGGCAAACTGGAGCAGGGGAACGAGACGCTGATGGTCCTCAAGACCACGCGGAGCAAACTCTCGGAACTGGAGCGGAAAATTGTGGAGCTCCATCCTTATGACACGCCTGAATTTGTTGTTGTCGGCCTTGAGGCGGGCAACCGCCGCTATCTCGACTGGCTGTCGGCGTCTGTTGGTTGAATGAATCCGCTCGCACGTTTTACTCCACCAAAAACGTGCTTTCGCTCGCCTCGATGCGGAAAAATTCAGGAAGCGTTTTGGGGTCGAGCTTGACGACCACGCTGTGCTTACCCTGGCCTAAGCTCACAGAGGCATCGCTGTTGACCGCGACCGCCTTGCCGTTGACCCACAGCTCGGGCTTTTCAAGGCCGTTGACCTTGAGGCGCACGGTGGCGGCGGAGGCCAGTTGCAGTTGCGCGGCGGCAAAGGCGGCCATCGGGTTCCGGTTGGCCACGGTTTTCAATTCCGCCTGCAAATCCTCCTTTTGCACCTGTCCGCTGACGGTCGAATAAACCGTCCTCCAGCCGGGGACCGACAAATCGCCCGCGACCAGTTTGTCGGTGCCGAACTGGGCATGGTCAATGGTTACCAAAAAGAGTTTCCAGGCGCGGGCCACGTTGCCCTTTGAAGCGTCGAACGGACCCGGCTTGCCGAGTTCGGAGAGGAATTTGTAAAGGTCGGCCTGGTCCTCGGCGCTGAGATGGTCCACCAGTCCAGAGGGCATGAGGGAGTTGCCGGTGCGGCGGCTTTCAATGGTGTTTTTGGGAATGGAAACCTCCTTGCCGGTGGAGTCGCGCATGACGAGCAGGTCGTCGGTTTCCCGCAGGACGATACCGCTGTATTCCATCTCGTCCTTGGTCTGCACTTCGATGGTGTGATAGCCCTCCTTGATTTTCCGGTTGGGGAACAGGATGGACTCGATCAAATAATCCATGGGCGCGCTGGCGCCGATGGAGGTGAGATCGGGGCCGACCTTGCTGCCCGCGCCGCCGATGGCATGGCAACTGACGCACGCCAGGTCTGCGCGGCGATAAATTTTCTCGCCTTTCACGGGATCGGCCTTGGCCGCGACGTCGCCCAGGTGCTTCATTTCCTCGGGAGTCAAAGTCCGCTCGGCGTCGTCCAGGTTCGCGGCGCGGGTGAGCGCCATCACCAGTTCCGGCTCGTTGCGCCCGCCTTCGCGCGCGGCCTTGATGCCGGCCTTGGCGATGGATTCGGCGAGGCCGGATTTGGGCAGGGCCTGGGCGATTTTCTTGGAGCCATTCCGAATGGAGAGCAGAGGGCGCCACAGCTCAAGCGATTCATTTTCCTCGCTGGTTTCGACGATGAGCGCGGTGATTTTTGGCATTGCCTTGTCCAGTCCAACGGAGCCCGCGGTGACGACGGCGAGCCTTCGGATTTTGGCGTCGGAATTGTCAGCAAGGGTCAAAAGGGTGTTGAGCGCTTCCTTGCCGCCGATGTCGCGCAGCGCGTCAAATGCGGCTTTCTGCGTGTCGACAGCGGAGCTTGCGGCGAGTTTGGCCAGTTGAGGAACAGATTTCTCCAGTTTCCATGCACCCGCCAGACGGATGGCGGCGTTATGGACGGAGCCGGACTTGTGTCCAAGCAGCTTGAGGGCGTCGTTCAGAGAGCCGTCGGGCTTGACGTTGCGGACTCGCCCGGCGTTTTCGAGGGCGTTCAGCGCCTTGACCGTGGCGGCTTCGTCAAAGCCATTTTTCAGCACTTGGTCGAACAGTTTTCTCATCTCCTTTGAGCCGCCTGTTGTGCCAATGAGTTCGATCCATGGACCGCTGCCGTCCTTGGCAATGACCTGATCTTTTATAATTTTCCCAAAGACGCTGCCGGCCTGCGCTGGAGGAAGGGCCTTGAGCGCGAACTCCAATTGCTTCTCCCGCCCGTGATGGCTCCAGGCACCGGACTGAACGGCGTCAATCCATTGCGGCGCGAGGTCGTTAATGCTCAGCCAGACGGCGTAGTCCAGGAACGGGTCCATCGGCATTTCCAGCGCTTGCAGAACCAGCTCCGCGGACCTGGCCGTGGGAATGTAGGCGATGGCGCGAACGGCCTCCAGCCGGGCGCGGGGATGGGCATCGCGGGTGGCGGCGGCGAGCCAGTCGGCGGCTTCAGGAATGCGGTCGTGCCAGGTGCCCAGGACACGCGCGGCGGCAGCGCGGATGCGTCCGTCGCTGGCGTGCAGCAGTGTCTTGAGCAGTTCGGCGTTGACGCTGTCGAGCGCCTGGTAAAGCCAAAGCCCCTCAAGTTTTGCCTGCGACGCGGATTGATTTTGAACCCACTTGGCGAGGGCGGGCTTTATTTTCTCGCCACGTTCAATCAGCACCCGACGCGCCTGGTTGCGGTTGAAATCGTTGGGTGAGAGCAATTGGTTCAACAGCGCCTCGGTTTTGGCGTTGGCGAGATTTGGCTTGGAAATCAAGGGGCGCCCCTTGGCGGTGACGCGCCAGATGCGTCCATGGACCTGATCGCGGCGCGGGTCGCGAAAATCCACTTCGCCGTGCTGGATGATCGGGTTGGACCAGTCGGCAATATACAGCGCGCCGTCCGGGCCGAGTTTTACGTCGATGGGGCGGAAGGTGACGTTGGTGCTGCGGAGCACGTCGGGCAGCTCCTTGGTCACGTAGGAGGAGCCTTGTTCCTCCAGACCAAAACGAACGATGCGGTTGGCGCGAAAATCGCAGGTCACGAGCGTGCCCTGCCAGTCCGGAGGGAAATGTTCGCTTTGAATGATCTCCAGTCCGCAGAATTTTGGGTAACTGCCCGGGCTGATGCTTTTCAGCTCGCGCCGCATCTGGGCGTAGGTCAGGTAGGTGGCGCCGCGAATTCCGAAGCTCACTCCCTGCGACCCGCAGCCATCGGTAACAAAGGATTGACCGAAGCGGTCGAACGCATGCCCCCAGGTGTTGCAGAAGCCTCGCAGGAAAATGTCCATGCTCATGGATTGCGGGCGCAGCTCCAGGATGCCGCCGCTCTTGAGTCGCACGACACCGTGGGGCGTTTCGGTGTCGGTGCGGATGTAAATTGACTGGTTGAAGTAAAGCCGGCCGTTGTGTCCCCACCGCAGCGTGTGAATGGTGTGATGCGTGTCCTCGGTGCCGAACCCCGACAGCACAATTCGCCGCTGGTCGGCTTTTCCGTCGCCATTGGTGTCCTTGTAGTGCAACAACTCGGTGCTTTGTCCGACATACACGCCGCCGTCGCCCGGTTCCACGGCCGTGGGAATGAATAATCCCTCGGCGAAGACCGTGGACTTGTCGGCCTTGCCATCGCCGTTGGTGTCTTCGAGAACCAGGATCGTGTCGCTTGCCTTCTGGCCGGGAGCAATCTGCGGATACACGGCCGAGCTGGCCACCCAGAGGCGGCCCTGTGGGTCAAAGTTCATTTGAATGGGCTTGGCCAACTGCGGGTTCTCGGCAAATAAATTGACCTCCAATCCCTCGGCCACATCAAAGTTCGGCAAAGGCTGCGGCTCGAAGGGGCGTTGTGGCTTGTTTTCCACCTTGGGAGAGAACGCAACCGCGGCGCGTTTGGAAGTGGGCGCGCGCAGTTTGGCGATGCGCGCGTCGGCCTCGTCCAAGAGGGGATCAAACATGGGAATTTCCGCGGCGTTCTTGCCCTGCTCATGTTTCCGGAACCCAGGGTGTAGGCCAAGTTTTGCGGGGGCCAACGGTTGGAAAAGGGGTCATTTTTCCGGAGGATTTCGCGCAGCAAAGGCCCGCGATGAGGGAGGGTTTTCCACGCGCCGGCCTTCCCGGCCA
>ERZ869936.1934-NODE-1934-length-13309-cov-4.593934_pt1 | contig 13309 bp, 8 predicted proteins | sample MGYA00520876_ERZ869936 | MGnify/ENA primary metagenome ERZ869936 (study PRJEB32218, sample SAMN09650985) | biofilter metagenome | isolation source: enrty point of leading RO module | place: Saudi Arabia: Thuwal, RO plant located on Red Sea | collected 2016-02-17 ...
CTATGTCGAGTGGGCCGGCGACCAATTTCAAAGTACGCTGGTCGATTGGACCGAGATATCGGACAGCGCGAGTGCGGAAGCCTTCGCCGCCGCGGTCGAGCAGCCGCCGGTGCGCACCGCGCTTTGGACCTCGATCAGCGGCGCGATCTTCTTCGGCCTGCGGCGTTTCGCCGAAAGCGAATACCGCAGCGACCGGCGCGTGCTCGATATCTCGGGCGACGGCCCGAACAACAAGGGGCTTCTGGTCGAAACCGCGCGCGACCATGCGGTTGCCGAAGGCATCACGATCAACGGCCTGCCAATCGTGAACGACCGGCCGAGCCGTTTCGGTTTACCGCCCTTGCCCAATCTCGATCTCTATTACGAGGACTGCGTGATCGGCGGTTTCGGTTCCTTCGTGGTGGTCGCTGACGGCTTCCGCGATTTCGCGCGCGCGATCCTGCGCAAGATGCTGCTGGAAATCGCCGGCACGCCGCCCAAGGCGCCGCTGCTTCGCTTGGCCGATGGCCGGCCGCGCCCGCCCTGCATCGCGGGCGAGTTGCAACTGCAACGCTTCAATTACGACGACTACTAGATCGGAGTCTTAAGCGTTATTCGGCCGCCGGGCGGCGGGCGCGCGATCCCGATTTCGGTGCCGTCTTGCGGGCCGGCTTTCTGGCCGGCTTCGCCTTGGCCGTTTTCTTTTTCTCCGGCTTTTTCTCCGGCTTCGCGGGCGCGCATTCGATGTGGCCTAACACCTCGAGCAAGCGCTTTCGGATACGCTCAAGCCGCGTCGCGTCTTCAATCTTGTCGCCCAGCGCATCGCGTACATAGAACACATCGACGGCGCGTTCGCCGAAGGTCGCGATCCGGGCGCCGTGAATCATCAGGTGCAGGCGCGTGAGCGCGAGCGTCACTTCGTAGAGCAGGCCCGGCCGATCCCTGGCGTTTACTTCGATCACCGTCGCCCGTGCGCTGGCCTTGTTGTCGACCAGGACGCGCGGCGTGACCTTGAAGACCCGCAAGCGGCTGGGCAAGACCGAGCCGCGCTTGGCCATTTCGAGATCGGGACGCATGCGCCCGCTCAGCGTTTTCTCGATCGCCGAAGACAGGCGCGCGAGCTGATCTGGCCGGTCGAAGGTCCCGCCGTGGGCCGCGCGCACATAAAAGGTATCGAGCGCCATGCCGTTGGCCAGTGTGAAGATGCGCGCGGCATCGATGCTGGCGCCCGCGACCGCCATGGCCCCGGCAATACGGCTGAACAGGCCGGCGTGGTCGGCGGCATAGACCGTGACCTCGGTGATCTCGCGGTAGCGGTCTATGCGGGTGTCGACGGTAAGCGGTGCCGCGTTGCGTTCGGCCTCTTGCACCAGACGGGCGTGGCGGACCTGCGTTTCGTGATCGACCGACAGCCAATACGGATCGTAGCCGCGCGCCAGATGTGCCTTGAGGTCCTTCTTGGGCCAGTCGGCCAGGGCCTCGCTCAGGCGCGCCTTGGCGTCCTGCAGGCGCGCCTTGCGGCTTTCCTCGGCGACCGCACCGGAAAGAACCTCCGCCGTGCGCCAATAGAGGTCGCGCAGCAGCGCTGCTTTCCAGGCATTCCAAACGCCCGGTCCGACCGCGCGGATATCGGCGACCGTGAGAATTAGCAAGAGCCGCAAACGTTCCGGCGACTGAACCAGGGCCGCGAAATCGGAAATGGTTTGCGGATCGGCCAGGTCGCGCTTGAAGGCGACCTCGGACATGGCGAGATGATGCAACACCAGCCAGGCGACCGTTTCCGTTTCTTCCTCGCTCAAGCCGACACGCGGACAGAGCTTGGTCGCGATCCGGCGGCCGATCTCGGAGTGGTCGCCGCCGCGCCCCTTGGCGATGTCGTGCAGCAGCAGCGCGAGATAAAGCACCCGGCGCGAGAGAACCGTGTGCACAACTTCGCTGGCGATCGGCACCTCGTCCTTGAGCACGCCTTGTTCGATCTTGTGCAGGATGCCGATCGCGAAGATCGTGTGCTCATCGACCGTGTAGTGATGGTACATGTTGAACTGCATCTGCGCGACGACGCGGCCGAAGTCGGGCACGAAACGGCCGAACACGCCGGCCTCGTTCAAACGGCGCAGGGTCGTCTCGGGATCGTTCTTGGAGGTCATCATATCGAGGAACAGGCGGTTGGCCTCGGGGTCGGCGCGCAGGTTCTTATCGATGTACTTGAGGTTCTGCGTGATCCAGCGCAGCGCCTCGGGATGAATGTCCAGGTCGTGCTTCTGCGCGACGTGGAAGATGCGCAGCATGGTGACCGGTTTTTCGGCCAGGACTTCCGGCCCTTTGACGGTCAGGCGGTCGCGCTCGACCCGAACGCCTTCGATCGTGCGTTTGCGCATGAGCAGCGGCAGGCGGAAGCGCGAGCGCCGGTCGTGTTCGGCCTCCAGCGCGGCGCAGAAGATCCGCGTCAAGCTGCCGACATCCTTGGCGATCAGAAAGTAATGCTTCATGAAGCGTTCGACCGCCTGGGTTCCGGCATGGCGGGTGTAGCCCATGACCGGCGCCAGCGCGGCCTGCAGGTCGAAGGTCAGGCGCTCCTCGGCGCGCCCGGTTAAATAGTGCAGGCGGCAACGCAGTGTCCAAAGATATTCCTGCGCCTTGTCGAAGCGGCGCTTCTCGGCACGGCTGAACACGCCGAGCGCGATCAGCTTCGAGATATCGTCGACGCGGTAAATGTACTTGGCGATCCAATAGAGCGTGTGCAGATCGCGCAGGCCGCCCTTGCCTTCCTTGATGTTCGGCTCCAGCGAGTAGCGCGAACCGCCATGGCGTTCGTGACGCTGCGCGCGCTCGCGCAGCTTGGCCTCGACGAAGCGGGCGCCGCCCTTGGCGCGCACGACGTCTTTTTGAAAACGACGCTTGAACTCGAGAAACAGCGCCTCGTCGCCGTCCAGGTAACGCGCCTCGATCAGGCTGGTGCAGATCGTCAAGTCGCTGCGCGCCAGGCGCATGGCATCGTCGATCGAGCGCGTGGCGTGCCCGACCTTGAAGCCGAGGTCCCAAAGAAAATACAGAACCGATTCGACGACCTGTTCGCTGCGCGGCGTCAGCTTGTAGGGCAGCAGGAACAGAAGATCGAGGTCCGAATAGGGCGCGAGTTCGCGCCGCCCGTAGCCGCCGGTTGCGACCAGCGACAGCACCTCGCCGGTCGAAGGATTGGCGAGCGGATAGAGATGCTCGGTCGCAAAGCCGTAGACGCAACGCACGACCTCGTCGACCAGGTCGGATAGATCGCGCACCACGGTGCTGCCCGATTGGGTTTCGTCGAATGCCGCACGGATCTCGGCCCGCCGCTCGGCCAAATGGGCCTTGACCAGCGCCATAAGCTTCGCGCGCGCCTCGTCGGCCGACAGGTCCTGGGCCAGGAGCCGCGCGGCCACGGCCTCGAGCCGATCGTTCTCGCGCGAGGGCTCCGGGCGCCTTTGGTCGGCGCGGTTCTCGATCGTGGCCAGGCCGGTGCTCATATCACTCACATTGCCGCAGTGTGCGGCGCGGACAAGGGTATTATAGGCTATATCTTTGGCGTTGCATGTCACGCATAGCCTTCAGCCGTAAAGACTTCATGCATTCCAAGCCTTTCGCAGCGGCCTTGGTTCTTTCGCTCGGTTTCACCGGCGGGTGCGGCGGGCCGGCTCCGCACAGTCCGGCGCCGCCCGAAGGCGTCATGCAGGTCTCGGCCCGCCTAGCCGCGCCGCCGGCCGAAGCCGTCATGGTCGAGATCGGCAAGCTGCCGCCAGGCCGCCGGATCGAAGAGGTCGCCCTGCTCGACCCAAGCGGCGGGCGCCATATCGCGCCGTCCCTGACCAAAGTGCGCGGCACCGAAGGCGGACTGAGCTCCGGCCCCTTCGTGGGCGTCGGGGTGAGCGGCGGCTCTTCCAGCGGCATCAGCCCTTCGATCAGCCTGGGCTGGAACGTGACCGGCACCGATCCCGAGCGCGCGACTCAGCGGATCGAGGCAACGGTGCCGATTCCGGACCCGGCCGACTATCGGGCCGATTCAACTCATTGGCGGGTCGAGGTGATATTCACGGAACTGGATGGCGAGCGGCGCACACTCATGTTTCCGGCGCGCGCACCCTAGCGCCACAGGCGGCCAATCAGGCGGGTTCTATCAAGCGCTTCAACTCGTAGAGCAGCTCCAGCGCCGCCTTGGGGCTCAACTCGTCGGGATTGCTTTCAGCCAAGCGCGCCTGGGCCGGGGAAATTTCCGGCTCGGCTTGCGGTCTTGCGCTGGGCCGCGCGGCGGCGAACAGCGGCAGGTCGTCAGCCAGACGCGTCAGCGCGCCGGCCTGATCGCCCTGCTCCAGAAGGGCCAGCACCTGTTCCGCCCGCGCGATCACGGCGCCGGGCAGGCCGGCCAGGCGGGCGTCATGAATGCCGTAGGACCGGTCGGCCGCGCCGGGCGCGACCTCGTGCAGGAACACGACCTCGCCCTGCCATTCCTTGACCCGCATGCTGTGGCAGGCCAGCGCCTTGAGCTTGCCGGCCAGGCTGGTCAGCTCGTGAAAATGGGTCGCGAACAGGGCCCGGCAGCGGTTGACCTCGTGCAGATGCTCGACGCAGGCCCAGGCGATCGAGAGACCGTCGAAGGTCGCGGTGCCGCGCCCGATCTCGTCCAGGATGACCAGGGAGCGTGGCGTCGCCTGATTGAGAATGACCGCCGCCTCGACCATTTCGACCATGAAGGTCGAGCGGCCGCGCGCCAGGTCGTCGGCGGCGCCGACCCGGCTGAACAAACGGTCGACCACGCCGAGACGCGCCGAATCCGCCGGCACATAGGCGCCGATCTGCGCCAGGATGGCGATCAGCGCGTTCTGACGCAAAAAGGTACTCTTGCCGGCCATGTTGGGGCCGGTGACCAGCCACAGGCGCTGCTCCGGCCCCAGGTCGCTGGCATTGGCGATAAAGCCCGGCCCCTGCGCCGCCGCCAGCGCTGCCTCCACCACCGGATGCCGGCCGGCCGTAATCGCGAAGGCCAGGGACTCGTCGATCTTGGGCCGGCACCAGCGGCCTTCGGCGGCGATCTCGGCCAGGCCCGCCGCGACATCGAGCTCGGCCAGGGCGCGCGCCGCCAAGGCAATTTCCTCGGCACGCTGCACGACCTCCGACACGAGATCCTCGAACAGCCGCTGTTCGACGGCCAAGGCCTTGTCCGCCGCGCTGGCGATCTTGCGCTCCAATTCGCCCAACTCGACCGTCGAGTAGCGCACCGCGCTGGCCAGGGTTTGGCGGTGAATGAACGGCGAGTCGGCGCCGTTCGGCATCTTGTCCGAATGCGTCGGCGTGACTTCGATGAAATAGCCGAGCACGTTGTTGTGCCGAACCTTGAGCGATGCGATGCCGGTTTCCGCCGCGTACTTGCGTTGCAGATTGGCGATCAGCCGCCGGCTTTCGTCGCGCAGCGTGCGCAGCTCGTCCAATTCCGCGACGTAACCGGATGCGATGAAGCCGCCGTCGCGCGCGATCATGGGCAGATCAGGGGCCAGCGCGCGCGTCAGGCGCTCGACAAGCGTTGCGTGCTCGCCCAAGCCACGAATCGCGGCTTCGAGATTCTTGGGCGGCGGCGTCCGGCCCTCCGCGTGCAAGCGGCCGCGCAGATCGCCGGCCAGCGTGAGCGCATCGCGCACCGCGGCCAGATCGCGCGGCCCGCCGCGCCCCAGCGTCACGCGCGACAACGCGCGTTCGACATCGGGACAGCGGCGCAAAGTCGCGCGCAGGGTCTCGCGCAGCCGCTCCTCCGCGACGAAGAACGCCACCATGTCCTGGCGCGCGGCGATCTCCGCCGGATCGGTCAGCGGCGCGGCTAGGCGCGTGGCGAGCAAACGCGCGCCCGCGCCGGTCACGCTGCGGTCTATGGCGCCCAGCAGGCTGCCCTGGCGGCCGCCCGAAAGCGCGGCGGTGAGCTCGAGATTGCGCTGGGTTGCGGCGTCGATTTCCATGACCGCGCCCATGGCCAAACGGCGCGGCGGCGCGAGGCGCGGCAGGCGGCCCTTCTGCGTCAGTTCGACATAATCGATCAGGGTACCGGCGGCGGAGACCTCGGCGCGCGAGAACTCGCCGAAGGCATCGAGCGCACGCACGCCGTAAACCGCCTCCAGGCGCTTGCGCGCATTCTCGCTATCGAAGCGCGCCGAAGGCAGCGGCGAGAGCGCGCGTTTCCATTCGCCGAGCAGTTCGAACAACGCGGGCTTTTGCAATAGGCGTTCCGGCAGCAGCAACTCGCCCGGCGCCAGACGCGCCAACACAGCGCCCAAACTTCCCGGCGCGACCGGCTGGGTCGTGAACTCCCCGGTCGAAACATCGAGCCAGGCCAGGCCGTATTCGCCGGCCGCCTCCGCCAGGGCGGTCAGATAGTTGTGGGCGCGCGCGTCCAGCAGTTCGTCTTCGGTGATGGTGCCGGGCGTCACGACCCGCACGACCGCGCGCCGCACGACCGCCTTGCCGCCGCGCTTCTTGGCCTCCGCCGGATCTTCCGTCTGTTCGCAGATCGCGACCTTGAAGCCCCGGCGGATCAACCTGGACAGATAACCTTCGGCGGCATGAACCGGCACACCGCACATCGGAATGTCCTCGCCCTTGTGCTGACCGCGCTTGGTCAAGGCGATGTCGAGCGCGGCGGCCGCGTGCTTGGCGTCCTCGAAGAACATCTCGTAGAAATCGCCCATGCGGTAGAACAGCAGGTAATCCGCGTGGGCGCGCTTGATCTCCAGGTACTGCGCCATCATGGGCGTCGCGGCCGTTGCCGTTATGGGCGCCGTTTCGTCGGGCGGCTGGGCCGCGGCGGGGGGCGAAGGCGTTTCCGGCGGATTTTCGTTGATTGCGGGCATGGCGCGGCCAAGGTAACACGGCGCGCGGCAGGCGAGGCAAGGCCGGCGGCGCGGCCCTCCGACTCATGATCCCTGGGCAAGCGCGGGCGGACACGGCAAGATGGGGCCTACGCAGCAGATCGTACGTGTCGAATGGATTGGGAGTTGCGGTTTTGAGCGAGGACCGAGTGGGTAAGGAAGAAAACAAGGTGCAGGAACTGGTCGGCCGTTTTTCGGAGCGTCAGCCCTTCATGGCCGCGGTCAAGGACCTGCTCGCGGCCGGCTTCGAACATGCCGACCTCTCGGTCCTGGACACGCACGAATCGATCAGCGCCGCCGGCTCGCCGGGCGAGGCCTGGCAGGAAACCCTGGCCGGGCTGGCGGGAGAGATCAATTACGTCGGGCCAATCACCGCCGCCGGGCTGATCGGCATCGCGACCGGCCCCATGGGCGCGGCGGTCTCGGCCGCCGTCGCCGCCGGCTTCACCGGCGCCGCCCTGGCGGAGTTTCTGGCCCAGATCCGTGCCACCCCGCACACCGAAAGCTTCGCCCGCGCCTTGGAGTCCGGCGCGCTGCTGCTTTGGGTGCGGGTTGAGGGCGTGGAGCGCGAAAACAAGGCGCGCGAGATTCTGACCCGGCACGGCGCCGCCGACGTTCACTTGCATACCCGTCCGGAACGCGACTAAAGCAATGTGCACTTTGGGGCCGGCGAAATCCCCGTCCATGGTGTTGCGCAATCCAGGCAACCGCATTTCTTCGCGTTATTGAATCCCAACTTTCGGCACTACTTCCCGCCAACTGGCCTGCCCGGCATACCTTTTGACGATACCCGGAGCGCTCTCTAACATCGGCGGTCAAGTTCGACTGTCTCGCACGGCCAGTTGCCGCGCCTTAGGGGAATCTGGATGACAACCGATAAGGACCACCTGGAGCGGGAAGCACTCGAGATGCATGCCAGCGGCCGGCCCGGGAAATACGAGATCCGGGCCACCAAGCCGTTGACCACGCAACGCGACCTGACGCTCGCCTATTCCCCGGGCGTGGCCGCGCCCTGCCTCAAGATCGCGGAAACGCCGGCCAAGGTTTACGACTACACCGCCAAGGGCAACCTGGTCGCCATCGCCTCCAACGGCACCGCGGTGCTGGGCCTGGGCGACCTCGGCGCGCTGGGCGCCAAGCCGGTCATGGAAGGTAAGGCAGTCCTGTTCAAGCGCTTCGCCGATGTCGACGGCATCGATCTGTGTATCGACACCCGCGATGTCGACGCGTTCGTCAACTGCGTGCGCTATCTCCATCCCAGTTTCGGCGGCATTAACCTGGAAGACATCAAGGCGCCGGAATGCTTCGTGATCGAGGAGCGGTTGCGCGAGCTGCTCGACATTCCGGTGTTCCACGACGATCAGCACGGCACCGCGATCATCACCGCCGCCGGCCTGATCAATGCCGCGCACTTGAGCGGCCGTAAGATCGCCGACGCGCGCATCGTGATCAATGGCGCCGGCGCGGCGGGCATCGCCTGCGCGGAACTGTTCAAGGCCATGGGCGTGCCGAACGACCATGTCATGCTGTGCGACACCAAGGGCGTCATCTATCGCGGGCGCAGCGCCGGCATGAACCAGTGGAAGTCGGCGCACGCGATCGATACCGACAAGCGCACGCTTGCCGATGCCCTGAAGGGCGCCGATGTTTTCGTCGGCCTGTCGGCCAAGGGCGCGGTCACGAAGAAAATGGCAAAGTCCATGGCCGCGCGGCCTCTGATCTTCGCGATGGCCAATCCGGACCCCGAGATCACGCCGGAAGAGGTGCGCGAGGTGCGCGACGACGCGATCGTGGCGACCGGGCGTTCCGACTACCCGAATCAGATCAACAACGTCCTCGGCTTTCCATACATCTTTCGCGGCGCGCTCGACGTGCGCGCCTCGACCATCAACATGGACATGAAGATCGCGGCCGCCGAGGCGCTGGCCAAGCTGGCGCGCGAAGACGTGCCTGATGAGGTCGACCGCGCTTACGCCGGGCGCCGCCTGCACTTCGGACCGGAATACATTATTCCTGCGCCTTTCGATCCGCGTTTGATCGTGGCGGTCCCGATTGCGGTCGCCAAAGCCGCGATGAAATCGGGCGTCGCCCGCAACCCGATCGCCGATCTGGAAGGCTATGCCGCCAAGCTTGCCGGCCGGCTCGACCCGACCGCCGCGACCTTGCAGCGCATTTTCGAAAAGGTCCGCAAGAACCCGAAGCGAGTCGTCTTCGCCGAAGGCGAAGAGGAAGCGACGATCCGCGCCGCGCTGGTATTTCAGCAAGCGGGCTACGGCACGGCAGTACTGGTCGGGCGGGAAGACCGGATCAAAGACACGCTGCGTGACATGGGTGTGTCGGGCGAAGGCCTTGAGATTCACAACGCGCGCCTGTCCGCGCACAACAAGGCCTACACGGATTTCATCTACAACCGCCTGCAGCGCAGAGGCAAGCTGCGCCGCGACTGTCAGCGCATGGTCAATCAGAACCGCAATGTCTTCGCCGCCTGCATGCTCGCGCAAGGCCAGGCCGACGCCATGGTGACCGGCCTGACGCGCAGCTTCGGCGTTGCGCTCGACGACATTCGCCGGGCGATACAGCCCAAACCCGGGCGCCGTGTTTTCGGCATGTCGGTCCTGCTGCTCGACGGGCGCGCGGTCTTTATCGCCGACTCGTCCGTGCACGAGTTGCCGTCGCCGGAGACCTTGGCCGACATCGCGATTCAAACGGCCATGCAAGCGCGGGCCATGGGCCATGAGCCGCGCGTCGCCTTTCTCAGCTTCTCCAACTTCGGCAATCCGATGAGCGAGAAGGCGCAGCGCGTGCGCGACGCCGTGAAGGTGCTGGACTCGATGGAGCCGGACTTCGAATACGACGGCGAGATGCAGGCCAACATCGCGCTCGATCACGAGCTCATGCGTCAGCTGTTTCCGTTCTGCCGTCTGACCGGGCCGGCGAACGTTTTGATCATGCCGGCGCTGCACAGCGCCAACATCACCGCCAAACTGGTGCAGGCGGGCAAGCTCGGCGCCTCGATCGGGCCGTTTCTGATCGGACTGTCGAAGCCGGCGCAGATCGTGCGGCTGGGCGCGACCGTGAACGATATCGTGATCGCCGCCGCGCTGGCCGCCCACGAGGCGGTGGAAGCGCAATAAAATGCACCCGAAAAGCGTATAGAAATCTGCGTCATTCGTGCTTCGTTTGTGCAACTTTCGTGCACGCCGCTGTCACGAATCTGCTGGTATGATGGCAATGACTTGCACATTGCGATGATCCCGAGCGCATGAAGTCCCCAGAGCCCGCATCCGGACGTTTCGCGCGCGCCTTCGTCGCGCTGCTGGCGCCGGCCGTGCTGGCCTCGGCGATCCTCTCGGCCTCCGGCGCGGTGCCGCTCGGCCTGAGCCTGGGCGCGGCCGGCGCCGCGATCCTGCTCGCCGCCGGCCTGGCGCATCTGGCCGCCCAGTCGGATCGGCGCCGACGGGCCGTCCTAACTGAGGCGCAAGAGGCGTTGGCGGCAGCGACGCGCGAGCTTGAGACCCTGATGGCCGGCGACGAGGCGGTCTTCACCGCCCTGCCCGACCCCTTGCTGATGATCTCCGCCGAGGGCCGCATCCAGCGCGCTAACCCGGCGGCCGAGGAGCTGTTCGAGGGCGGCCCCGGCGGCACCGGCCTGGCCGGGCGCGGCTTGAGCGCGATGATGCGGAATCCGGAATTGCGGGACGCGGTCGACGAGGTCCTGAGCGGCGCCGAGAACCGGATCACCGAGTTCGCGCGCTCTGGCCCGGTCGCGCGCTATTTCGGCGCCCGGGTCGCGCGGCTTTCGGCCCAGCGGCGCGACGGCGCGCTGGCCATCGTCTCGCTGCACGACCTGACCGCCCTGAAGCGGGCCGAGCAGATGCGCGCCGATTTCGTCGCCAACGCCAGCCACGAGCTGCGTACGCCGCTGGCCAGCCTGCTCGGCTTCATCGAGACCCTGCAGGGCCCGGCGCGCGAGGACGCCGAGGCGCAGCGCCGCTTCCTGAGCGTGATGCAGGACCAGGGCCGGCGCATGGCGCGGCTGATCGAGGACCTTCTGTCGCTGTCGCGCATCGAGTTGCAGGAGCACACGCCGCCGCGCGGCCGCGTCGACCTGGCCGGGCTGGTGCGCAGCGTCGCCGGCACCCGCCACCCCCAGGCGCACGCGAAATCCATGAGCTTCGTCTTCGACCTCGAGGGATTGCCGCCGGTGATCGGCGACGGCGACGAACTGGCGCAGGTGCTTCAGAACCTGGTCGACAACGCGATCAAGTACGGCCGCGCCGACAGCCAGGTGCGCATCGGCGGCCGGGTCCTGCCAAGCGGCGGCAGCGCGGCGCGGCGCCTGGGCCGCCCCGGCATCGCGCTTTCCGTCAACAACCAGGGCGAGGAGATCGCGCGCGAACACCTGCCGCGCCTGACCGAGCGCTTCTACCGGGTCGACGCCGCGCGTTCGCGCAAGCTGGGCGGCACCGGCCTGGGCCTGGCCATCGTCAAGCACATCCTGAACCGCCACCGCGGCGTCCTGGAGGTGGAGAGCACGCCCGAGGCGGGCACGACCTTCACCGTGCTGCTGCCCCGCGCCGAGGGCGAACGGCGCACCCCGGCCGCGTGATCGCGCAGCGTATGATCGCGCCCGCACGGCCATGTTTTGACCGCGCCTTCGTCCCTCGACAGGCTCGGGATGAGGAAACTCAGGATGAGGTCGTTTCTCGAAATGCATCCCCACCCTCATGCTGAGCCTGTCGAAGCACGCGGATGAGGCGCGCAGGCCAACGGGAGCCCCTTACTGCGCCCGCTCCGTTATTTCCTGCTGCTTGCGGCGGATTTCTTCCGGCCATTGCGACTGGATAAAGCGCAGCACGGCCCAGATCTGATCGTCGCTGAGTTCGTCCCCGAATCCGCGCATGTTGGTCTTGTAGTCGCCGCCGACCAGTGCCGCGGTGCCGTACTTGGTGATCGCGAAAAGCTGCGGGTCCGGGTGGTGCCAGGTGTGGCCGCTGGCATCGTGCGGCGGCGCCGGCAGCAGGCCGTCGGGCCCGCGCTGGCGCCAGTCCGGCTGGCCTTCCAAATTGGCGCCGTGGCAGGAGGCACAGTGTTCAGCGTACAGCGCCTCGCCTTCGGCTAGGCTCAGCGCGGCCGATCGAACGGGTTCCTTGGCGCTGAAGTGGGGGATACCGAAGGAGAAGGCGCCGCCGACAACCAACCCTGCGGTCAGCGCCGAGATAACGACCGTCTTCCTAGGTGACACGGTGTTTAGGCCCCCTCGTTCGCCTTTTTAACCGGCCCATGATCCCGCCCACCAGGGCTGGAAGGTCAAGAGCCTATGGCCCGACGCCGTCGGACAGTTCCCGTACTGCGGGAAATTTGACACAAATTTAAGCTTGTTTTTCATTTAATATCAAATACTTAAGTCTTGCAATTAACCCGCCGCACGGCTATCTTCGCGCTATGCAAGTGACAAACCCCCTCGTACCACCCGCGGTCGGTCAGGCCGGGGGTGCCTCTGCGCCGGTCGCGAACGCGCCGGCCGCCGAGACCACCAAGCCGCAAAGCGCCCAGCCGGTGACATCCGGCCGGGAGAGCCAGAGCGGCGGCAACGAAACCCGGCGCGAGCCGGACCGCTCGGCCGACGAGTCGCGCGGCAGCCAGGTCGATTTCCAGGCCTAAACGGCCCTGACCAGGACGAGCAAAGCCAGGCTGGCCGCGAGCAGGGCGTTCGCGGCCAGATAGAGCCTGAGCGCGCGGCGGATATCGCCGGCGCGTAAATCCGTGCGCCCGGATCCCATCCAAGAATCCTCGACCGTTTCGACCCCGTAATCACCGGCGTAACGGCGCGGCCCGGCCAGGGCGAAGCCGAGCGCGCCGGCCATGGCCGCTTCCGGCCACCCGGCGTTGGGCGAGCGGTGGCGGCCCGCGTCGCGCCGCATGGCCCGCCAGGCCCCCAAGCCATCCGCACCCGGCAGCAGGAGCGCCGCACCGACCAAAAGCAGCCCGCCGAGCCGGGCCGGCAGCCAATTGGCGAGATCGTCCAGGCGCGCCGCCGCCTTGCCGAAGGCCTCGTAACGCGCGCTCCGGTGGCCGATCATGGAATCCAGGGTGTTGAGCACCTTGTAGGCCGCGAGCCCGCCCAGACCGAAGACCGCAAACCAGAACACCGGCGCCACGACCCCGTCGGAGAAGTTCTCGGCCGCGCTTTCGACCGCCGCCCGGGCGACCCCGCCCTCGTCCAGGCTTTGCGGATCGCGCCCGACGATGCGCGCGACCGCCGCCCGCCCGGTCTCCAGATCGAGGTCCAGGCCCTTGGCCACGGCCGTTACGTGATCGAAAAGACCGCGCCCGGCCAGGAGTATACTGGCCAGAAGCGCTTCGACCACCCAGCCCATAGATAGCCCCGGCAGTCCATATTCGATCAGCGCACCGACGCCGCCGGCGCCCAGGACCAGAACCAG
>ERZ869936.1935-NODE-1935-length-13302-cov-11.870310_pt1 | contig 13302 bp, 7 predicted proteins | sample MGYA00520876_ERZ869936 | MGnify/ENA primary metagenome ERZ869936 (study PRJEB32218, sample SAMN09650985) | biofilter metagenome | isolation source: enrty point of leading RO module | place: Saudi Arabia: Thuwal, RO plant located on Red Sea | collected 2016-02-17 ...
GTGGTATAAGTCTGACCGTTCACCGCCCAGGTATAAGTATCACATGCCGTCGCTGATTCAGAAGAACTCGTGCTGTAATTAACAGTCAGGTTCAGCGTATAAGTATGCGGGCAATTATCCGCATTCATGCCCACATATGTGTAAGTACCGCTGGTGGTATAAGTCTGACCGTTCACCGCCCAGGTATAAGTATCACATGCCGTCGCGCTCTCACTGCTGGAAGTGCTGTAATTGATGGTGATGTTAGCGGTCACAAGACTATCACAGCCATCCACCGAAGTATAAACATGCTGATAATTTCCGTTCGAATTCACGCTTGTACCCCAAGGCAGGACATAACTGTCACAGGCAGTAGCAGAGAATGAAGAAGATATTGCCATAGGCTGTGAGATTGTTACAGTACAAGTCTCAGTGCAGCCGTTTGCATCTGTCACAGTGAAAGTGTGTGTCCCGGCACTAAGTCCATTCTGTGCAGGGCTAACAATATAAGGCGGAGTTCCTCCGCTTGCAGAAACGCTTACAGATCCGTCACTTCCTCCATTGCAAGTCACATGTTGCGTTACACTACAATTAAAGACAAGCGGATCCGGATCAGTCAGCTCAATGGTGCTGTTAGCCTGACAACCATTTTTGTCAGTAACAATGAATGTGTAAGTCCCTGCAGAAAGACCGCTTGTAGCTCCGCTTACAACATAAGGGGCGGTACCTCCATTTACCTGAACATTGACAGCTCCGTCATTCCCTCCATTACATGAAATCGAATTTGTAATTAGACAATTTGCTGTGAGAGGTGGAGGTTCAGAAACAGTCAAACTGCAGCTGACAGTGCATCCGTTAGCATCCGTAACTAAAAAACTATAAGTACCAGCTGATAAGTTTGTGGTAGCTCCTGTGATGACGTAAGGCCCCGTGCCTCCACTCGGGTTGACAGAAACAGATCCGTCTGAATAACCATTGCATGACACATGATCCAACACATAACAATTCACTGTCAGAGGATCTGGTTGTGTAATTGTAAGCGTACAACTTGTTGTGCAATTCTTTGCATCTGTGATTACATATGTGTATGTGCCCGCACTCAATCCGCTTGTAGGTCCGCTGATAGAATATGGAGGCGTACCACCAGATGGGTTCAGGTTTACTGATCCGTCGTTACCCCCATGACATGAAACATGATTAACCACAACGCAATTTGAGCTGAGTTGAGTTGGCTGATTAATAGTAACACTGCAGGAAGCAGTACAACCGTGAATATCTGTGATGATATAATTATAGGTACCCTGGGACAATCCGGTTGTAGGTGATCCACTTACTGAATACGGCCCCGCTCCTCCACTTGCGCTTATATTTGTTGATCCATCAGATCCTCCATAGCAACTAACATGATTTCCTACTGTACAATTCGGCGTGATTGAACATCCTGTCAACTGACAGGTAGGAGATGGTCCACAAATATTTGCATAATTTATTTGTTGGCTTGACTTCTCACCGGCTGTCACAATATCACTGACTCTGTAATTGCCATTGATGGTGAAATAATACCTGCTAATTTGATTCGTTGTCAGTCCCTCATCAAATTTTATACCTATGATTCCTGTCCTGGGATCTGGATTCACTACTTGTGGTATTCCGGCACCCTGCGTGAATGTATAAACCCCTCCTGACACGCTCCATTTTCCTGCCGCAACATTGCCACCGTTATAAACGAGATTCAAACAAGAGAAATTTAACGAAAACCCTATATGACTAAGGTTTGGATTGTATCCATTGTTATCGACTGTGTAAAGCCAGGTAGACTGTCCTGATGCAGGATAATTATAAATCACTCCATTGAATTGAACAGTGTGACCACCAATATCAATCGGAGTGCTTGTGCAAGGAGATGGAATCACCGGCGTTTGTCCGTGAACAACTTTATTAAAAGTTAATATTAATAACAGGAAAAAGAAAAAGCCGGAACAAGCCAATGAAAATGTTTGTTTTTTTGCGTAGGAGTTTTTTTGCTTCATGGTGTTGATAAGGAGTTAGGAAATTAAAAAAACAATGCTTATTTAAAAGAACGGATCTATGAATTAAATTTTTCAACCTGTGCCCAAGCTCGCATGAAATCGGAGCTTGCATTCGAAAATCAAGATCAAATATAATTGGAATTATATTCCAAAATACCGAAATAACAAATATTTTATTTTAGAAAAAGTGAATAATTTTCTATAATATCTTATTTGCTTCCAATTTCTGCTTTGTACTCCTTGTTAAGGCCCTCTACCACAGTTTTCGTAATATCCAAACTGTCATTCGCATAAAGAATCCCTCCTCCTTTTTGATACCCTAAAATAAATTGATAGTTTTTATCTTGATTATATTTATTTAAGTAATTATTCAATCTCGTGAATAATTCTTCAGAAGATCTGGCCTGCTCTTCATCAAGCTGGTCGAGCAGTTGATCTTTTCTGTCCATGAGCTTCTGCTGCCGCATAACAAATTCTTCTTCCTTCTGTTGCTTCTGAAAATCTGTCATCCCGATTGCCTGCTGGTGATACAACTCCACATCTCTCTGCAATTTATCACTTTCGCTTTTCAACTCATTCCTGATTCTGCTTTGCCTGTTCTCAAAATCCGACTTCTGCTTCTTAAAATATTCATATTGCTCAAGCAATGAATCAGAATTCACATAGACAATACCGCCCGGACTGAAGTTTATCACAGGAGTATTGACAGTTGAATCCTGAAGATCTGTAGCTCCTTGTTTTACGGAACTGAACTGAAAATAAAACAGTGTCGCAATAGCTAAAAGCGTAATTGAATGCAGGGTAATATTTAATTTGTTCATTGAGCTTATTCTTAAAGGCAAATTTATACCAATTTTGGTTGATTTCTATTGAATCAAAGTTAATGTTTATTGTCAGGTTTTTTGTTATTTACCAAGGATTCTGATACTTTCGATCCAATAATTAGCACTCCATGTCAAAATCAAATTATATTGTTCTGATGCTTATCTGCACAGTTCTACATTCGTGTGCCAAGAAGGAAATCATTGATATTCCAGACCCTGCAAATGCTCCTGATATTTCCGATGTTCCTTCACGATTCGACCAGAAAATTCTTCTTGAGCATTTCACTTCTGCCTCATGCGGAACCTGTCCGGAAAGCAATCTCCTGAGAGATTCAATGCTAAGCGAATATTCCGGAAGGTTCTACGAGGTGTCTGTTCATATTAACGACATAATGACCGACCCGGCATCTCTCAGCATCAGCTCAGGCAGAAATTTCATGGACAGCATCTTCAACCCTTCTGAAATTTATCCTTCAGGTCCTGTGAACAGAAAAGCATCCGGACTCAGTGACATTCTCCCTGATTCATGGCGTGATAAACTCAATTCACACCTTGGCAATATTCCAAAATGCGGCCTGGCTATGAATGCAAAAACCATATCTGGCAACCAGCTATTTCTGGAAGTCCATACTGGCTTTGCACAGAACATGTTTGGCGACTACCGTCTTCATGTTTATCTGGTGAGAGACCAGGTTAAATCCTCCGATACACTCTATGCACAAATGAATGATTTCAGCGCCATGGGAGCTAATCCTGATACCAACAGTTATTTTTATTCCTTCCCTCCTCTGCTGATAAATTATACACATAAAAATGTCTTTGCTCGCATTATCAGCTCCAACGGAGTCAGCGGTGATGTAATCCCATCTTCAATGATGGTAAAAAACAATGTTTTTGTAAAAACTTACTCCGTTGATTTGAGTGGCATTGATTACACGAAGTATCATATCCTTGCATTCGTAGATAAATACGGACTGACAGGAACGGAACACAGAATTGAGAATGTGCAAAAAGTGAGAATCGGTGAAACCAAAGACTGGAATTGATTATCCTTTCCGATAAGCACAAATCAAGAATAAGAATTGACATGGAGTTCCCTTCGGAAGAAATAAATAATTACAGCCGACAATTCAGCTCTCCTGAACCTAAATTCCTGGAAGACCTGAACAGGGAAACCAATGCCAAGATTCTCATGCCCCGGATGCTATCAGGTCATCTTCAGGGCAGAGCGCTCAGTATGCTTTGCCATATGATCCGGCCTGAACGAATTCTTGAAATAGGCACCTATACCGGCTATTCTGCAATTTGCATGGCTGAAGGTCTTAGTGAAAATGGCATTCTGCATACAATTGAAGTCAATGATGAATTGAAATCAATGATTATTAAATATGTTTCTGATGCAGGCCTTACCGGTAAAATTAAACTTCACATTGGAAATGCACTGGACATTATTCCTGAATTAAATGAAGTATTTGATCTGGTTTTCATTGATGCTGACAAAATTAATTACTCAAAATACTATTCGCTTGTTTTTCCCAATGTGAGAAGCGGAGGATTTATTATTGCCGACAATGTTCTCTGGAGCGGAAAAGTCTTGGCTATGCAGAAAGACATGGACAAGGACACTTTGGCCATTCATGAATTTAACAGATTGATTCAGAATGATGAAAGAGTTGAAAATGTCTTAGTGCCTGTTCGAGACGGATTGATGATCGCCAGAAAACTGACATAACATTAAAGAATGACTAAAGGGAATGAATGGATTGATTTGAGAAGCGACACTGTAACTCGCCCCACTCTACCCATGCTTGAATATATGTTCAATGCGGAATGCGGAGACGATGTGTTCGGAGAAGATCCCAGCGTAAATGCACTTGAAAAAAAATCTGCCGAAATCTTCGGAATGGAAGCCGCCCTCTTTGTTCCATCCGGGACTATGGCCAATCAAATCGCTATTCGACTTCACACGAGATCACAGGATGAAGTGATGTGCGACCGGCTTTCTCACATTTACTATTATGAAGCGGGAGGCATGTTTTCAAATTCAGGAGTTTCTGTTCGCTTCCTCGACGGAGACCGCGGAAGAATTTCTGCAGAACAAATCCTGCAGAATATTAATGACCGCAACAACATACACCTGCCCTTAAGCACTTTGGTTTCAATAGAAAACACATGCAATAAAGGTGGAGGCAGTTTTTATAAGGTAGATGAGGTTCACAAAATATCCAATGTATGCAGAGAACATCATCTGAAATTGCATATGGACGGAGCAAGAATTTTCAATGCGCTCACTGAAAGCCGTGAATCACCACAGCAATACGGCATGATTTGCGATTCAATATCTTTTTGCCTTTCAAAAGGACTTGGCGCTCCTGTTGGTTCGGTATTACTTTCTTCAGAAGAAAATATCCAGAAAGCAAGAAGAATCAGAAAAGGCTTTGGAGGCGGAATGCGTCAGGCCGGATTTATGGCTGCAGCCGGAATTTTCGCACTTGACAATCATATTGACCGCCTTGAACAGGATCATGAGAACGCAAAAAAAATTGGTAAAACTCTCGCAAATCAAACTTGGGTATCAGAAGTATTACCCGTCGAAACTAATATTGTTGTTTTCCGACTCGCAGATCAAATCAATACCGATCTCCTTTTGAATTACCTTGTTAAAAAAAATATCAAAGCTGTTCCATTTGGAAATCAGACAATAAGAATGGTCACACATCTCGACATAAGCAATGACATGATTGAAAATGTTATTATTGCGCTCAATAATTTTGACTGAAAATCATGGCTTATCAGTATACGGACTGCAAATTCGTTGACATCAAAAATGAAAGTGATGTAGTGAAACGATATTTTATAAAATTTCCTGATGAAATCAATTTCACTTTCAAGCCGGGTCAGTTTGTAATGCTCGACCTTCCCATTCCTGCTAAGTACACAAACAGAGCTTATTCAATTGCTTCTCCTCCGGGCAATGACAATATCTTTGAACTTGCCATTGTCCTGAATCCTGAAGGAAAAGGAACTCCTTTTCTTTTTCAAAATGCTGAAATTGGCTCAACTGTAAAAGTTTCAAAAGCCTTAGGGAAATTTACTCTACCTGATCCGATTGATCATGACCTTTGTTTCATTTGTACGGGTACCGGAATCGCGCCACTCAGATCCATGTTACTTCATATTTACAACAAGGATATCCCGCATAAAAACATCTACATGATTTTTGGAAACAGATGGGAAAAAGATATTCTTTATCGAAAAGAAATGGAAGACTTGGCAGAGAGAAATCCTGAATTCAAATTTATACCTGTTTTATCCAGAAAGAATGATGGCTGGATTGGCCGCACAGGATATGTTCATCCGGTTTACGAAGAACTTTTTTCAGATAAAAGGCCAGCCACATTTTTTATCTGCGGCTGGAAAGACATGCTAAATGAAGCTCGTGAACGTATTGCAACTATGGGTTACGACAAGAAGCAAATTCGATTCGAGTCATATGACTGAACAATCAGTTCCTGACAATTTTCCTTACGACCTTTTCATTTCCTGCCATTAAAGACAGGAAATAAATTCCAGGCTCAGAATTCGTTCGTAAATTAAAAGTAACAGAATTATAACCCCTGTCAAGATACCTGGATTGCCTCTCTACCACTTTTCCTGAATTAGTCAATAGAATAATACTCAGGTTGCATTCTTCTGAAGCGCTTATCACCATATTCAATTCATTCCTGAATGGCACAGGTCCGATTGATTCTAGCTCGAAGCTTTTTCCGTTTCTGACCTTCTGAAAGTTAACTCTAACTGGACCCGCATAGCTTGTCTTCCCGTTAAAGTCCGTCTGCTTTAATCGGTAAAATGAAATTCCTGGAAGTGGTCTGATGTCAAACGCGCTGTAATACTTAGCAATACTGGAATTACCTGCACCTTTCACTCTAGCTACTTCCTCGAATTTTACCCCATCTGCCGACCTTTCAACCGTGAAATAATCATTGTCTGTTTCACTGGAAGTTGTCCAGTCAATTTGAACTTTATTTTCTTTCAGGAGGGCGTTGAAATAAGACAAGTTAACTGGAAGAGCCAATGCTCCGGTGAGGAATGATGCAAAATACAAGGAAGTTTGCCTGACTTCAGATCCTGAATTCGTGGAGATCGCACCTGTTCTGTATAAAAAGCTGTTTACGTACTGGTAGTTCATCTGATACATTGCTTGCCTTGCCGAAGTGTCGATGTCAGATACTGTTGTGAAATTACTTGTAGCTCTGTAAGAACCATTAAGATTGGTGACAGTAAGGATTGTTGGGCTGCCCAAAGCGTAACTTCGAGGCATAGTAGCCTCTACAAATTCCCTTATTCCGGAGCCGCCGTCAACATCGACTCCTGTCAGTTGAACTTTAGCAAGTGTAGTATCCCGGTTCGTTCCGGAAACTTTAAATGTTATTCTCCATTGGATTGATGCAGTTGAATTTCCTGGTATATTTATAAACGGCTGAAATGCTTCATTGTAACCAGATGCAGTATTATCTATTGAAGACAATGTTGCTCCTCCTGTCAATTCAACTATTTGAATCCAAGCATCTACTCCAGAACAAACTTGAGGAAACAGGTAATTCGCACCTACTTGCCCAGCAGTTCCGCCCAATAGGGTTGGATTTGAAAATGCAAGGTGCTCTCCGTATGCAATTCCATATTGATTGAATGAATTTAATCCTGTACGAATGGCTGTTGCGCTTGAGCCAATCCATGCCGGTGATGCAACAGAGTTGTTTCCTGCCAATTGCCAATTAGTTGATGTATTGCTTCTGCTTAAAACAAAGAACTTGGTTTGAGAGCCGACAGTATTGTCAAAACCTTGCTCTCGCAAAGTGACGCTGTGACTTCCACCGGTCATTGCACTATTAGGTGAAAGCACCCAGTATCCGGCATTCAACATGCTGTCGAGCTCCACATTGGCATCCCTCAGGTTAACCAAAGGGAAATTTGCTTCCAGAGGATTCACATTGACAAATGAAGCAAGTATGCTGCTGAATCCTGAAGTGCTGGAAAGTGTCGAATTGATCAATTGATAACTGCTTATCGTTCCGATCGGAAAGTCATAGCTTCCGGAAGAAGCAGTGCTTCTTCTTAGGCTGCCAACTAAATAACTGTTAGCAGAATGACCTGTGATCGCTCCGGCAGAAGTCGATGTGACATTTAATGTGTTTGAATTGGCAATGATTCTTCCGGATGTGAAGATGAGCTGATTGCTGACCGTTACCGAATTTGACAAGCTGACATTTGAGGCATTATTCACCGTAAATCTTCTTACTGTAGCCGGAAGTCCGCTTCCTGTAATCTGAGAGGCGCTTCCTGCATAAGTATAGTCTGAGCCTGAATTGAATGACCTTACACCGCTGGTACGGACATTTCCAAGGTCACCTGAGACACTGATGCCATCCTGGGATCCAATGATCAATCCTCCTCCTGAAGATAAAGTGAAATTACGTCCATAACATGTGTAATTGCCCAGGTCAAGCACAGAATTATTGTTCACTGTAAAATCAATATTTCCAGTTACATCATTTGTAGTACTAACAAACTGCTGAATACCTGTTTTATTAAATGCGAACAAAGCAGTCGTAGCTGAGTTTCCGCCGGTTATTAATCCGCCACCGGTATGAGAAAAATTTCCGCTGAGATTTACAGTAGTTGTGCCACCAGAACCATTGTGGAGAAAAAATGTTCCACCTGAGAGCGCAAAATTGCCGTTCACATTGATGGTTCCTGTTTGGGAAGATCCTGTAATGAATACATGGGTACCTCCTGATTGAACATAACTCCCTCCAATCGTAATTGTCTTATTGTTATTCGCAAATCGAATCTCTGAACTTCCCGTGCTCGCAATTGTCAGATTTCCATTAATGGTATTAATTGCCCCATTCAGATCGATTGGAGAAGACTGATTAATACAATTCCAGGAAAAATTTGAATATGCCTGATTGATATTTGCAGGCAAATTATTATTGTTAGTATAACCGATGATTTCACATGTTGAACCCGCATTCCAGGTAGCCACAGGTATTGTGCCAGGGCTACTTGTGTAATTATGCTGGTAAATTCCACTGCTCTGATATGCAATTGTTGCGCTTCCGCTTAGTGTCACAGTTCCTGCATTTCTGAAAATTCCGGAAACATTCATATCAGTCCCAGAACCATTTGCCAGTGTCATGGTTATACCGTCTGGCAATTCAAGTATTCCGTTTGAATCAATCACCAACTGGTCCACTGTTACAGCGGTATTGACCCTCACAGTATGTCCGGCTTGAATGGAAATCACATTGTGTGAATTACTCGGAGCCACTGTTGCAGCAACCCATACAGAACCATTGTATCGTTGCCAGATCGACAGATTGCTCCAATCACCCGAAGCCACAGAACGATAATCATTGTTTACAGCTGCCAGGCTTTCTGTTTTATATCCGACTTGTAAAAGCAGAAAAAGGAAGCTGCCTGCAGCAATGACTGAGAAAGCCAGTGCAACTCGCATCTGCTTTACTTTTGAACGCAGTCTTAGCTGATTTTTTACTTTGATATTCATTTTGAAACTTTTTTTACTTTATATATACCTGCAAAACCTTCAATTTCAACATACTTATACAATATTCAATTTGATGTGTTGGTAGCATTTATAATTTAACCTTACAATGTTTCGACTTCTGTTTATTAAAAAAAAAACCGTCAGGATACACTTTCCTGTCGGTTTTTTAATATCCATTGTTGGAATATTATTGCTTTACAATTTTTCTGACGACTTTTTCTTCATTGTACGTCAATATCAGGAAGTAAATTCCTCTGTCCAATTTATCAAGACCAGATACTCTGTGAGTGTTATATCCTGAAATGGCAGTGACAGACTGCTGCTCTACCATTCTGCCTGCGGAATTGATTATAGACATTTGTATGATTGCATCGCTTTCTGAAGTGAATCCTATACTCACAGTTGAAGAGAATGGATTAGGTCCGATTTCCTGCACATCCACTGTGGTGCTGATCTTTGCTCTGTTGTTTCTTACTCTGATCACTTCGCTGTGCGTGGATTTTCCATCATAATCCGTCTGTTTCAAGCGGTAGTATGAAAAACCAGGAAGCGGACTGTTGTCTGTTACTGAGTAGTACTTTGTTGTGGTGCTGTTTCCGGCACCTTTCTTCCTGGTAATTTCAGTGAACCTCTCCCCGTCAGCAGAACGCTCCACAGTGAAGTAATCATTTTCAACTTCTGTTGCTGTCGTCCATTCAATCACCGCCTTGTCTTCACGCATTGCAGCTTTGAATTGTGTCAACGATACTGGAAGTGCGATTGCTCCGGTAAGGAAGGAACCAAAGTAAAGAGATGTCTGCCTTACCTGTGAGGAAGAGCTAGTATTAATCGCACCTGTTCTGTAAAGAATTGTATTAACGTTATTATAATTGAGCTGAAACATGGCATTCCTGGCACTCGTATCAATATTGGACACTGTTGTCGTATTACTTGTAGCCCTATAATTTCCATTATTATTGGTAACTGTCAAGATTGTTGGAGAACCAAGTGCATAACTTGTAGGCATGGTTGCTTCAACAAATTCTCTGATATTAGATCCACCATCCACGTCAATACCTGTCATCTGAAGCTTTCCAATCACAGTATCTCTCGAAGTTCCAGATACTTTGAATCTGATTCTCCATTGAATAGATGCTGTTGAATTACCGGGAATATTGATGAATGGTTGGAATGCTTCGTTATAGCCTGTTGAACCGTCATCAATTGAAGAAAGTGTTGCTCCTCCGGCAAGCTCCATAATTTCCATCCATGCATCAATGTCTGAAGTCACACTTGGAAACAGGTATGTGGCACCAACAGCGCCTGCTACACCGGAAATAAGACTTGGATTTGAAAATGAAACATCATTCCCATATGCAATGGCGTATTGATTAAATGAGTTCAGTCCGTTTCTGACCGCAGTTGCTTCTGATCCATTCCAAGCCGTTGCCGATGCAGCATTCGTGCCGGCAAGTTGCCAAGCGGTATTTTGACCAGTTCTTGTCAGGACATAAAATTTCGTTTGTCCTCCCACCGAATTGGTAAACTTACTTTGACTTACTGTTATACGATGAGATCCACCAGTCATCTGAGTATTTGGTGTAAGAGTCCAGAATCCATAGTTCAACATTGAATCCAACTCATTGGTTCCGTCGCGCAAACCTGTCAGAGGGAAAGATTGCTCCAGCGGGTTTATCTTGGTGAAACTGGCAGTAATGTTTGTTGTTCCACTCACACTTGTAAGATTTGTACTGATGAGCTGGCATACATCATCAGCACCTACCGGGAAGCTGTAGTTACCATTGCTACTCACATTTCTTCTCAGATTTCCAACTACGTAATTATTAAGCGTATTGCCCGTCACACTGTTCACATTGTTGTTGGTTACATGTAATAAGTTTGAACCGGTATAAAGTTTTCCCTGAATGAAAATCAAAGATCCACTCACATTCACATTCTTGTTCAATGTAACCCCGGTTGGATTATTAATAATCAGGTTGCTCACCGCTGCAGGCATTGAGTTATTCCATGTCTGAGGCACGTTGCCTGACATTGTATAATGAGCGGAAGTATTGTATGTGCGTGTACCAGTAACCTGAATATTACCCACAGCTCCTGTGGGAACAATTCCATCAGGTGAACCAATACTTATTCCGGCACCGGCGAGTAAGGTGAAATTTCTGCCGTACATAATACTTTCACCCATATCCAGCGTTGATCCGCTGTTTACAGTAAAATCAATGTTGGATACAACATCATTGCTACTTGTCGAAAACTGCTGAGTCCCTGCTCTGTTAAAAACAAATGTGGCGGTCGTCGCGCTGTTACCTTTCACTTCAAGCCTTCCTCCTGTATGTGAAAAGTTTCCGCTGACATTTACTGTACCGGTGGATCCTGAACCAGCCATGACTGTGAAGACCCCGCCTGACAAATCAAAATTTCCACCTACATTCAGCGTTCCAATTTGGTTTGAATTATTAACAAAGATGTGAGTTCCGCCTGTTTGAATATAATCACCCCCTACATTCAGTGTTCTGCCTGCACCGGCTGAACAAATATTGTAGTCACCTGTGGAAATAATTGTGAAATTACCAGCAATTGAACCTACATTGGAGTTTAGATTGATATCACGGAGCTGGTTTGGACAATTCCATGTGAAGTGATGAAAATTCTGGGAAAGTCCGGTAATAGTTCCGGTCATGTCTGTATAACCAATAACCTCACATGTTGATCCTGCATTCCATGTGGCAACCGGAATTGCTCCAGGAGTTAATGAATAGTTATGCTGATAAATACCAGTTGGCTTAAAAACAACAGTGGCTCCCGTGAGTAATGTCAGCGTTCCTCCACTGTTTCGGAAAATTCCGGAGACATCCAGTTCCGTTCCTGTCCCATTGTTGAGAGTCATAGTCAAACCCATTTGCAGCTCCAAATGTGCATTTGCCTGAACCACTACTTGATCCACGGTGAGTGATGTATTAAAAATCACATTATGACCGGTTTGAATGGTGATCACATTATGTGTATTGTTTGGCGCAACTGTCGCAGCGACCCAGCTGCTTCCATTGTAGCGCTGCCAGATTGCAGGATTACTCCAATTTCCAGAGCTAATTGTCCTATAATCATTGTTGACTGCAGCCATACTTTCGTGCTTGCTGCCGAAATTAAGGACTACAATCACAATAGCGCTGGTAAGTGCGAAGACAAGCGAAAGTGTGATTCCCACCTGCTTCAGCTTAGGGCGCATTCTTAAATTACTTCTGAGTTTAGTTCTCATTTCATTTGGGGTGTTGTATTTATGTACGATTTAACTATTTGATGAGATGAGTTAATTTCAATACAACAATACATCCGATATGGAAGGAGGTTGGAGAGAAATAGCCCAAAACCTTACACAGGCATATCAGTTTATTTGCTCTCCATCACCGAAACAAACACCTGAAAAATGACCGAATTCAACATATTTGTTGAAAAAGAAAAGTAAAAAGTGAATTTTGAATACAGTTTGGGAGGCATTAAAAAGGATAAAAACATCTCAGTTTGGAAAAAAATTTATGTGACCGAATTGAAGAAAAGTAATAATGAAAGAATTTTGGATAACTCATCGGAAACCAATTGGATTTGCGACAGCTGATTGTTGAAGAGATATTCTTCCGAAATCCAAAATCAATCAGATTTACGATAGTTGATTTTTGATTGCTGATTTTTGATTGCTGATTTTTGAAGTTGATATAAATTAAACACTTCCGAAATCAAAAATCAATCAGATTTACGATTGTTGATTTTTGATTGCTGAATTTTGAAGTTGATATAAATGAAACACTTCCGAAATCAAAAATCAATCAGATTTACGATTGTTGATTTTTGATTGCTGAATTTTGAAGTTGATATAAATGAAACACTTCCGAAATCAAAAATC
>ERZ869936.1936-NODE-1936-length-13286-cov-7.011337_pt1 | contig 13286 bp, 12 predicted proteins | sample MGYA00520876_ERZ869936 | MGnify/ENA primary metagenome ERZ869936 (study PRJEB32218, sample SAMN09650985) | biofilter metagenome | isolation source: enrty point of leading RO module | place: Saudi Arabia: Thuwal, RO plant located on Red Sea | collected 2016-02-17 ...
TAAAACATTAATAGCATGAGAAAAGTTAAATACATTTTAAGCTTAGTAGTAGTATTATTTGTTACTAATATTATAGCTCAACCTAATTTTGATTGGGGAGTAAGTTATGGGGGCACAAGTACAGACTATGGAGCTAGTGTTGCAGTTGACAATTCTGGAAATTTAGTTGTTGGAGGTTCTTTTTTTTCTCCGACTGTTGATGCAGATCCAGGTCCTGGAACAAAAAACCTGACTGTAAGTGGCACAGATGGATATATTTCGAAATTCGATCAAAATGGAAGTTTTCAATGGGTGTTACAAATTGGTGGTTCTAATAGTGATGCCTGTTTAATGGTTAAATTAGACCCTTTAGGAAATATATATGCAACTGGATATTTTTCTGGAACAGTTGATTTTGATCCAGGTACTGGAATATTTAATATGACTGCAAATGGTACTGGTGATGCATTTATTATAAAATTAGGGGTGAATGGCAATTTGATTTGGGCAAAACAAGTGGGGGCTATTGGTACAACTGTAGGTAATGGCATTGCAATTGACAATAGTGGTAATGTGTTAATCGCTGGTCAATATGGAAGCACATGTGATTTTGATCCAGGGCCTGGCGTTTTTAATCTAACTAGCGCAGGCAGTAATGACGCTTTTGTGTTGAAGTTAGACGCAAATGGAAATTTTTTGTGGGCAAAGTCTCTTGGGGGGACTAGCTCAGAATATGCACATGATATTGATCAAGCTGGAGCTAATGGTATAATTGTAGTTGGTGAATTTCAAGGTGCTGCTGATTTTAACCCAGGTTCAGGAGTCTTTAGTTTAACTTCTAACGGAATGAGAGATGGGTTTGCTGTAATGCTTGATAATAATGGAAACTTTGTTTGGGCATCTCAATATGGCGCAGCCGATAACGACAGAATTTTTAAATCAACATCGGATCAAAATGGAAATGTTTATTTGGTTGGAAATTTTAGAAATACTGTTGATTTTGATCCCGGTCCATCAGTTTACAACCTTTCTGCGGGTACAAGCAGTGACGGCTTTGTTTTAAAACTTGATGCAACAGGAAATTTTCAATGGGCTTTTAAAATTGGGAGTAGCTCAGTCAGTGAATTTACATACGATATCCATTATACCCCAAACTCTGATTTAATGGTTGTTGGGGGGTTTTCCAATACAATAGATATTGATCCGGGACCTGCCATATATAATTTAGTTGCTCAATGGGGAGAAGATGGATATCTCGCCAAATATGATACTTCTGGAAATTTTGTTTATGCACAGCATTTTACCGGAAATTCAAATCAAAAAGCTTATAGTGTTTCTGTCAATAATTCAGGCATAATTGCGGTTTCGGGTCACTTTGATGGCACATCTGATATTGATCCAACCGCAGGAACCTTTAATGTTACATCCAACGGGATTTTGGATGCTTTTACTGTAAGGTTGGTTGAATGTGTAAATACCAATAATACTTTTTCAGCTTTCGATTGCACAACATATACAGTACCCTCAGGAGATGAAACATATACAACCATTGGAAGTTATCAGGTCATGGATACCATTCCTAATGCATGTGGTCTTGATTCAATTATGACAATTAATTTAACCATAACTGGTCCATCAACCGGAACAGACGTAATCACCGCTTGTGATTCCTATACATGGATAGACAACAACAATTATACTACAAGTAACAATACTGCTACTCATACTATTGTAAATGGAGCAGCTAATGGGTGCGATAGTATTGTTACTTTAAACTTGACTATCAATAATACTGCTACAGGAACAGATGTAATTACTGCTTGCAATTCTTATACCTGGATAGACAACAATACTTATAATGTGAGTAATAACACAGCTACGCATACTATTGTGAATGGAGCAGCGAACGGGTGCGATAGTGTGGTTACTTTAAACTTAACTATCAATAATACCGCAACCGGAACAGATGTAATCACTGCTTGTGATTCCTATACTTGGATAGACAACAACACTTATACTGCAAGCAACAATACTGCTACGCATACTATTGTGAATGGAGCAGCTAACGGGTGCGATAGTATAGTTACCTTAAACTTGACTATCAATAATACTGCTACAGGAACAGACGTAATCACTGCCTGTAATTCTTATACATGGATAGACAACAACACTTATACTGCAAGTAATAACACAGCTACGCATACTATTGTGAATGGAGCAGCGAACGGGTGCGATAGTGTGGTTACCCTTAACCTTACCATTAACACTGTAGATAATTCTACCTCTACTCAAGGTAACGACAGTATAATGGCAAACGCAACAGGTGCAACCTATCAATGGTTAGATTGTAATAATAATTATGCAATAATTTCGGGTGCAACCAATCAATTATTTGTAGCTTCTGCTAACGGAAGCTATGCGGTAGAAGTAACTCAAAACAGTTGTACCGATACTTCCAATTGTATTACTATTACAGGAGTTGGGATTGAAAATATGTACAATGAAAATTCAATCACTATTTATCCTAATCCTAATAATGGATTGTTTACTATTAAAAACATAGATAATAAAAATCAAACAGTAGATTTGTCAATTATAAGCTTAACCGGAGAAATTATTGGCAATTGGTCATTTACCAATACCATTGAACTTAATCTCTCTGAAAAAGCAAAAGGTATTTATTACCTACAATTAAAAACAAAAGAAGGCATTACAACTAAAAAGCTATTGATACAGTAAAATGAATTTTCATAATGTTTTATATCAAAAGAAAGTACAGCTAATTTTGTACTTTCTTTTGCTTTTTAGTTGTCTGATTAATGACATAAAAGCCCAGAATACTTATAAAGTAGATAGTTTATACAAAATAGCAGCTAAAAGTGATACGTCTGCTATACGTGCAAGAATAGAACTATTTAATTATTATTCAAAATCAGATATAGAGTTAGGAAAGTCTCACTTGGATAGTGTGAACAACAATGCTTTATTGGATAAATATAAAGATATTAAGTCGTTGTTGTATGAAGCTTATGCTAATTACTATATTCAAAAGGGACGGTTTGATACGGCAAGTGTTTATGCGAATCAAGGATTGGTGTTGGCGCAGCTAGTTAAAGACAAAGCCCTTGAAGCTAAAAGTTGGAGAAATATTGGAGTTATAGCATGTGAGCAAGGAGATATTGAAAAGGGAATGAAATGCTATATGAAGGCAAAACTTTTATATAAAGAACTTGGGAATAAATATGGTGAAGCAGGAATGGCTGTTAATTTAGGAGGAGCTAATGCTATGGTTCGTAAATACAAAACAGCAGAAGCTTATATAAAAGAAGGATTGTCTTATTTAACCACTACTAATGAACAGCGAACAATAATGCGTACATATAGTATGTTAGCTGATGTATTGTCAAAACAAAAAAAGTTTGATGAGGCTATCTCAATTATTAAACTGGAAAGAGACATGGCAATACAACTTAAAGATTTATACCAATTAACGGTAATTGATCAAGGCTTAGGTGGGATTTATTATAATCAGGGTAAACAAGATAGTGCACAGTTTTATACATCTAAAGCACTTCGTGCTTTTAAAAAGTATAACTTTTCTCAAGGCATAGCTCAATCTTCAATGAATTTAGCAGGTTCTTATTACGAATCCGAAAAATATGACAGTGCATTGGTCTACATTCGGCAAGGAATAAGTATATCCCGAGAAATAGGAAGTATGCGTCAGGTTACCCAAGGATACCATCTTTTGAGTAAAATTAACGAGAAGCTGAATGATTATAAAGGAGCCTATGAAGCGTCTCAACGGTACAATTTCCTTAACGATAGTTTGATTGGTTCTGAGAACAGAAAAAGAATGGATGAGCTTGCACTAACATTTAAAACTAAAGAAAAAGAATATGAGAATGAACTTCTCATGGAAAAAGATAAACTAAATAGTATAAAACTTAAACAACAAAAATACCTTATTTCATTATTAATAGCGATAGTACTAGTAATTATCACAGTAACTATTATCTTTTTTAAGCAAAGAAAAATTAAAGAAAAGCATAAAAAGTTAGAACTAGAACAGAAGGCACTCAGAGCTCAAATGAATCCCCATTTTATTTTTAATAGCCTAAATAGCATACATCGTATGTTCATTCAAGGAGATATTGACATAGCAAACGACTATATTGGTGATTTTGGTGAGCTGCTTCGCACTATATTAGAAAACAGCGGAAAATCAGCTATCCCCTTAAATGATGAAATAAATACTATTAAGCTATATCTTGAAATTGAAAAAATGCGAACCGAAGAAATGATAGAATATAACTTAAATATTGACCCCACCATAGATGTATATAATTGTTTAGTACCACCACTAATTATTCAACCTTTTGTAGAAAATTCAATATGGCATGGAATTCTTCCTGCTGAAAGGAAAGGAAAAATAACCATAGATATTACCCGAAAAGATAAAAGCACATTAAAGTGTATTATTACAGACAATGGAATAGGTATTGAGCAAAGTAAAAAACAAAAGAAAACAGAAGAACATAAGTCAAAAGGAATGAAAATTACTGAGGATCGATTAAATTTATCCAATTCAGTAAAAGCCGAAGAATTACCAACCGGTGGAACAAAAGTTACGATATTAATACCGTTAGTTAATGATTAAAGCAATAATTATAGACGATGAAAAAGACGCCAGATTTGTGTTAAGAAATTTGGTAGAAAAACACCTGGGCTCTTTAACTATTGTAGCTGAAGCAGACGGAATAGAAACAGGAATAGAAGCCATTAATAAACACCAACCTGACTTAGTGTTTTTAGATATTCAAATGAGAAAAGGAACAGGGTTTGATCTTTTAAAAAAAATAGGAAGCATAAACTTTGAAGTGATTTTTGTTACTGCCTACAATCAATACGCTATTGATGCTTTTAAATTTAGTGCTTTTGGTTACTTATTAAAACCTATTAAAACAAGAGAGTTAAAAGAAGTTGTAGAGAAGTTAGAGAAACAAATAAAAGCTCAGAAAACCGGAATTAATCAACGTTTAAAAGTTTTGGTAGAAAACTATGGTAATCAAGGTGAAATACAAAAGCTTATTATCAATAATGTTGAAGGTTTCCAGGTCGTAAAAATAGACAGTATTATCCGATTAGAAGGCGACAGAAATTATACCCATTTTATATTAGAAGACGGTAAAAAAATTACTACCAGTAAAAATATTGGCGAGTACGAAGAACTATTAAATGATTACGGATTTTTTAGAATTCATCAAAGTTTTATGATTAGTTTGCGACATGTAAGCGCCTATATAAAAGGAGATGGTGGAATGGTAAAGATGACTGATGGAGAATTACTAAAAATAAGTCGCTACCGAAAAGGAGAGTTTCTAAAGCGATTTGAATAACAAAACAAGGTTATTCACAGCCTAGTATTGTTTTAATATCATCTAAAATTTGGTTCGACATTTGAACTTTTTCGGCTACAAACAAAAAAGGACTCCCAAAAAGAGTCCTTAAACTTTTATTTATAAATAATGCTACGCTTCTTTAAGAATTAATAAAGGTGTGTGGCTGTGAAAAGCTAATTTCTTAGAAACGCTAGAATGTATTATCCCCTCAAAAAAGTTTCTCTTTTTATTTACAACACAAAGTAAGTCTGTTTCATTTTCATCCACATAATCCAATATTGCCTTTTCTATATCCTCACCATTGATTTGATGATAGGTATGCCCATATAATCCAAAAAACTTTGAGGAAATATTGTCATTTTGAAAAGAATTAACTTCCTCAGCCACTGCTTCTTTTTCAGTTACAATGTTTAAAACATCTATAGAAGCTCCTGAGGCTTCCACAAGGCTGTACAAAGGGTTTAGTGTTTTTTTGTCAATGTCAGATAAATCCGAAGCAAATACTACTTTTTTTGGTGATTTTAACACCGCCTGTTCAGGCACAACAATAATAGGCAACTTAGAGTTTTTAACCACATCAAAAGTTGTGCTACCAATAACTACCTCTCTAATACCGGAAGAGCCTTTTGTTCCCATTAGAACAAAATCTATATTCTCTTGCTTTGAAATTTTTCTAATCATGGACGTTACCGTACCCTTGAATGTTGACAATGATATTCTCAAGTCAACATTAGAATATTCTGCAACTAAATCATCTCTTAGCTTTTTTAATCTACTACCCACCTCATCTTTGAATAATTTATCAATAGAAATTAGCATTGTAGCTCCCGCTTGTGGCGTTTCATAAGCATGTGATATGATAAACTTGCATTCATCAATATTTCCAAATAATTCTATACCATACCTTATGGCTTGAATAGAACTGTTGGAAAAGTCTGTTGGAAATAAAATTGTTTTCATAATTAATTAATAAAGTGTAGAGCAAATATCACGCTGTCTATAACAACCGCTGCTGTGAGGCAATATACAATGTATTTTACGGGTGAAACCGAAAGAACCATAGATAAAGTTAAAGCAGAAGGAATTCCTATTAATATTAACTTGACTAAATTTCCATCGGCAGAACCTGCTGCTAGTCCTCCTAAACACCCAAATAATAAAATAGCAACCGGAGAAATAATCCATCTTAATCTTTCTAATTGAATTTCAGACATTCCGAACACTAATGTTTCTGCCTTAGGATGTTCAATAACGGTTTCTGGTGTAACGTCATAGATATGTGATGTTGTTGTTTCCATTTTTTATGTTTTTAAATTATAATACAAATGTATTACTACAGAAACCCAGAAACGATGAGGGTAATCATACGAAATACTGATTTTTATCAGCTATGGAGTAAGGCGGTTTATATCGGCCGCAATTTGTTTTAAAGATGAAATATTAGACTCTGATAATCCATAGTCTCGCACAGGGTATATTCCATGTCGAGATATTTTTACAGGAATACTGATTACTGATTTTATCCCTAACAAGTCTTCATAATAATCACATGTTTGTATTGAAACAGGTAATAAAATATCTCTTGGTTCTAAAATCAAATCCATAATTCTGATGGCCGCCATAGATGGTCCATACTTTGAAGCTCCTTCGTAACTTTTTATAAAATTTGCTTCGTTAAGCGTTTTTTGTTTTATCTCTTCTATCTCTTTATCAGAAAATATTTTACGAATAGGTTTTCTTGAAACAAATGAATGTTCATCAATAAAAATGGCATTTTGTCCATGCTCTCCTAGTACCATTCCTTTTACTTCAGATACATTTACCAGAGCTTTTCTAGCTAAATTTTTTTCGTACCTCCACTTGTCCAGCAAAGTCCCTGTTCCTAATATTTGATAAGGGTTGTGTTTAGGAAAGTTTTTAATGATGAAGTTGGTTATTATTTCAACAGGATTGGTAACTACAATAACATAGGTATTTTTTCCAAGCTTCACTTTTGAAAAAACTTCTTTGGTAATTTCTACGCTTTCATTTAAAACATCTATTCTTTTTGCTCCTTTGGGTACTTTACCTCCTGCCGTATGAAAAACAAACCCACAATCTTCCACTAATTGATATTGATTGACCATAATCTCATGATCATTTCCGCAGTTAGCATGCTCTAAGTCTGTTAATCTTCCTATTACATGTGGAGAAGGATCAATTATGTTGATTTTAAAGTGATAATCTCTTCTTGAAAGAAGCATAGACAATATTGTAGACCCCACATTACCAAGACCAAAAATGCTTACAAAAACTTCCTTTTTAGGCATTACTTTATAATTAATACCGCCTTTTCAGTATGGTTACATACGTTTTCGGCAATACTTCCATTAAGCATATGATTAATTCCTGAACGACCATGTGTTTCAAGCGCAATTAAATCAGCGCCATCTTTTTTCGAAAAGTTTACAATTCCTTGGTCAATAGATAAATCGCAATAAATATAAAATGGATTATTTTTAAGCTTATTTGCCTTAAAAAACTTTTCCTTTTGTTTCTCTATATCGTAACTCGTTTCAAAAAAGTTGGGTACATTGACATACAGAAATTCAACATTGGCATTAAATAAAGCTCTTGCTTCATCTAGCTTTTTTAATGTGTTGTTTTTTAATAACTCAAAATTTGTGGCAAATAAAAGTTTTTTGATTTTGGTTTTCTTAAACTTTTCCGGCACCACCAAAACTGAGGTTTCTGATTGTCGAATTACTTTTTCAGTATTGCTTCCTATCAACATTTCTTTCATGCCCGAAGCTCCCTTGGTTCCCATTACTACCATTCCGGCATCTACCTTTTTAGCCGTTTTTATAACGTTAGTAACCATGAACTGGTAAGACACACTATAATCAACACTTACTCCTTTTTTGGTTATGGTATTTTTTAACTTCTCTAATTGCTTTTTTGCTTTTTGTTCAACCGTCTTCATAGTAGGATAATACGCTCCCTGGTTATCATAGCCAAGTGCCATGCTTCCTGCTGAAGTCATTTCGGGATAAGCCCAGTCAATAGGCACATGAACAGAATGGGTTAAATGAATTTTTGAACCCGACTGTTTTGCAATGTGAACAGCAAAGTTAAGTGCGTTTAAAGAGCATTTTGAAAAATCGGTTGGTACTAATATAGTTTTCATAATTATATTTTTATGCATTGTTTGCTTCTGCAAGTGTCCAATCATCCGTTTGAATGGTTTCTAACCAAACGTCATTTGATTTTCTGAACACCTGTACATTTAAATCAAATTGTGACTTAAATTCCTTTTCCAGTTCAGCAATTGTTTGATTTTCTGAAAGGTCAAAAAAGGTATGTGGAACTTTTTGTGATAACTCAGAAAGCAGTACATTTTTTTCTATTTGCTCTTCCGGTTTGGTGCCTTGACCTTTAATATGACCCGACTTAAAAAACTCAATTTTTAAGTTATTGAATTTTGAAGAAAAGGATTTTTTAATGTCCTCTGTTGTTTTGTGTTTTGATATTTCCATCGTATAAACATTTGCTAATTTATACAAAGGAACAGACTTTATCAACCTTACGTTATGATAAAGTACAAAGCAAAATATGATATTTATCAGCCTAGAGGGTTTACTTCCTTTTTAAGTAAACCTAAGTCATTTACACAAATTTCCCTGCCTTTGGATGAGATGAGTCCTTCTTCTTTAAATTCAGATAAAGTTCTGATTAAAGACTCAGTAGCCGTACCCACTATATTAGAAAGGTCTTCCCTTGTGATGGATAAATTAGTCGATCCTGTTTTTTCTACAAGCTTCAACAGCGTTTCTGCGGTTCTTTCTCTAACTGAGGCATAGGCCAACTTTAAAAGTCGTTCTTCATTCTCGTGCACATCAAGTGCTAATTTTTTTAAAAATAAAGTTGCTAAATTTCTGTTAGTCTCTAATAGTTTTAAAAACTCAGTTTTATCAGTAGCTATTAATTCTGTCTCTTCAATTGTTTCAACAGTTTCTTTTCTTTTGGTATCTTCTAATATCTCTATATGACCAAAAAACTCTCCTCCTTTTAAAATATTTGTAACTAATACTTTTCCGTAAGAATCTGTTTTAATACCTTTTATTCTTCCTGAAACAATGAAAAAGAAGGTGTTTGCAGTATCTCCTTCTGTATATAATACTTGTCCTTTTCTATACACTTTTTTTTCGTTAGCCTTAAAAAGTTCACTAAGCTCATTGAGTGAAAGAATTTTCTGGGTTTGGTCTGTTGACGAATCTCCTACTTTTTTAAAGGCATCATGAATTGCGGTTGTTTTATTTAATCTTACCTCAATGGCTTTTAACAAGTCTGTTTCGTCAAATGGTTTTGTTATATAATCATCTGCTCCAAGGGCCATTCCTTTTCTTATATCACCTTTATCTGCTTTTGCCGTTAAGAATATAAATGGAATATGCGCTGTTTCGGGTGTTTTGCTGAGGATGTGTATTACACCATATCCGTCCATTTCAGGCATCATAATATCACATATAATGATATCCGGTAAATGTTTCTTTGCAGTTTCAACTCCTCTTTTCCCGTTTTCAGCTGTTAACACATCATAATTGGCAAGCTCTAAAATCTCTGCTATGTTTTCCCTTATATCAAGGTTATCCTCAATTAGTAATATCTTTTTCATTAATAGGAATTGTTAATTTTATTGTTGTACCAACATTTTCTTCGCTCTCAATTTTAATCGTTCCGCCCAACATATCCAAGTATTTTTTTACAATCGTCAGGCCTAAACCTGTTCCTTGTATATTGGTAACGTTTGAAGCTCTAAAAAAACGTTCAAACATGTGTTTTAAATCTCTCTCAGGAATACCCACTCCTTCATCTTGTACCTGAAAGTGAAGAATTCCTTTTTCAGTTTTACACTTTATATAAATTTTGCCCGCCTCTTTTGAGTACTTAATTGCATTAGAGAGTAAATTTATAAGTATATTCTTAAAAATATGGCCATCTATTATAACCTCTTCATTTTTAGTTGAGCAGTCTAAAATTATCTCTTGGCCCTTTTTCTTTATTAAACTAATTTCTTCAATAGACTCATTAACCAATTCCTTTAGGTTGATTTTTTCGACATTTGAAGAAACTTTACCGGATTCTAACTTGTCAATAGATAAAAAGTCGTTGAGTATTTGAGTTAAGTTATTTACTGATGACTTTATTCTGGATAAATGCTTAGTTGTTTTTTCTGTATTATTTGTTGGGGCAAGATGGTTATACTTTTCAAGTATTGATGCTGAGGATAATATAGAGCTTAATGGAGTTCTAAACTCATGTGATGCCATGGAAACAAAACGAGACTTTAATTCATTAAGTTCCTTTTCTTTGGCTAGTGCATTTAATGTTTCCTGTTCGGCCTTTTTCTGACCGGAAATGTTTTGCTCAACAACTAATATTTGAGTTATTTTATTGTCTTCATCCGGCAAAGGAACTGCGGAAAGAAGGTAAATGTTGTCTTTATATTTAATTTCAAATTGCTTGGGTTTGCCATTAAATACTTCCAGTAGATTTTCCCTTGCTTCTTCACGTATTTGAGCATCCAGTTTATCAATGAAATTGGTTCCCACTAAGTTTGCACTTGTTATTCCAAGCTCAAATAATTCTTTTCCTTCTACAAAAACATAATTAAGCTTTTCGTCAAATACATTAATTGTTCCGTTAGGGAAATGCCGGGCAATAATTGCATACAACTTTTGACTTTTTTCAAGCTCAAGTGTTCGTTGCTTTACTTTTTCCTCTAGCTCTTGATTCAATTCAAAAAGTCGATTCTCTATTTTCTTTTTCTCTGTAATGTCTGTAATTAAAGCCATTACTAAAAGTTTTCCGTTGTGTTTAATGTGATTTAAAGATAGTTCAATAGGAAACTCTACCCCATTTTTTTTGAGCCCATATAAATCAAGCCCAATACCCATAGATCTTTGTACAGGTTTTTGGTTATAATTACTTCGGTGAGTTTTATGAGACTTTCGAAACCTGGTAGGAATTAAATCCTCAATAGTAAGAGACTCAAACTCCTTTTGGGTATATAGAAACATTTTGCTGGCTGCAGGATTAGATAAAAGAACTTTACCTCTTTCATTTGATATAATAAACCCCTCTGCAGACGACACTAGCAACCCGTGAAGTACTTCATTAAGATTCTCTATGTCATCTAGCATTTCAGACAAAATCCAACTGTTTTGATTTTCTCAAAGAAAGAAAAAATTAGTTAATCGGGTGCTTCACAATCACTTTTTCAATATCGCTGTCAAACCTTTTGATTAGTTCTCTTTCTTCTTCTGTTGAAGGAGGAAAAGCTTCAGCTACTTTTTTAAGTATTGTACAAAATTGGTATTTCAAGTCCATTGTTAAATGGTGTTTGCCAAGCTCTATTGAATTCATTGCCCAATCATAAACGGTGTCTATTGAATTTCCGTCTTTAGCCAGCAATTGAAATATAATTTCGGTATAGCCAAAATCTATGTCATGGTCTATTTCTGATTTTACTATTTCCTTTAAAGCTTTAAGTTCTTCATTTTGAATTTTATCGTCAGCTTTTGCAACAGCATAAGCTAAAATACCTATTGCATAAAATAAATGTTGTTTCGATGTTTGCATAAAATTAGTTTTTGTAGGTTATTACAAAGTACGGCTTAATATTTTTTTTATTAGATGACTAAGTTATTTATAATATATGATAATTATCAGCTTTAGCAATTTTTAATTTTTTGGGGTTCTGTATTGTGCTTGCTTATAATATAATTAACTTTGGTAAATGGCAAGATTTATAAAAAACATATCCCTTACTAAAAATAAAGTTCCCGGTACAATTGAGTTTATCGGAAAGAAAAAGGTTGAAACTGTTGAAATAAACCTTTTTGATTATAACGCTACTGAATTTGAAGAAAAGGACATTGAGCTCGATAATATTTCTGACACTTTTCTTTCAAGTAATTCTGTATCATGGATAAACGTTAGTGGGCTTCATGATGTGCCTGTTCTTGAAAAAATAGCTACTACCTTTGATTTACATCCATTATTAATGGAAGATGTTGCCAACACTCTTGGAACTTCAAAATTTGAAGTATATGAAAACTATGTTTTTTTCTCGATAAAAATGATAGGTTATAATGACCAAAAAAGGGAGTTTTCATCAGAACAACTAAGCATTGTGCTTGGTGAAAGCTATATCATTACTTTTCAAGAACGACCCGGTGATTTTTTTGATGGTATAAGAGAAAGAATTAGAAAAAATATTGGTAGAATTAGAAAAATGAAAAGTGACTATTTGTGCTATACTTTAATCAACACTATTCTACATAATTATATTGATGTATCGGAAAAGCTAGGAAAAGAAATTGATGATTTAGAAGAACAAATCATGCAATCAACTAACCGAGATATCTTAAGAAAGATAAATGACTTTAAAGTGGAAATTATTTATCTAAAACGACACTTTAGGCCGGTAAAAGAAAACCTAATGATTTTTTCTAAATCGGAAAACAAAATTATTCGTCATGAGGTAAAACACTTTTATAAGGATTTATTTGACATTTCGTCACTTGCTATTGATGCTATAGAAAATTACAACACGCTTTTATCAGAAATGCTTAATATTTACAATACCATGGTGTCATTGCGGTTAAATGATATTATAAAGTTCCTGACTATCTTCTCTACTATATTTATCCCACTTACTTTTATTGCCGGGATTTATGGCACCAACTTTCAATACTTTCCGGAATTAGGCTATAAATATGCTTATCCAATATTTTGGGGGCTGTTAATTCTAATAGCCTTGGGAATGATTTTTTATTTTAAAAGAAAAAAATGGTTGTAAAACCATAACATTATTATATATATTTGATATTATTTTTTAAAATTGGTTTTCATAAATTTATT
>ERZ869936.1937-NODE-1937-length-13283-cov-35.160191_pt1 | contig 13283 bp, 13 predicted proteins | sample MGYA00520876_ERZ869936 | MGnify/ENA primary metagenome ERZ869936 (study PRJEB32218, sample SAMN09650985) | biofilter metagenome | isolation source: enrty point of leading RO module | place: Saudi Arabia: Thuwal, RO plant located on Red Sea | collected 2016-02-17...
ATCTCGTTGTCGGTCAGTCGGCCACTCGCATCCGAACACTCGTTGAGCGGACCGCGTCAAGTTGGTCGATCGCTGCGGTCGCGCGCTGGGCCGCCCCCTCGGTCGTCTTGTGAGTCATCAGCACGATCGGCACCGAGTCGCTCCCTTCCTCGCCCGTCTCGTGCTGAATCACCGACGCGATCGAGACGTCGAATCGTCCCAATACGCTGGCGATTTCGGCCAGCACGCCCGAGTCGTCCTTGACGCTGAAGCGAAAGTAATAGCGACTCTCGACCTGCTGGTGATCGCGCGGTGAAACCCGCGGCGGCCGCTGCGACCAAAGCTCAAGCGTGCGAAAGGTAATCGCACTGCGCCCGACAACCGTATCGATCAGGTCGGCCACGACCGCCGAAGCGGTCGGCATCTGGCCCGCACCGAGTCCGTGGAACCACACCCGCCCCACGGCGTCGCCAACGACGCGCACGGCGTTGTAGGCACCGTGAACTTCGGCCAGCGGCGCGTCGCGACGGACCAACTGCGGCGAGACGTACAACTCCAAACCCTCGGACATCAGTTCGGCGACGGCCAGCAGCTTGATGCGGTAGCCCAGCTCTGCGGCAAAGTGAATGTCGAGCGGTTCGATCCGCTCGACGCCTTCGCGAGGAATTTCGTGCCAGGCGACCCGCGCCCCGAAGGCAAGATGGGCCAAGATCGCCAACTTCTGCGCGGCGTCGCTGCCATCGACGTCGAGCGTCGGATCGGCCTCGGCGTAGCCGAGTCGCTGAGCTTCGGCGACGGCGGTGGCGTAGTCGGTCTCCTGCTCTTCCATCTCGGTGAGAATGAAGTTGCAGGTTCCGTTGAGGATGCCGTGCAGCGACTGGATTTCATTCGCCGAAAGGCACTGCGCGATGTTCGTGATAATGGGGATGCCGCCGGCCACCGAGGCCTCGAAGGCGATCGAGCGACCCAGCTCCCGCGCCCGATCGAACAGTTCCGGCCCGTGCTCGGCCAGCAGGGCCTTGTTCGCGGTGACGACGTCCTTACCGGCCTCGAGCAGCTCGAGCATGATCGAGCGGGCCGGCTCCAAGCCGCCCACCAGCTGCACGACCGTCCGGATGCTCTCGTCGCCGGTGACGCTGGCCAGATCGTCGGTGAGCACGCCGTCGGCAAGCTTCACCTCGCGCGGACGCGCCACATCGCGCACCACCGCCCGCGTCAGCCGCAGCGGGCGACCGGCATGGCGCGCCAGTCGATCGGCCTGCTCGGTCAACAGACGGGCCACACCGGCACCGACCGTGCCAACTCCGACGAGAGCGACGTTGCTCGGCGTAGTATCACTTAACTGCATGCTACCACTCGACGGCATGACGAGGTTCACGTCTAAGCGGGGCCTACGTCTACGCGGGGTCCCCAGGCGGCCTGCGACGGTCGCGACCGAATCTGACATCGTAGGTCTGCGTGGCGGGACTCGTCAACCGTTACACCGCTCGCTAAGCTTGGTTGCAACGCCCGTAGGGTCGCAGCTTTGCGCTCTCCATTTACCGCTCTCGATTTGCCAAGGAGGCCGTGTCCTGCCGTCGTGTTGCCTGCGACCTCAATCTCGTCGCCGGTTTCACCCGCGACTCGCCATTCACCAATCCTCCCCAGCCGTCATGCCATGAACGATCAAGCCCACAAGTTCTTCAAGGATCTGCTCGAAACCCCCAGTCCCTCCGGCTACGAGAAGCCGGTTCAGGACGTCGTGCGGGCCTATGCCGGCGAGTTTGCCGATGAAGTGCGAACCGATACGCACGGCAATGTGATGGCGATCAAGAATGCCGACGCGCGGCCCCGGCTGATGTTCGCCGGCCATTGTGACCAGATCGGCCTGATCGTCCAGCACATCGACGACGACGGCTATCTCTATTTGCAGCCGATCGGCGGTTGGGATCCGTTGCAGCTGATCGGCCAGCGACTGACCGCCTGGACCAGCGACGGCCCGGTGCACGGCGTGATTGCCCGTAAGCCGATTCATCTGCTGTCCGATGAGGAACGCAAGCAGGTGCCCAAAATGAAGGATCTGTGGCTCGACATCGGAGCGAAGGACAAGGAAGAAGCAAGCGGCCTGGTCCGCGTCGGCGATCCGGTGACGTTGCAGCTCGGCTATCAGGAACTACGCAACCAGCGGGCCAACTCACCCGGCATGGACGACAAGACCGGTTTGTGGGTCGTCATCGAGGCCCTGCGTCGCGCGGCCGCCGAGGGACTCAATTGTGGTGTCTATGCCGTCTCGACCGTGCAGGAGGAGATCGGACTGCGGGGAGCCCGCACCAGCGCCTACGGAATCGACCCCGAGGTCGGCATCGCGGTGGACGTCACGCACGCCACCGACTGCCCCACGATCGACAAAAAGGCCGAAGGCGACATCAAGCTGAGCGGCGGTCCGGTGATCTATCGCGGACCGAACAACAACCCGGTGGTCGTCGACCGATTGATCGAAGTCGCCGAAAAGAGGGAGATTCCCTACCAGCTCGGCGCCATCGGGCGGGCCACGCCCACCGACGCCAACTCGCTACAGGTCACCCGGGCGGGCGTCGCGACGTCGTTGGTGAGCATTCCGAACCGCTACATGCACAGCGGCGTCGAGACGATCTCGCTGGAGGACATCGATCGGGCGGCCGACCTCTTGGCCGGCTTCGCCTTGAGTCTCTCGGAGAGCGACGACTTTCGGCCGTAGCTGGTGCGGCGAGCGGCGCTTTTCGGTCGTAGCTGCTGTGGTATCCGGAGTGGCACTGGCTCCGCCAGTGCTTCCTACGGGAGGGGGAAAGCGCCCGCTGAGCCATGAACGCCGGTGGTGCCGCGGCTCGGCAGGCTTCGGTCGTGAGCTCAGCCGAACGGAGCCTCACCCTCCCGATTCTTGTGGACGCGGGTGCCAAAATGGCAGGGTGGCGGGCGATCCGGATCCTCCTGTCTTGGTGTCTGGGCCTACCGGCGATTCTCGCAAGATATATCGCTGTAACGTCTTAGGGCGTTTCCAGCCAGCTTGGCACGGTGCTTGCCTTTAGTGCCGCGAAGCTGTTTCCGCGCCTGCCAAAACGGCCGCGGTCGGCGTACGGGCCGAGTTGGCTGCCGGCGTTTCTGGCGACCGCTCGCGGAAGCCGCCGCCACCAACGAAGGGCCGCCCCCGACAAAGGGCCGCAGCCCAACGACCCACCCGCAAACAACCTCTTTCCAACGCAATCTCTTTCCAACGACTATAAGGCCGCCCCGATCGGGCTGGGCCATCTCTCGAATCAACTCGAACCAAGACGTTTCACACTGCCTCTAGGAGGATCTCGATCGTGGCAAAGCAGATGGTATTCGAAGACGAAGCACGGCAGCCGTTGGCAGCCGGCGTGAGCAAACTGGCCAAGGCAGTCGCCACCACGCTCGGCCCCCGCGGTCGCAACGCGGTGCTCGACAAAGGCTGGGGCTCTCCCAAGGTGACCAAGGACGGCGTCACGGTGGCCGAGGACATCGAACTCGACGATCCGTTCGAGAACCTGGCCGTGCAGCTGGTCAAAGAGGCTGCCACGAAGACTAACGACGTGGCTGGCGACGGCACGACGACCGCCACCGTGTTGGCCGAAGCGATTTACCTCGAAGGCCTCAAGATGATTGCCGCCGGCGGCGATCCGATGGCCCTTTCGCGCGGCATCGGACGGGCCAGCGCGGCGATCGACGCGGCCCTGCAGAAGATGGCCACGATGATCGACGCCAAGAGCAAGAAGGAAATCACCCAGATCGCCACCATTGCCGGCAACAACGATTCGTCGATCGGAAGCGTGCTGGCCGATGCCTTCCTGAAGGTCGGCAAGGATGGCGTGATCACGGTCGAAGAGGGACGCGGTGCCGAGACGACCGTTGAGGTGGTCGAGGGCATGCAGTTCGATCGCGGTTTTCTCTCGCCGCACTTCGTCACCAATGTCGACGAGCAACTCGTCGAGTTGGAAAACTGCCTTGTGCTGATTCACGAGGAGAAGATCACCAACGTCAAAAAGCTCGTGCCGTTGCTGGAAGAGGTCAGCAAGGCTGGTAAGCCACTGCTGATCATCGCCGAGGACGTCGAGGGCGAGGCCCTGGCGACCCTGGTGGTCAACAAGATGCGCGGCATCCTGAATGTCGCGGCGGTGAAGGCGCCCGGCTATGGCGATCGCCGCAAGGCGATGCTGGGCGACCTGGCAACGCTCACCGGCGGAACCGCCATCTTCAAGGATCTCGGCATTAGTCTCGACGCCGTGAAACTCTCCGATTTGGGCAAGGCCAAGAAGATCATCATTTCCTCGGGCGACACGACGCTCGTCGGGGGCGGCGGCAAGAAGGCCGATATCGAGGGTCGTGCCGAGCAGATTCGCCGCGAGATCGACGTGACCGATAGCGATTACGATCGCGAGAAGCTGCAGGAACGCCTGGCCAAGCTGGCCGGCGGCGTGGCCCAGATCAACTGCGGTGCCGCGACCGAAACGGAAATGAAGGAGCGCAAGGCCCTGATCGAAGACGCCAAGAACGCGACCGCGGCCGCCCTGGAAGAAGGCATCGTGCCGGGCGGCGGCGTGGCTCTGATTCGCGCCGAGAAGGCCCTCGACAAGGTCGAAGCGACCGGCGACGAGGAGTTCGGCGTGCAGATCGTTCGCAAGGTGCTCGACTATCCGCTGCGTCGCATTGCCGAAAACGCCGGCACCGACGGTGCGGTGGTCGTCAATCGCGTTCGCCAATTGAAGAACAAGAACGAAGGCTACAACGCCGACAACGACAGCTACTGCGACTTGGTCGAGGCGGGCGTTATCGATCCGGCCAAGGTCGTGCGAACCGCACTGCAGAACGCGGCCAGCGTGGCGGCTTTGCTGCTGACCACTTCGTCGCTGGTCACCGACATCCCCGAGCCGGAAGAGGAAGGTGGCGATCACGATCATCACCACCACGACCATGGCATGGGCGGCATGGGCGGCATGGGCGGCGGCATGCCTGGTATGGGCGGTATGGGTGGCATGGGTGGCATGGGTGGCATGGGTGGCATGCCCGGCATGATGTAAGCCGGCGTTGCCAAGCCTGCGAACCGTACCCCCTTCACCACGAACAGAATCGCGAATCACGCAAAGGAGTTGGAACATCATGGCGAACGAAAAACTGCGACCCCTGGACGATCGAGTCGTTGTCGAGCCGGTCGAGGCGGAAGAGACCACTGCCGGCGGCATCGTGCTGCCCGATTCGGCCAAGGAGAAGCCGCAGCTCGGCACGGTCGTGGCGGTCGGTCCCGGTCGGCTGTTGGACAACGGCAACCGCGGCGAGTTGTCGGTGGCCCTTGGCGATCAGGTTTACTTCGGCAAGTACGGCGGCGTCGAGCAGGAGCTCAACGGTCGCGACGTCAAGATTCTCCGCGAGAGCGACATCCTGGCCAAAGTCGTCAGCTAAACGTTCCGCCAACTTCGAATATCAGACAGAATTCCATCGCGGCTCGCGGCGACGGGCCCCTTTCAAGACAACATAAGGAACCACACAAGTGGCCAAGCAACTGCTTTTTGAAGACCAAGCCCGGGCCAAGATGCTGCGTGGCGTCGAGAAACTGGCCGACGCGGTGGCCGTCACCATGGGCCCCACCGGTCGCAACGTAATCATCGCCAAGAGTTTTGGCGGACCCACGGTCACCAAGGACGGCGTTACGGTCAGCAAAGAGGTCGAACTGGAAGACCGCTTCGAGAACATGGGCGCGAAGCTGGTGAACGAGGTCGCTTCGAAGACGTCGGATCTGGCCGGCGACGGCACCACGACCGCCACCGTGCTGGCTCGTGCAATCTTCAAGGAAGGTCGCCGCAACATCGTGGCCGGCAGCAACCCGATGGCGGTTCGCCGCGGCATTGAGAAGGCCGTCGACGCGGCGGTCGAGGAGTTGCTCTCGATGGCCAAGCCGGTTGCCAGCAAGGAAGACGTGGCCAATGTCGGCGCGATCAGCGCCAACAACGACATGGAAATCGGCAACCTGCTGGCCGATGCCCTCGAGAAGGTCGGCAAGGACGGTGTGATCACCGTCGAAGAAGGCAAGACGATGGAGACGACCGTCGAATTCGTCGACGGCATGCAATTCGACAAGGGCTTCATCTCGCCCTACTTCATCACGCGACCGGCCGAGCGCGACTGCGTGCTGGAAAATGCCTACATTCTGATTCACGAAAAGAAGATCAGCAATCTCCGCGACCTGGTGCCGCTACTGGAAAAGACGAGCCAGACCGGCAAGCCGCTGTTGATCATTGCCGAAGACGTCGAGGGCGAGGCCCTGGCCGCGCTGGTCGTCAACAAGCTCCGCGGCGTGCTGAACATCTCGGCGGTCAAGGCACCCGGCTTTGGCGATCGCCGCAAGGCGCTGTTGGGCGACATCGCCACGCTGACCGGCGGCACGCTGATCAGCGAGGACCTCGGCGTGAAGCTCGAGAACGTCGAGGTGTCGCAGCTCGGTCGCGCCAAGCAGATCACGATCGACAAGAGCAACACGACGATCGTCGAAGGCGCCGGCAGCTCGGCGGACGTGCAGCAGCGGATCGGTCAGATTCGCAATCAGATCGAGCAGAGCGACAGCGACTACGATCGCGAGAAACTGCAAGAGCGGCTGGCCAAGCTCACCGGGGGCGTGGCCATCGTTTCGGTTGGTGCCGGCACCGAAGCCGACATGAAACAGAAGAAGGCCCGTGTCGAAGACGCCCTGCACGCCACCCGCGCGGCGGTCGAGGAGGGAATTCTGCCGGGCGGCGGCGTGGCCCTGCTGCGTTGCACCGAGGCGGTTGAAGCGGCTCGCAAGTCGGCCAAGGGGGACGAGAAGATCGGCGTCGATATCGTGCTCAAGGCCCTGGCGGCTCCGCTCACGCAAATTGCCAACAACTCGGGCGTCGACGGTTCGGTGGTGGTCGACACCGTGTTGGGCAAACCGACCAACGTCGGTTACGAAGCCAACACGGGCGAGTATGTCGACCTGGTCAAGGCGGGCGTGATCGATCCGGTGAAGGTCGTTCGCACCGCACTGGCCAACGCCGCGAGTATCTCCGGATTGCTGCTGACCACCGAGGCGTTGGTCACGAATCTGGAAGAGGAAGATAAGGACAAGCAGCGCGTCGAAGGTAGCGTTCGCTAACGTCGCCGTCGTCTGCGATCGAAAAACGGGCGGGCCACTTTTGTCGCCGACAGAGGTGGCCCGTTTGCGGCGCAGGCGACGGCGCAACCCAACGTTTGCATCCGCAGGGGCGTCGGCCCCCGCGGCCGACAATTGACATACTCCCGTTTTTGGGAGGCTCATATAATGAGCACGATGGCCGGTAAACGAGATTATTACGAAGTCTTGGAGGTCGAGCGGACCGCGACCGACAAGACGATTGCCGACAGCTACCGCAAGCTGGCGATCCGCTTCCACCCCGACAAGAACCCCGGCGACGACGAGGCGATCGGGCGTTTCAAGGAAGCGGCCGAGGCCTTCGAGGTGCTCAGCGATCCGCAGAAGCGCGAACGCTACGATCGTTTCGGCCACGCGGGCCTGGAAGGCAACGGCAGCCACTTTGCCGACGTGGGCGACATCTTCGAGGCCTTTGGCGACATCTTCGGCGGGGGTGGCATCTTTGGCGACATCTTCGGCGGGGGCGGTGGTCGCGGCGGACGGCGCGTGCACAAGGGCGCCGACATCCGCTGCGAAGTGACCATCGACCTCCTGGAAGCCGCCCGCGGCGTCAACAAAGAAGTCGAGCTATCGCGGCATCGCGTCTGCGAAGATTGCGACGGCAGCGGGGCCGAGCCGGGTAGCGAGCTGGAAGCGTGTCGCTATTGTGGCGGCCGCGGCCAGGTCGTTCAACAGAGCGGGATCCTCCGCGTGCAAACGACCTGTCCTTCCTGTCGCGGCGCCGGAGAGATGGTAAAGGTTCCCTGTCGCGCCTGTCGCGGCGAAGCTTATGTGGCCGAGACGGTGACCAAATCGGTCACGATTCCCGCCGGGGTCGACGACCAGATGCGGGTTCGCATCACGGGCGAAGGTGAGCCGAGCCCCGACGGCGGACCGCCGGGCGATTGCTACTGTTTCATTCACGTGACCGAGCACCCGCTGTTTCGCCGCGAGGGGAGTCACCTGATCTGTCGCGTCCCGCTCAGCTATTCTCAGGCGGCCCTGGGCGCGACGATCGAAGTGCCCACGCTCGACGGCAAGGAGCCGATGGAAATTCCCGCCGGCACCCAGCCGGGCGAGGTGTTCACGCTCAAGCGACGCGGTATGCCCGATCCGCGCGGCGGCGTGGGCGGCGACCTGCACGTGCAGGTGCAGATCGAGGTTCCCAAGCGGCTCGATCGCGAGCAGGAAGACTTGATTCGCCAGCTGGCCGAACACGATCACGTGAACGTGACGCCCCATCGCAAGACCTTTACCGAACGACTTCGCGAGTTCTTCATACCGGACGACGATGACGACGAAACCAGATAATGACGACATTGATTCGGCCCGTGCGGCGGACGAGGCGCCGACCGACGATTCGCTTGCGGAAGAGCTGACCGAGGCCTCGGATGCCGGCGGCGCTGCGAGCGAGATCGACGTGTTGCGCGCGGAACTCGCCGAGGCGAAACAGCGGTTGGTCCGCGGACAGGCCGACCTGGACAACTTTCGCAAGCGGGCCGCCCGCGAGCTGGAGAGCGAGCGGCGCTACGCGGCTTTGCCGCTGCTGGCCGATTTGTTGCCGGTGGCCGACAACATTCAGCGGGCCATTGCCGCGGCCGAAGAGAGCGAGCACGAGGCCGGCTTGCTCGAAGGGTTCCGCATGGTGGCCGATCAGCTCACCTCGGTGTTGGAGAAGCACCACTGTCGCGAGATCGTCGCCCACGGCGAGACCTTCGATCCGAACCTGCACGAGGCGATCTCGCTGCTGCCCAGCGCCGAGCACGAACCGAACACGGTCATGGAGGTGACCTCGACCGGGTACACGTTGCACGATCGTGTGGTGCGGCCCTCGCAGGTCGTGGTGGCCGCCGAGAAGCCCAAGGAAGCGTAGCGCGCGTAGTCGAGCGCGTAATGGAAGAGCGCGTGCCGCGCGAGCGTCGTGCGGCCAGCCAGGAGCGACCCGCGTCATGCCGACCTACGACTACGTTTGCGACGGTTGCGGCCACGAGTTCGAACTGTTTCAATCGATCTCGGCGCCGGTCGAAAAGAAGTGCCCCGAGTGCAAGAAGAACAAGTTGCGCCGGCTGTTCGGCACCGGTGCGGCGGTCGTCTTCAAGGGCTCGGGCTTCTACGAGACCGACTATCGCAGCGAGTCGTACAAGAAGGGGGCGCAGGACGCCCAGAAGGCCAAGGACAGCGCCCAGAAGGCCAAGGACAGCGCCACAGGGGATGCCAAGGAAAGCAAGTCGAAGAACGACGGAGCCTCGAGCGGCAAATCGGCGGACAACAAGTCGGACTGATTGCCTCCACCGCCGCCACCCGCGCGGCGAGCCAACGCCATGGCGATGTTGATCTGCCCCACCTGCGAACTTGCCTTCGACACCGAGACGAGCCTGGCTTTGCCGTTCTGCTCGTCGCGATGCCGCGAGATCGACCTCGGTCGGTGGATGAACGAAGAGTACGGGCTGCCAATCGAAGACGGCGACGAGCTGTCGGAATTCGAGAACGACTCGGCGTAACCCAGGGCGACTCAAGGTTCTGCGTGCGGTCGTTTTCTCTTGCACGCTTCTTCTCTGGTCGTATAATTACGCCCAATCTGTGCAGTCTACCCCATTAGGAGCGGTGTCATGGCGGACGATCCGTCGATTCAGGACAACGGCTGGGGTTCTTACCTCCCGTGGCTCATTCTGGTTCGTTGTTTCCGCATCGCAACCAGCGTGAGGATGTTGCTGCTCGGTGCCGGGGGCGCGGTTGCCAACGCGGCGGGTTGGCGGATCCTCTGGAACCTGCTCGGCGGGAGCCAGGACCCCGTGATCTCGGATCTTCGTGACGGGATCGGCCCCGACACCCCTTGGCCCGAATGGCCGTGGCAAATGTGGGAAGGGGTCTACGCGTCGAATCTGCTGGCCAGTCCCTGGACGACGATTCAGTATGCCGTCGACGCCGCCACGGCAACGGTGATGCACTATGCGACGCCCTTCACCATGATGTTCGACGAAGAGTCGGGCTTCGTCGGTTTCACTTTCGGATTGCTCTGCCTGCTCTGGTCGCTGTTGGTTTGGTCGTACATCGGATCGGCCATGACCCGCACGGCAGCGTTGCGTCTGTGCCGCGATGAGATCGCGACCTGGACCGATGTTTCCAACTTTTCGATCGCCAAGTTCCCGTCTTACTTTGCGGCCCCGCTCTTTTCGGGCCTGGGCATCCTCTTGGCGGCCCTGCCCGTGTTGATCGTCGGTTTCGTAGCCCGGTTGGATATCGGGTTGTTGCTGGCCGGTTTGCTGTGGCCGCTGGTGTTGCTGAGCGGTCTGTTCATGATGATCATCGCGGTCGGTTTCATCTTCGGCTGGCCGTTCATGTGGGCCACCGTAAGCACCGAAGGTTCCGACGCCTTCGACGCGCTCAGCCGCTCGTACGCCTATGTCTATCAACGGCCGCTCAAATACCTGTTCTACGCCGTCGTCGCCTTGCTGCTGGGTGGACTCGGGTTCATCGTCGTCGGCTACTTCGTCGAGGGCGTTTCGTACTTCGCCTATTGGGCCACGGACATCGGGGCCTCGCACGAGCGGGTCGAGCTGATGCGGGCCTACACCAACCAGACGGGCGTGATCCCGGACAATCCCGGCGGCATGGCGGGTGCGGGGCTCTCGTTGGTGAGCTTCTGGGTCAGCTGTGTGCGGCTGCTGGGGGCCGGCTACGTGATCAGCTATGTCTGGACCGCCATGACGGCAATCTATCTGTTGCTGCGACGCGACATCGACGCGACCGAGCTGGACGAGATCTACCTGACCGACGCCGAAGCGACGTACGGTTTGCCGTCGCTGGCCGCGGACGAAGGGGGCACGGCCGGCGTGCCCGGCGAGAGCGACGTCGAGTAGCGTGGCACAGACGCGATCAGTCGGCGTATTGGCCGAACCGCTCGCCCGCTTCGCGGAACATCTGCCCGCGACTGAGCACCTCATCGCAGCCGGCGGCCTGGGCGGCAGCGAGCCTCTGTTCGTGAACGTGCGGTCCGAAGGCCAAGATCTGCGGCGGCGGCACGCTCGCTTCCTCGCCCAAGGCGCGAACCACGGCCGCGCAATCCAGATTCGCCGCGGTCAGGTCGAGCACGACCAGGGCGGCGGCCTCGGCACGCCACGCGTCGATGAGCGCTTCGGAACTGGCGACCGTGTGCAGCGACGTGCCTGCCTGCTGGGCCGCCGCGCCCAGCTGCGACGAGGTCATCAGATCGGTCGAAAGAAGTAGAATCGACATGCGACACGAAGCTCATCGAAGCGGAAATCGGACGCCGCTCTCCGTGCGGGATTAGACCGCTTCTCATTTTCCTGTAGCGTCTCGGCAGGCTACGACCGCGTTTGACGTCGTCGACCTGCATCGACGAATCTCCTGGATTCGCCTGCTTCGGTCTCCTTGTCAAACTTGCCTCGCTATCCGCCGAAGACGCTACGTCAATCTGAAAAACGGTCTAGACCGCCTCGGGGCCCCGCACCGGACCGTTGAGGTTGATCGTCTCTTCCATCGGCATCACGAAGATCTTGCCGTCGCCGATATGCCCTTCCGGACCGGTCCGCGCGACGCTGCTAATGGCCTCGATCGTCCGCTCGACGAAGTCGTCGTTCACGGCGATCTCCAGGGCGATCTTCCGCAGCAGGTCGGTCTTGTACTCGTGCCCGCGAAACGTCTGGGTCTGGCCCCGCTGCTGCCCGATGCCCTGCGCATCGCAGACCGTCAGGCGTTCGACCGCGACCGCCGCGAGGGCTTCCTTGACCGCGTTCAGCTTGGTCGGCTGAATGATCGCGTGGATCAGCTTCATCCGCCCATTCTCCTTGGGGTTTTCCGCTACCGCGCGCCGTTTGCCGCGACCGCGCGCCACTTGCCGGGTCCGCCTGCCGCTGGGGGCGCTCTCCGGGCGTCAGGATACCCGCCTCCGCCGGCCGACGAAAGACCGAAGCCGCCCGGCCGAGAACCCACAATTCCCGCGTCGCACGGCTTGGCGGAGCGGCGCCGGTGGGCGACGATAGAACGCATGTCCCAGCGCGATGTCGTACGCAGTGTCTTGCGAAGCTACGGCGCGAGTCTCGCCGACGAGCGGATCGAGTCGCTCGGTTCCGCGGGCGGGTTCAGCGGCGCGCGGTTCTGGCGGCTGACGACCGACTCGGGCACGCTCTGTCTGCGGCGATGGCCGCAGGGACATCCCTCGCCACCCCGGCTCCTGTTCATTCACCAGACGTTGCGTCACGTCGCGGAGCGGGCCGAGTTGCCGTTGGCATCGCCTCGCTACACGGACGAGGGCTTGACCTTTCTGAGCATGGCCGGGCACCTCTGGCAGCTCGAGCCGTGGCTGCCCGGCGTGGCCGATTATCGTCAGCGACCGAGCGACCGTCGCCTCGTTGCGGCGATGGAGATGTTGGCCACGTTTCATCGCGCCGCCGCGAGCCACTCGGAAACCGCCGGTCGGCGCGGCCCCCCACCCGCGGTCGCCGATCGCCTGGAGCGGATCGCCCACTGGACGCCGCAGCGGTTAGCCGATCTTGGTGAGCGCACGGCGGCCGACGCCGACCCACGACTCGCGGCGATCGCCGAGCGTGCCGCGCCACTCGTGATGCTCTACCGTCAGGCGGCACCAGGCGTCGAGAGCGAGCTTCGACAAATCGCCGACGTTGAGCTACCGCTGGCGCCCTGTCTGCGCGACATCCACGACGAGCATGTCCTGTTCGTCGACGAGGCAGTCAGCGGCGTGATCGACTTCGGTGCCCTGCGCGTCGACCACACGGCGATCGACGTTGCGCGGCTCCTGGGTAGCCTGGCCGGCGATGACGAGGACCGTTGGCGACGCGGCTGCGATGTGTACGATACCTCACGCGGTGACCTCGCCCCGCTCGATCGCCCGCGGGTACGTCTGCTCGATCGGGCGACCACGTTGCTTTCCGGGCTGAACTGGCTGGAATGGGTTTTCACAGCGGGTCGTCAGTTCGAAGATTACGACGTCATCACCGAGCGATTGCGACGCATCGAGCGGCGGCTGCGCGTCGCCGCCGAGGCTTGCTAGCCTCGCTGGCGAGCGTACCAGTCTGCGTTGCCGCGGGGCGGCGAAGCACCTAAAATCAGGGCGCTTCCGGAGCGGTCGGCGCGGAGTGCGGCAGAGTGCAGAGTGCGCAGAGTGCAGAGT
>ERZ869936.1938-NODE-1938-length-13262-cov-54.231922_pt1 | contig 13262 bp, 15 predicted proteins | sample MGYA00520876_ERZ869936 | MGnify/ENA primary metagenome ERZ869936 (study PRJEB32218, sample SAMN09650985) | biofilter metagenome | isolation source: enrty point of leading RO module | place: Saudi Arabia: Thuwal, RO plant located on Red Sea | collected 2016-02-17...
TCTGTCTTCTGTCTTCTGTCTTCTGTCTTCTGTCTTCTGTCTTCTGTCTTCTGTCCTCTGTCTTCTGTCTTCTGTCTTCTGACTTCTGACTTCTGACTTCTGACTTCTGACTTCTGACTTCTGTCTTCTGTCTTCTGTCTTCTGACTCCTGACTCCTCTTACCTCAGATCGCCAGTTCTACCTCTATCACTTCCAAAGAGCGTTTCAGATCGCTTGGTTCGATCTCGACCAGGAACCCGCGCTTTCCGCCGTTTATCCAGATCTTCTCAAGCCCGAATATGGTGCTTTCCGCAAAGACCGGCATTTCTCGCTTCATTCCAAATGGCGAGGTGCCGCCAAAAATGTATCCGGTCCACTTTTGAGCGTTTTGCTGAGAAGCCGGCGAAACGCTCTTTACACCCAGATGCCGGGCGAGATTCTTCTCAGACACCTCTTTGCCACCGTGCATAAGGACCGCGACCGGATCTCCTTCGGTGGTCTCAAATATCAGTGTCTTAATGACCGAGTGCTCGTCTAGCCCAAGTACTTCTGCAGAATGCGACGCGCCTCCTTTCTCGACGTACTCAAAGAGATGCGGTACGAATTCGATCTTATTAGCCCGAAGGAACCTGACCGCCTGAGTTACGGGCACTTTCATAGATTGGACCGCGGGCATCCCTGCCCGCTCCTCCGTTCCAGGTTTCAAGAACAAGAAAGCTTGCTGAAGACGTCCCTATTCTCGCCCTCCCTCACGGTCAGGCTTCTGACACAATTGACGATTCTCGATTTCCGATTCACAACCTGCTTACCTCTTACCGCTCACCGCTCACCGCTCACTTCCCCGTGCCTGAAACACGAGACGACGTGGTCGTTAACCATTCCCGTCGCCTGCATGAATGCGTAGCAGATCGTCGATCCCACGAAATTGAAACCGCGCTTCTTCAGGTCTTTGCTCATTGCGTCAGAGGTTTCGGTCGAAGCGGGGACATCGGAAAGCGACTTCCACTTGTTCACCTTCGGGCTACCTTCAACGAACGACCAGATGTACGGATCAAAGCCACCGAACTCATCCTGCACCTTAAGAAACGCGTTCGCGTTACGGACAGCCGAATTCACCTTCAGCCGATTTCGAACTATGCCCTCGTTATTAAGCAATTCAGCAACCTTCTTCTCGCCGTACTTCGAGACCTTCGCAGGGTCAAAACGGTCGAACGCCTTCCGGTAGCTGTCCCGCTTTCTAAGGATCGTGTCCCAGCTGAGTCCGGCCTGCGCACCTTCGAGTATCAGAAATTCGAACAGCCTGTTCTCATCATGGAGCGGCACGCCCCACTCTTCGTCGTGATATCTGACCGCAAGATCATTTGTCGCCCATTCACATCTCATTTGATCCCCGCGACCGATTTCCTTAGCGACGCGCATTCTTCAAGCGACAGTTCGCGCCAATCGATATCCAGCAACGCGCCTTCAAGCGCGTAGAGAAAATTAAGGCTCGGGTTGTGACCCATCGCCCTGACCTTGCAAAAGGCCTCGACCGAACCAATCTGCTCGAGGTCCGAAACCGATTCGACGCCGATTTCTACAAGCCACTTGAGCGAGACAGGTCCGATATTCCTTAGTTTTCCCTTTGATTGACTCACTACTGTTCGATCTTGAAAACCTTTACGAAGCATCCCACACCACCTTCAGCCTCGCTGCTCTGGTATGCGCTCAGCGTGCCGGTGACGGTGACCTCTTTTCCCAGATCGACGACTTCCCCTGCGTTGTTTCGGATAACGATGTCCGTCCGCTCATAACCTCTTTCAAGCTCGTCCATCGTGTTCGCGCCGCTGCCGATCGCAACATCTGCGGTGAAACCTTTCTCTGCTCCGAGCTCCTTTTTCAGCTTGAATCCGCATTCCATCCGGCCGCTTGTGTTTGAGCAGAAAACGCCGCCGGCGTCATCGAGGAAGCCCTTCGTTTCAATACTCTTTTTGTCGTTCCCAAGGGAACAGACTTTGTCGTAATCGACGGGCTCACCAGAAACGTCGCAGCCGATGGCCAACATACAAAGTGCAAGAAGCGAAGCAGCGAACAAGATTCTCATAGTGAGCTCCTCCTGATCCTTGTGGATCAAATCTGGAAATCCGTACTCCCGGGAAATTTGGGAGCCTCCGCCACCCTTACCGCCTGGTTGAAATGTCTTCTTTCGTGAATTACGAGCACTTCAAATGCTGTACTCAGCTTTAAGGGCGCCTTGTCGCTAACCGGCGAGAACAGCGTTATCTTCTTTCTGTTCAGGTGGTCCGTCTGCCTGATAAGCGACAGCAGCTTCTCCTGCGACTCTGCAAAATCCTCAACGATTGTGTCTGGAACGTCGCTCTTGGCGGGCTGAAAAACACCGAATGTCTTGACCTTTCGCGTACTTTCCGGGTTCACGGCACGCTTGATCATGTAACCGACCAAACCCGACCAAAACGGGATCCGGCTCCACAGATTTGGCCGCAGATCGTCTCCGACCGCTTCTTCGATCTTCGTGAAGTATTCGCCGTTGGTGGTCACAAGGTGATCGATGCACTGTGCGATGCTCCACGAATCTGGGTCAGGCTTCCAGTTAAGCTGTTCGCCCGACAAGTGACCGAACGCCTCCCTGACGTCGTTTGTCACCTCGCACGCTCGCTCGATCAGTTTCTGGCTTGTCTCGGTCATAGTCTCAAAATGGAGTATCCTTCAAACCATTGACGACACGCCTGATGCCTTCTTTCATTCGAGCAACATGAAAATTCAGCAAGAGCCCTAAACGGCAATCAGACAGTCTTAAGTAAGTTAGTACTTGGGCTAAATGAACCTCGCTCGTTTTTTCTACTGCCTTAACCTCAATAACGAGCTTATTCACAACAAGCAGGTCTACTCGGTAGCCACATTCAAGATGTATGCTCTTGAAAACCAACGGCATCGGTTTCTCTTTCTCGACATAGAGTCCCCGTTCAGTCAACTCGTAACAAAGGCTTTCCTGGTACGACGATTCTAATAGACCTGGACCAAGTTCAGAATGAACACTGATCGCCGCACCGATGACAATTCGAGAGATTGAATTCTCGTCCATTTCAAATTCCTCCTAAGGTGAGATCAGAAGTTAATGGTTACTGCATTCTGGTTCTCCAGTCTGCAGAACTGAAATGACCTTTATTCAAAGAACTCCCACACTACCAACAAACGATCTGAGAACTACGACAATTACATTGGCTACTGCCGTCCGAGAGGTAGACAATTGCCAAAATTATCTATCAATTATTTACCGCGAAGATCGCCAAGGTTTTCGCTAAGGGCGCAAGAGAGTGTCTTAGCCATCGCGCTCTTAGCGAAATCCATTGCGTACTTCGCGGTAAAGCCCAATCGCCGAAGACTTCACAGCCTGAAAAAACTCGGATCTATCAACCCCAAAAGCTCTCTCGCCGAATCTCCCCGGCCGAATCTAATTGCGCAGGGGCTTGCCCGTTTTCAGCATATGCGCGATGCGCTGCTGTGTTTTTGGTTCTCCGCACAGACTGAGAAATGCTTCTCTCTCAAGGTCGATCAAATAGCTCTCCGACACACGGGTCTCGTGGTTCAGATCACCTCCGGCCATCACCTTTGCGAGCTTCTTGCCGATCACCTCATCGTGATCCGATATGAAGCCGCCGCGCTTCATCATATGCAGAGCCAGCTTCATCGCTGCCTGCGCAGACTCACCAAGGACAAGGATGTCTTTTCGTTCTACCGGTTTCACATATCCCGAGGCAGCAAGGTTCAGCACCTGCTGTTTAGCGTCTGCGATCAACCTGTCGCCGTTCATCGAGATCGTGTCCGAAGGTTTCAGAATTCCCCACGCTTTTGCCTCCTGAGCAGAAGTCGCGACCTTGCCCATACCGATCAGCTCGAAGGTATTCTTCAGGAACGCCAGCGGATCAGCGTCTGGAACGTCCGCTGCCGAATCCATCGTTCTCATCGTGAGTTCTTTTGTCCCGGCCCCCGCCGGAATGAGACCTACTCCGACTTCAACAAGCCCGATGTAAGTCTCGGCAGCCGCACGGACCGCATCTCCGTGCATCGTCACCTCGCAACCACCTCCGAGCGCGAGTCCGAACGGGGCCGTAACGACCGGCTTGGAAGAATACCTGATCCTCATCACCGCCTTCTGGAACTGAGCGATCATCAGGTTAATGTCGTCCCACTCTTCTTCCTGGGCAGCAAGCAGAAGGAGCATGATGTTTGCCCCCGCCGAGAAATTTCCGCCCTGGTTTCCGATGACCAGGCCTGCAAAATTCTCTTCGACCTCTTCTATCGCGGCGTTGATCATCTGCACCGTGTCGGCGCCGATCGAGTTCATTTTGGTATGGAACTCAAGGCAGGCGACGCCATCGCCGAGGTCGATCAACGAAGCACCCGAGTTCTTTTTGATCACGCCCTTCGAATCCTTGATCACCTGCAGATCGATAACGCCGTCGCGAGGCTCGATCCTCTTGTATTCCTGAGTCACAAGGTCGTACTGGAACGAGTTACCGTTATCGGACTTATAAAAGGTCTTCGCGCCATTCTCGAGCATCTTCTGGATGTTGTCCGGGACAGGCTGTTCTTCTTCCTTCATCCGCTCTACGGATTCTTCGACGCCGATCGCATCCCACGTCTCGAAGACGCCGATCTCCCATCCGAATCCCCACTTCATCGCGTTATCGACATCTCGGACGCTGTCTGCTATCTCGGGGATTCTGTTTGCGGCGTAGCGGAGCGTCCTTGAAGTTGTTCTCCAGAGAAACTCGCCCACACGGTCATCGCCCCAGACCAGTTTCTTAATGCGTTTGTCCCTGTCTTCTATCTGCTTTGCGGCCTCGAGCGACGGAAACTTCGATTTCTCCTGCGGTTTATACTCAAATGTCTCGAGGTCGAGCTCAAGAATTATGCGGTTACCCTCCTCGTCTCGTGACTTCTTATAGAATCCCCCGCCAGTCTTGTCGCCGAGGATCTTCTTCTCGAGCATTGTGTTTACGACATCGGGCAGCACGAAAGCCTCGCGGTCTTCATCGTTCGGGATGGTCGGATACAGGTTGTTGTTCACGTGTGCAAGCACATCTAGGCCTACCAGGTCTGAGGTCCTGAACGTGGCGCTCTTGGCGTGCCCTATCGCTTTACCCGTGATCTGATCGACCTCCGTCGGTGTGAATCCCATCCTGAGCATCTCGTGGATGGTGACCATCATTCCGAAAGTTCCGACCCGGTTTGCGATGAAGTTGGGTTCGTCCTTAGCAGCGACGACTCCCTTTCCGAGCCTCTGATCGAGAAATCCGAAAATCTGGCAAGAGATCTCAGGTTTGGTCCATTCGGTCGGAATGACCTCCACCAGCTTCATGTATCGCGGGGGGTTAAAGAAGTGAGTCCCGAGAAAGTGAGACTTAAATTCGTCAGAGAATGGTTCGGCGATCGCACAGATTGGAATTCCGCTCGTGTTCGAGGCGATAATGGAACCCGGCTTGCGGTGCTTTTCAACCTCGGCAAAAACCTTGTGCTTGATATCCAGCCGTTCGACGACCGCCTCGATCACGAGGTCGCACTCGCCGATCCTGTGCATATCGTCCTGGAAGTTCCCAAGCTCGATCAGGCCCGTATTCTTCGCCGCCATAAACGGAGCAGGTTTGAGCTTCTTCGCCGCTTCAAACATTTCCCGGACGATTCGGTTCCTTACCTCTTCCGATTCTGAAGTAAGTCCCTTCGCCTTTTCACCATCAGTGGCTTCGTCCGGCGCAATGTCCAGAAGAAGCGTGGGAATTCCCGCATTTGTCAGATGGGCTGCTATAGCAGCTCCCATCGTGCCCGCCCCAAGTACCGCCGCTTTTCCGATTCTCAACATGCTCGTTTGATCCCTTATGAATATGGTTAAAACAGAAAGCCAATGATACTGAATGAACATTCATTCAGCAAGACAGGAGTGCTCTTCCTAAGCGATCCGAAGATTTTTCTTGGTCGCGACGGAATCTTCTGATAGATTACGGGCGATAGAAACAGATCTTTGCCGGCCCGTGTTTCCGATTACTCCTCAGTTCGGAACTCATACTGTAACCGATCGACATGCCTTTATGTCTGAAGGAGATACGGGAGGCTGAATGAACTACAAGAAGATCACGCTGGCGTTGGTTGTGATAACGCTCGCGTTCTCAATGGGATTTGTTACCTACAAAGGCGCGGAGTTCTTAAAGAATTTCGTCCTCGGTACTGGGTCCGACTGCAGCCAGAAGGTGGACCCAAGGAATTGTGCGCGTCAGCAAGAGAACTCTTTACGCCGCGACCTCAATCGCCGCTGAGCGTAAGCGGCCTATCGAAATTCGTCAATGACCGCGATTCCGCGGCCTTCAAATCTGTCCATCTCGGTAAGGACCACAGGTGCTTCTCCGAGCCGAACTTTCCTTCCTACAAGTTTCTTCGGATCCAGTTTTCTCCCGGCTATCAACTCAAACATCTCGCCATATTTGTGCGCCTGCATCCCGTGACTCCCCAACAGCTCGATCTCGTTTGCGACAAAGTGATTTAAGGGGATCTCTGTGTCAGAGTGTTCAGATCCGAGCAATCCGACCTGGATGTGCTTCCCTCGCTTTCGAAGGCCGAGGATCGAGTTTTTCGCCACCTCAGGGTGTCCGATCGCGTCGATCGATACCTCCGGCCCTCCGTCGGTTAGATCTTTTAGTGCTTTGACTACCGACTCCCGTGCGCTGTTCACACAGGCGTCCGCCCCTAATTGTTCAGCGAGTTCGAGTTTATCTCCGGCGATATCTACCGCGACTACCCGCGCGCCTATCGCTTTCCCGATGAGGATCGCGGAAAGCCCGACGCCTCCACAGCCGAAGACCGAGACCCAGTCGCCCGGCTTTGTCATTCCTTGATGAACTATCGCCCTGAACGCTGTCATAAACCGGCATCCGAGGCTCGCCGCCGTAACCGGGTCGAGGCCCTCAGGAAGTGCGACGAGATTCTCTTCCGCGTATCTGATCTCGACAAACTCGGCGAAGGCTCCCCAATGAGTGAAACCGGGCTGGAACTGTTTGTCGCAAACCTGCTGATTGCCAGATTCGCACTGGCGACATTGCCCGCATCCGCAGACAAAAGGCACGGTCACCAGATCACCTACTTTCCAGCCCTCGATGCCCTTTCCCAGCTCTGCTATGCGGCCGGCGATCTCGTGCCCGGGCACGTGCGGCAGCGAGATGTCGGGATCGTCTCCCATCCATCCGTGCCAGTCGCTCCGGCAAATCCCGCAAGCGAGGACCTCCAAAACGACCGAGCCCTCCGGCGCCTCCGGATCAGAAACGGTCCGCACCTCGGGCACGGACCGGAATTCGTCGTAAATGACTGCTTTCATTTCCAGAGAATACTATGCACCGCGTGCTTGGGCTTTCTCGAACACACGCCTGACAATCGCCTCCACGTGTCTTTCATCCGTTCCGCAGCAGCCGCCGAGAACATTCAGATTTGGCAAAGCCGCGAGCAAACCGTCGTGGTCGCACGCGAGTTCCGACGGATCGCCTTCATCAAGAACCTCAGATTCGTCCAGTTCCTCGTGGCTCATCTTTGAGGCGTTGACCCTGGTTCCCTGGACCCGCTCCTGCCAGTCCGAGCCTTCCGAAAGCGCTTCGGCAAAATGTGTCGGATGCGCGCAGTTGATCATGTAGTAGGCCGGCCTGGCTTCAGCTTCGGCATCCACTCTCGCAATAGCATCGGCGAGCTTCGAACCGCTTGGAAGCCTGCCGTCAGTTTCTACTGTGAACGAGATCACACAGGGCAGGCCGGCTTCTGCGGCCGCATCCGCTATCCCGATCGCCTCGTTCTCGTAGGTCATCGTGATCGCTGTAACAAGGTCGGCACCCGCGGTCCGGAAGCTATTGATCTGTGCCTGGTGATATAGCTTCGCTTCCTCGGGATCCATCATTTCTCCGGCAACATAACCGTCGCCGCGAGGTCCGATGCATCCGCTGACGATCAACGGATTTCCGCTTTCTTCAAACTCCGGTCGCAGCTGTTTTAGCATTTCGACCGAGAATCTATGCAAACGATCCAGCTGCCCGGCTGAATACCCTAACTTCGTGGCCCAATCGGGATTTGCACGCCAGGTGACAGATTCGAGTATCAAAGGCGCATTTACCGATCTGGCGATCTTCATATACTCGTGGAAATACTTGTCGAGCGTTTCAAGTCCCTCTTTCTGTTCTAACAGTACAAACGCAGCGAATTCCGGCAGTTCAAGTTCCTCGTGGAAAACGAGCGTCGTTTCCAATCCGCCGTCTGTTACGAACATACGGTCGGAGTTGTGCGGTAAGACTCTTTCGATTGACATCTAATCCTCCTCGGGTCAGCCGTCCTGGCCGGCCCGGTGTATTATTTCTTATTAACCAAATTCATAATTGCCAAGCAGGCATTCTCCCTCGATCAGTTCTTCAGGCAATTTCTCGAAAACCCTGCGGAAATTCTTGACATTAAAGGGTTAAGTGCCGATAATGCGGTCTGCAAGACTTTCTCACGATCTAAGTCTTCGTCCTTCTGCCTCACAAAAGCAGAACCAAAACCAAACAGAATCGATCGCGGAACGCATCTGTTTCGCGGTTGCATCCGTTCGTCCAGGGACACCTTACAGCCCTTATGACGAAATTCAATCACAATGGAGGACAATAATGTTCAAAACTCTCACAACCCTCACCCTCACGCTACTACTTCTAACTGCAACGATCTGCGCCCAGTCAAACGGGGAGTCCAAAGCATTCAGACCAGCAAAATCACAGGTCACCGCCGCACAGCAGCAGCTTAAGGAAGGCGGGCGATACTCAGGACCCGTTGATGGCAGGTATAACGATGACTTTCGTGCCGCATTGAAGGCTTTTCAATCAGAGAACGGACTCGAAGCAAACGGAAAGCTGGATCAGGAAACACTCGAAAAGATGTCGATCGATCTGACGGACAGCCAGAAAGGCATAAAGCCGGCAAAATCGGGGCGCCGGGTTTTCCGGGTAAACAAAACCCAGATCGCGGAGGCGCAGTCCATCCTAAGTGGCTCGGGCAAATTCTCGGGCGAAGCAAGCGGCAGGTACAGCAAGGAACTTAGGGCAGCGATAAGGGAGTACCAATCAGAGGCGGGAATCCGGCGTACAGGTTCCCTGAATCGCGCGACTCTCGAAAAGATGGGGATCGAGCTTACCGAGGCTCAAAGCGCCATTCCTGTCGACCCGAAAGATCTTGAAGCCTCGAAACCACGGGGATCGCGCGGACCGGTGTTTCGCGCTCTCAAGGGCCAGATCACGGAAGTTCAGCAGATGCTTTCAAGGAAAGGACTTTATTCGGGAGAAGCCACGGGCAAGCTGAATCCGGAAACCCGTGCGGCTATCAAGCAATGGCAGTCCACAAATGACATCAAAACGACCGGGACACTCAACAAGGAAACACTTGTCGCGATGGGGATCGAATTGACGGACCGTCAGAAACAGATGTGATCGATGTTTCTCTTAGACTTCTCCCGGACAAAGGGGACATGTCCGGGAGTCTTTATTTCCTTCTAGCTCCCCTGTGGTTCCGCTCGAAAATGATCGCGAGCGAGATCTCTTTCTCTGCAAGGGATCTCAAGAGAACTTCCCTTTCACGCCCTTGTGCGCTGTCCAAAGATTCCCGGACCATCGCTATTTCCCGCATCAATTCCACCTCACCGGGGACAAACCTGTTCGCTTTAAGCAAGGAGTATCCAGCTCTGTACTCGGACGGCGTGTTGAAATACTCGGTTAGGTCGATCTTCTTTCCTGCGCCTTCGAGATTATCGAACTCTCCTCTCTCGATTGCTTCCTGGATCCTTTCTTCGGCAAGTTTCGTAAGGTCCATAAGTTTGATTCTTCCGGGTCCTGGAATAATATATCGGAAGTTCAGTTTTCATAGCCCGACATCGCGCTGCGGGGCCTTGCCGGCTCCCGTATACAATCCCCGATGGGTGAAACCAACATTTACGTGTATCTGACTCCTCTTGCGCTGGGGTTTATTGTGCTTGAGATGTTCTTCAGCTGGTACTACCGGAAAGGGTATATCAGCTTTCAGGAAGCTGTCGCCAATTTCGGAACGGCACTGGGGAATCAGACGATGAATGTACTTGTCGCTGCCGGTGTTTACGTGATCTACGGCTACCTTTGGGAAAACTTCAGGCTCTACTCCATCGAGTTGAATGCCCTCACGTTCATCTTTCTACTTTTAGGAGTAGATTTCATTTTCTACTGGGTACACAGATGGGGCCATGCGGTAAACATCATGTGGGCCGCGCACTCGCCTCATCATTCTGCGGAGGAAATGAACTTCTTCGTCGCATTGAGGGCAAGTGTCACACAGAGACTTACTTCGTTTCTCTTCTTCTGGCCTCTTACGCTGATCGGCTTTCACCCGGCACACATTTACATGATGGCAGGAATACACCTGTTCATCGCGTTCCTGCACCACACGGAGTTCATTCCAAAGCTTTGGAAGCCGATAGAGTTCGTCTTCACTACCCCGTCTCATCACCGCGTCCATCACGGAGTCAATTTCAGGTACCTCGACAAGAACTTTGGCGAGTTCCTGATCGTCTGGGACCGTCTTTTCGGCACGTTCGAGGAGGAAGAAGAAAAGGTCGTGTACGGTATCTACGACCATCCGAAGTCGTGGAACCCGATCTCCATCAATTTCCATTACTACCTGGTGCTCCTGAAGCTTGCGGTCGCAGCGCCCAACTGGTGGGACAAGGCAAGAATTTGGTTTATGCCTACTGGCTGGAGGCCGCGGGGACTCGAGGCTCCGCCCAAACTTGAGATCACTACCACCAACCAGATCAAATTCAGACCGACGATGTTCGCAATGTCAAAACCTTACCTCGCTGTTCAGGTCATTGCCGGGATCGTTCTTATGGTCGGGATCATCTCTGATCTTTTCAACTGGAGCCACGCGGTCAAATGGTTCGGTGCATTCCTGCTCTGGTGGCAGATCGTAAACTGGGCGGGGATCATGGAAGCAAAGAACTGGCTCTGGATCTCAGAGGTCTCTCGCGTCTCAACTACATTCGCGGCTTTCGTGCTACTCGCGGCTCCTGACGGGACCAACCAGATCGTGATCGGAGGAGCCGTCTTTGCCGCTGCCTGTGTGATCTGGACCCTTGCGTTCTTTCGCCCGAGGGCTTCCTCGCTCAGTTTCGCGTCGTTCAGGTGATCAGGACTATCGTTCGATGTCGATCTTTCGTATCCGCTCCGCGAGGTCGATTCTTCCCCACAATTCGGAAATGAACATCTTGAAGTCGGAGATCGAGATCCAGTACTTGTCCGGCACGGACTCGGAACCGTTGACGGGATGGACCACCGAAAACGCGAGAATGCCGCTGATCAGGTTTACGGGCACAAGCAGCGTTCCGCCGTTCTTTTCAAAACCCGCGTTTCGTGTGAAGCCGAATCCGTCCGGCATCCGACCCAGCCGAAGTGTCTGCGAAACGAGATGAATTACGATTTCTTTTGGCGTGTACTTGCGACGGGGATTCAGTGAAATGTCGCGGATCACGATCGGCAGGTCGACATACAGCGAATCAACCTTCGGAAAACTCAAGAATCTGATCAACTCCCAGTTCTCGTCGACAACTACCTTCAGTTCCGGCAAACGGGGGTCCCCGTTGCCGGAGATCTTTCTGACCGTCGCCCTCAAGGCCTCGCAGGCGCTAAGAAACGCCTCGGACGAGCGTCCCTGCTCATTGTGGTCGGCAGAATCCTTGACCAATTCCCCAACTGTCCATTCGTTTTTATCGACTCGCGGCATTTTCAAAGACCCTCATTATAACTCAGCGGATCTAAGCAGTTACCGGATAAGTCTTCATTCTGTATAATCTTCCGGCAAATGCGATTCGTCTTCACTCGGAGATTCTTTATCCTGTTCGCGCTCGGGCTGGTGCCGCTTTCGATCTCGTGGCAGATGCCGGTGATCAGGTACTTTGTCCTCGCCTTCGATGTCCTTCTGCTTCTAGGGGCTTTGCTCGATTTTCTGATCAGCCGGAATCCCGAGGGACTACACGTAAAGCGGACATTCGAGAAAAGGTTTGCCATTGGCGACCCGAACGACGTCAGATTGACGATCAAGAATGACACCGGCCGAACACTCGCCCTCTGGTTAAAGGATGAATACCCGCCCGAGATGCGGATCGGGGATGATCGGGAAACACAGTTCAGAATCGAGTCCGGCACCGAGGCGACCTTCACATACAGCATTACGCCGCCGAAGCGGGGCGCTTACGAGTTCGGAAACGCCGCAGTCAGATTTGAATCGCGTTTCGGCCTAGTGTGGTGCCAGGCGAAACTCGCGGAGCCCGAAGAAGTGAAGGTATATCCGAACCTTCGAAAAGCCCGAGAGCTTGAGCTCAAAGCGGTCGGCGCTAACAGTTTTCTCGCGATCCAGAGAAGAGCCGTTCGAAGGGGAGAAGGACGGGAATTCGAGTCAATGCGAGATTACGTCAGGGGCGACGAGCTAAGGCACATTTCGTGGACGACCACTGCAAGGCGGGCAAAGCTGACCACACGGCAATATCAGATCGAAAGGGACCAGACGATCATTATTGCTCTCGATGCGGGAAGACTTATGACAGGCAGGATTGGCGATGAGACCAAATTCGACACGGCGGTTCACGCAAGCCTTGCACTGATCTCTGCAGCCGCCCGCGGAGGAGACAACTGCGGGATCGCGGTCTTCGGCAGGAAGGTAAAGAAGTTTTTGCCTGCGAAAAAGAGTACGGGACACATCGACGCTATCCTCGAATCGCTTTACGACCTGCAGCCCGAGATGATCGAGCCTTCGTACTCAAGGGCATTTCAGTACATAGCTTCCAACTCGAAGAAACGATCATTCGTGATCATCCTCACCGATCTGATCGACAAAGAGAGTTCTGCTGAGCTTATCAATTCTCTCAAGCTCCTGAGGCCGACTCATCTCCCTTTGGTGGTGACGATTGGCGACCGCGATCTTAACTCGACCGTTAGCGAAGTTCCCGGGAATATCAAAGAGGTTTTCGTTCAGTCTGCGGCTGAAGAGATCATTTTCCAGAGAGACTCTGCACTCAGGCAGGTAGAAACGCACGGCGGCCTTGCGCTCGATGTAACGACCCAGACGCTCGCGCCGAGGCTGCTTGAGACCTACCTGAAGGTCAAGGAAAGGGGTCTCTTGTAAAGGCCGGACAGGAATCGAGTATATGAACATCTATCACTAGTGTCCGGTTAAAAATGTTTTTACAGCTGTAAGCTGTTGTTCTTGTG
>ERZ869936.1939-NODE-1939-length-13260-cov-5.129799_pt1 | contig 13260 bp, 7 predicted proteins | sample MGYA00520876_ERZ869936 | MGnify/ENA primary metagenome ERZ869936 (study PRJEB32218, sample SAMN09650985) | biofilter metagenome | isolation source: enrty point of leading RO module | place: Saudi Arabia: Thuwal, RO plant located on Red Sea | collected 2016-02-17 ...
GACGAGTAGGTATCGAAGCATGACCAGTGGATTGCGGCAGAGCCCCTCTGGGTGAGACCAAACGCGGGGTGGGACCAAACGCGGGGTGAGACGAAACGTGAGGTGGGACGAAAAGCGGGGCGGCCCGAAAGCCACCCCGCTCTTACCGTCGGCGTCGTGAAATGTTTGGCGTCAGGCCGTCAGCCGCACTCGGAGTACCCGCAGACGTGGCACTTCTTGCACCCTTCCTCGAAGGCCATGTGCCCCGTGCCGCAGTCCGGGCACGTTCCCATGTCGAAGAGGTCCGGCCCGGAGGAAGCCGCCGAGGTCTGCGGGCTGGTACCGCCTTCGCCCGACCCGACGGTGAGGGGCAGCGCTTCCTGCACCCCCTCCTTCTCCTGCAGATACCGTTCGATGGCCTGCCCGACGGCGTCCGGCACCGAAAGAACCTTGTTGGGCCCGAGACCGACGGCCCGATCGCACGAGATGCCGCGAAGCTGCTCCTTCACCTGCGTGATGGAGATGCCCGAGCGGAGGGCCAGGGACATGAGACGGCCGATGGCCTCGGCATCGGCCATGGCGGCACCACCCGCTTTCCCGAGTGTGCAGAAGACCTCGAAGGGTCGACCATTCACATCCTCGTTGATGGTGACGTAGAGGTCTCCAAGGGGCGACATCATCTTCATGGTGTAACCCCGGAGCGCCTCGGGCCGCTGCCGCTTGTGACGCGCCGCTCCGGCGGTCTCGTCCCGGTCCTCGAGCTCGGCTTTCAGCGCTTCGACCTCGATGCGGAGGTTGTGCGCCTCTTCGCGGGCGTCGGCGAGTTGATGGTGCAGGTCCGACACCTCGCTCGACGCATCGGCGCCGGCTTCCGCCTTGGTGGTTGCCCCCGTGGAGAGTACCTGCCCCTCTCGCGAACCGTCGCGGTACACGGTCACACCCTTGCACCCCAACTCGAACGCCAGTTCGTAGATCTCGCGGACGTCGTCCTCGGTGGCCTCACGCGGGAAGTTGGTGGTCTTCGAGATCGCGGAATCGGTGTGCTCCTGGAAGGCCGCCTGCATCCGCACATGCCACTCGGGCGTGATGTCGTGGGCCGTCCGGAAGATCCGCTGGACGTCCTCGGGGACCTCGTCGAAGTGGATGTGTCCTTCCTGGGCGATGCGCTCCATGAGATCGTCGGAGTACCAGCCGCCCTCCTCCGCCATCCGCACGAAGTCGGGGTTCACGTCGGGCATCATGACGCCGGCCTGATTCCGCATGAACGCGACGGCGAAGAGGGGCTCGATTCCTCCGGAGCACCCGGCGAAGATGGAGATGGTCCCCGTGGGCGCCACGGTGGTGAGATTGCAGTTGCGGAGGGTCCGCTCGGGGCGGACGCGCGCGCCGTCGTCGCGAGTGGCCGCCTTCCCGTCGGGGCCCCAGATGGACTCCTCCCAGGCGGGGAAGACCCCACGCGTCTCGGCGAGGCGCTCGGAGGCGTTGCGGGACTCTTCGTTGACGAACTCCATCATGCGCCGCCCGAGATCCACACCCTCGGGCGAGTCGTAGGGAATGCCCAGGCGGACGAGCATGTCCGCCCAGCCCATGACGCCGAGCCCGATGCGGCGGATGTTCTGCGCCAGATCGTGGATCTCCGGGAGCGGATAGCAGTTGGCGTCGATGACGTTGTCGAGGAAGTGCGTCGCCAGATGGACGACCGTCCGCAAGGCGTCCCAGTCCACGCCCTCGTCGGGATCGACCCCGGGGCGGGCGTCGTCTTTGACGAACTTGCCGAGGTTGATGCTCCCCAGGTTACAGACGTCGTAGGGGAGGAGGGGCTGCTCACCGCAGGGGTTGGTGGCCTCGTAGCTCCCCAGCGCCGGCACCGGGTTGTACTCGTTCGCCCGGTCGATGAAGAAGGTGCCGGGTTCGCCCGTCAGCCATGCGCCGTGGATGATCATGTCGAAGATCTCCTGCGCGCTTTCCTGCCCCACCACCTCGTTGGTCTTGGGGTCCACCAGATCGTACGACTCGTTGTTGGACACCGCCTCCATGAACGCGTCGGTGATGGCGACCGAGATGTTGAAGTTGGTCACCTGGGTCGTGTCGTTCTTGCACATGATGAAGCGGCGGATGTCCGGGTGATCCACACGCAGGATCCCCATGTTGGCGCCCCGGCGCGTGCCACCCTGCTTCACCACGTCCGTGCTGGCGTCGTACAGCTTCATGAACGAAACCGGACCCGACGCCACGCCCATGGTGGACCGCACCGTGTAGCCCTCGGGGCGCAGTCGCGAGAACGAAAAGCCCGTGCCGCCGCCGGACTGATGCACCAAGGCCATGGACTTCAGGGTGTCGTAGATGCCGCTCTGACCGTTGGAGAGCGCGTCGTCCACGGGAAGCACGAAGCACGCCGAGAGCTGCCCGAGGGGGCGCCCGGCGTTCATGAGCGTGGGCGAGTTCGGCTCGAACTTCCCATTGATCATGAGGTCGTAGAACTGACGGGCCACTTCGTCCACGGCCGAGTCCGAGGCCCCGTACACCGAGTCGACGTCGGCGATGGTCCGAGCCACCCGCCAGAACATGACCTCCGGCTCCTCCGTCGGATTCCCATCGGCGTCCTTCTTCAGGTACCGGCGGCCCAGGACGATCCGAGCGTTTTCCGTGAGTTCAGCCTCGGGAAGATCGTCCGGCAGGACGTCGTCGAAGATCACGGATTCTCTCTGGGGACGGGGCTCATGGACGCGGGTCATCGGACGGCGGGCTCCTGCAGTGTGGATAAGACGGTGGAAAACGGTGGAGTACGAAGTCGAAAAACGGCGGGAAGCCCTCCCCGCCGGTCATCCTGCTGTGGAAAACCCGTCGACCCCTACCAGATCTAGGGTGAGAGCCATACTAGGGGCACCATATCTAGTGGTCAAGCATACCCCGTCGGGCACCAAATGTTTGCCGGCGATTCGTCAGACGACACGCGGTATTTCGGTTTATATTCGGTGTTCGCGCCAGCGACGGCAAGCCCCTGTCGGGCCGGTTTCGGCCTCGCCGAGGGGGGCTGCCGCAGAGCCGCTACGGCCACGGCCCCGTCAGAAGGGTAGGCCCACCCTCAGGTAGAAGCGGGGCTCACCCACCGGCACCGTGGCCGCGACCAACGGGAAGGCCACCCCGCCCCGAAGGCGGAGTTGGATGTCGTAGAACGTCAGCGCCTCAGCGGTGAATTCGGCCCCGGTGGAGGCGAGGGCGGCCCGAAGGGGGTTTTGGAAGCCGGTGACCCACCCGTCCGGACCCCAGGCGTTGCCCATGTCGAAGAAGACGGAGGCCATGGTGCGGTCCAGGTGGATGGGCCATGCCCGGAATCCCCGATGGATGATCCCCAGGGGAAGCCGATACTCCGCGGATACGCTCCAGGCGTACCGACCAAACCGGCTGGACGGCTCGTACCCCCGGACGGGGAAGAAGAAGAAGGAGCCTCCGAACAGATCGAGACCCGTGATGGGCTCCGACCGACCCGTGGCCCCTCCGACACGGAACTGCCCCGGGTCGGCGCCGGGTCCTGCCGCCACGCCCGCCGCCCCGCGGAACGCGAGGACCTGACGACCACGACCGGCGCGCCAGAGAGGGATGGCTCCGCGCAGCGACCCCAAGGCCTGGACGTTGGACCGGTCGGCCCCGGCCACCGAACGAAGGGAGTCGGGAATCGCCACCTCCCGGCGAACCCGACCCTGTAGGAAGAGGCCCACGCCTGCCGAAGTCCCCATCTGGAAGGCGTGGCTCCGGGTGGAGTTCAGGTTGAGGGTCACCGTGCCGTCCATCAGCCGCGCGGAAGAGCGCAGGAGTCGGAACTCGTTCGTGGGCTCCAAGTTGCCTCCCAGGAGCTCCCGGTTCTCCCAGATCAGTCCCCCACCGATGGTGATGGAGCGGTCCCACCGCCACGTGGGAGCACGGAAGGTGGCCCCGGCCTGGAGGAAGCGCTCCCGCCCCAGGACGTAGAGCGTGTCCTGGGTGGAGTCGCTTTGGCGCGTAGCCAGGATCTGACCGCCGTCCTCGTACCGCTGGGTAGCCGACAGGGTGATGACGGGGTTCCCCAACCCGGCGTAAGCGTAGGCGAATCCCCCGCTGAACTTGGTCGGACCCCGCGTGGCGACCCGGCCGGCGAGGGTGTAGCCGTGTCGCCCCACCAGATCGCGCCCTTCGGTCTGGATTCCGACGGAGGGCCCAAGAATCTCCCTGCCCGGTAGGGTCACGTCGGTTCCGCCAACGTCGACCACGGTGGACGGGGTTCGGATCTCGTCGTCGTACGAGATCTCCCAGTACCACGGCCGGAGGGTCGGTCCCGCCGAGTAGTCCTGCACCTCCCCTTCGAGAGCCCCCCGCTGCGTCACCGATCCGTTGACGGTGAAGCGCGGCGCCAGGGGTGGCCGGGAGAGTGCCTCACCGGGTCGGAACGGAACGCGCTCGATCTCCCACCCGTCGGCATGATAGCCGCTTACGTAGAGCCACCGACCGGTCGGATCCACGGTCGGATAGGCCAGCCCCGTCCGGACGTTGGTGGTCATGACGGCAGTGCCGATGGTGCCGTCGGATGCCACCGGTGCGGCGTACGCGTTGAACACGCCGCTCCGGTCCGACCCCCACACCAGCCACCGTCCGTCGGGGCTCCACCGCGGACCGAGATCGAGGGCGCGATCGTCGGTCACCTCCTGGACGACCGCTCCGGTCCGGGCATCGAGGATCACGATGTCGTGAAGCGCGTCGGGTTCGAACCGGGTTGCCGCGATCCAGCGACCGTCGGGCGAGATCCGGGGCAGCGCCCAATGCACGTCGGGCCGGGCGGCAACCAGGATTTCCACGTTGTGGGACTGGAGATCGAAGAGGACCAACTCGTTGGTACCCCCTCCCTCCCGCACGACGACGGCGAACGATCCGTCGGCGGAGACCGACGGCTGGTTGAGTCGAGCACCGTGGGTGAGCCGACGCTGCTCGCCGGAGAGATCGAAGACGTAGAGGTCCTTGTACAGCCGGTACGGGTCGTCGAGCTCGAGCTGGCTCACCAGCAGCGAGCGGGAGTCGATCCAGGCGAGGGTCGCCAGCTGATTCGTTCGCCCGAGGGACCGGCTCTCTCCCGACTCCAGGTCGATGACCTGGATCTCGATGTCGGACGCGCCGTCGGACCGAGCGTACGCGAGCCAGCGGCCGTCGGGCGAGAGGTCGGGGAACAGCGCCCACCGTGCCCCGTCCGTGAGTGCCTCGGGCTCGGTGATGGGACCCAGCCGGCGCAACTCCTCCTCGAAGCCGGCAAGACCGGCTTCCACCTCGGCCCGCCAGATCTTCCACTCCTCCGTGAGCGAGACCCCGAAAGCGCTTCGACCCGCCGCATCGAGGCGGTAGGGAATCCACTGCCCGCCAACCGCATCGGCGAAGTCACTCATCCGGTCTTCGCCGTACTTCTCCAGAAGGTGGTCGAAGAACATCGCCCCATAGAGGTACGGGCGATTCCCTGAGGGCCAGAGGGGAGCCTCCCCTGCCGCCTGACCGATGCTCTCGAACCGTCCTTCCAGCGCCGCGGTCCGAAGCTGCATCTCCAGGAAGCTGCCCCGGGTTCGACCGGCTTGCGTCAGTCGCGACTCGTACCAGGTGGCGATCCCCTCGATGACCCAGCGAGGCGTGCCCAGCTCGGGAAAGAAGGGCCACTCCGACGGAACGCGACCGAAGACCGCCCGACCGAGTCGGCCGATGGGATTCACCACGTGGTCCAGATGGACGATGTGGACCAGCTCGTGGGTGATGACCAACTCGAGCCACTCGTCGGCGAAGCCGAGAGAGAGGGCTTCCGTGGGCGGGCGAGCGAATATGGTGATGCGGTTGGATGGGGTCACCTGGGCGAACCCGTTCGACACGTCCGCGTGGTCCGTCAGGAGAAGATCGATGCGCCCGTCCGGGGGCTCGATGAAGTGGGCCTCCAACGCCTCGAAGGCGCGCTCCGCTCGGTCGGCGGCCTCTCGTCCGAGCGCCTCCAGATCGGCCGGAAAGGTCACACGGAAGTGCTCCGTCTCCAGCGTGCGCCACGCCTCGTCGGGCGCCTGGGCTTCGGACGATTCAGCGACAGCCAGCGACGCACAAAGGACGAGGAGCACTGCGTTCGCGGTCCTCGGGAGCGTCTTGATCGACCTCGGGCCGACTCCCCATCTTCCGCGTCCGCTTCCCGAACTCATCGGCCATGGCCTCCGACACGAGCATCTGGTACCAGCTGGGCCACGCTCTCGAGCGTGCCCGTCATGCCGCACCCAAGCCCCGCGACGTGGGTTCCGTATCCGACGAGGACGACGGTGGTGCGCCTGTGGCCATTCCCAGGCCCGAGATCCCCTCCAGCGACGAGCTCATGGCGGCGGGGATCGCCCTGGTGGTGGACAAGGCGCTGGAAGGGTGGACGGGCCGGCGCCAGCCAGGACTGATGCTCCTCCTCCGCGCAGCGGCTGCGGGAGCGGCGGCCGCGCTCCTCACGGATCTCATACGCCCCCTCCTCCGGGCGGACGCTGACCTTCCCGGTCTGGACCCCGACACCGCCGGCAGGATTCTCGCCGGGCTCGGTCAGGGCCTGGTGTACGGAGGCGTCATCGAGCCTCGGGTGCCCGGCCCCGCGCTCTTCAAGGGAGCACTCTACGGATCCGTGGAATACGCGATGAATCCGGTGGGTGGCCTCACCGGCGTCCTGGGGTCGCACACGCCCCAGCGGAAGATCCCCTTCGTGGGCGACCTCCTCGACGGGCTCGACGGGGACGACCGGGCTTATCTGGAGCATCTGGTCTTCGGCATCGCACTGGCCTTGATCTACGAGTCGAGTCCTTCGAGCAACGGCATTCTGCCCGACGACGAGTAGTCCCCCGCCGTCGCCGCCTGTTCCGAGGTGTAGCTGGCGTCACAGCCTTCAAGTCGTACGTCGGCGCCGCCGCCGCGTGTCGCGTCGCGACGCTCCGGAGGCAGGACACCGAGGAGTTGACTGCCGCCACCGGCAGCGCTCCCGAAGCCGCGGACGAAGCAGAACGCTCCCGGTCTCCGCGTCACCGCCGAGGCCACGTAACGCCGAGCGAGGCCGTCCCATTGATCCAGAAGGACGTACCGGGCTCCAAGCGCGTCCGCCAAATCGAGATGGGGGTCGGGTTCCTCGAAGAAGGCGAAGGCTCGGCTCGGCAACCCGCTCTGGAGATAGAAGTGGCGAGGTTTGCGGGTCAGCACCGCCGCGCCGTCGGGGAGGGCGTGGCCACTCCACGCGGCCGCCGCCATGAAGTTTTGGACGCCGGGTCCGTAGCACGCCCAGACGTCGTCGCGGCGGACGTCTTCCGGGCACGCCGACGACGCCGTCACCGCGCCACGCCACGCCTCCGCAGCCGGCAGTAGGAGAGCCAACACCAGTACGGTGCCCACGACCGGCGCCGCGGCCTCCGGCACCCGACGGGCTAGGAGGCCGAAGGCGACGGCGCCGTACACGAAGACGAGCGGGAGGAGGGGGAGAGCGAATCGATCACCGCTCCAAACCGTGGGCCATAGGAGGATCACGCCCCAATAGAGGGGGAAGAAGAGTTCGGCCGGACCCAGGGTGTCGCGCGTCCTCACCAGCCACCCCACCAGGGCGGCGCCCACCAGGAGGGTCCCGATCAGGCCAGGAGCGGGCGCCCCGCTCCCGACGATGCCCACCGGGAGATGAGCCGTCGTGTACCCCGCGGCATTCTCCACCACCCGGCCGACGAGCCCGCCGAAACCGACGGTGCCCAAGGAAGGGTCGTAAGGGTTCACCATCCAGAACTCCGACGAGTACTGGGCGACCCCCTGAACCGATCGCGCGCGGAGCCACCAGGCCACCATGGGCACCCCCAACGCGACGGAGGTCACCGCGAGGGAGCGCCACGCGCGCCGGAGGGCGAGCCACCCCACCACTGCCAGGACCAGCGGAAGTCCCGCCGAACGAGTGAAATACGCGAGGCCCGCCGCGACCACGCCGAGCGCGAGCCACGGGACCTGGATGGAAGCGTCCGCCCCGGTACTCGCCGTTCCGTCGGGGGTCGCGTCGGCCGTTCCAGGAGTCGCGCCGGCCTTCCCCGGCGTCGCGTCGACCTTCCCGGGCGTCGCGCCCACCTCCCTCGGAGTCCCGTCCGCCTTCGCCAGGGCGAAGAGCGCCAGGGTGGTGAGGGCGAGGAAGACCGGGTCGGAAAGCACCCATTGGCTGTAGTAGACGACGCCGGCCGCGAGGGCCATGACGAGTCCGACGGCGAAGGCCCCCGCAGGCCGGAGGACACGCTCCGCCCAGAGATACGAGAAGGCCACGGCCGCGACCGTGGCTACGCCGGCGACGCTCTTGAAGGCGACCCAACTCCGCGCCCCCATCGCCATGAGGAGCGCGAGGAGCGCAGGAAAGACCGGAGGGTACTTGGTATGGGGCAGCCCTTCGGGGTCGAAGGCGTCGTTGTACGTGCCGTTCGTGAGGAGGTCGTGAGCGAGGGCGATGTAGCCGGCATTGTCGCCGCCGGCATGAGGGACGGGATTGGCCGACGTCCATACCACGGCGGTAGAGAGTGCGCAGCACCCTCCCAGGAAGAGCATCCGCAGGCGCTGCGGCGTCAACGCTCCAACCCCCCCACCACGCGCGAGATGACCCCGTCGGCGTCTCGTAGCCGTTCCCGCGCCTCCTCGGCGCTCACGCCAAGGCGGCCCATGACCAGGGCCGTCTTCACGTGGCCTTCGGCGCGACCGAGGAGGTCGGTCGCCACCGAGCGGTCCACGTCGAGCATCTCCTGGAGGATCCGCTCACCCCGATCCTGGAGCTTGGCGCACGTGACCTGCAGGTCCACCATCAGGTTACCGTACACCTTGCCCAGCCGGACCATGGCTCCCGTGGTGATGGTGTTCAGGACGAGCTTGGTGGCGGTCCCGGCTTTCATGCGCGTTGATCCCGTGATCACCTCAGGCCCCACAAGGGGCGCGATGACCACGTCGAGGCGTTCCACCAGTTCGGCCGGCGGGTGGGTGCACATGAGGAAGCCGGTGCGGGCGCCCAACTCCAGCGCCCGATCAACGGCGCCATGGACGTACGGTGTCGTTCCCGAGGTGGCGATGCCCAGCACGAAGTCCGCAGGTCCCACGCCGAGGCGGTCCATCTCCGCGGCCCCGTCTTCGGGGTGATCTTCGGCTCCCTCCTGCGCCCTCACCAACGCGTCGTATCCCCCCGCGATGACGCCGTGGACCATGGTGGGATCCGTCCCGTACGTCGGAGGCATCTCGGCGGCGTCGAGGACACCCAGGCGACCGGAGGTGCCGGCTCCTACGTAGATGAGGCGCCCGCCCCGGCGGAAAGCGTCCTCGGCAAGTTCGAGGGCACGGGCGATGGAGTCACGCTCCAGCCCCACCGCCTCGGCCACGCGTCGATCTTCCGCATTGATGAGATCGACGATCCCCCGGGCGTCGAGCTCGTCGATGCCCTGGGAGGCCGGATTCCGTTGTTCGGTGAGGCGGGGATCGCGCATGGACGGTTGTGAGCGGGGACGGCGCGTCTGATCTTCAGCGGCGCCCGAAGCTATGAGATGCTTCGAGGCACCGGCAACGAAGCTACCCTCCAATCCGACCCGCGATGCACACCGACGTCTTCCTCGCCCCTTCAGGCGTGTCCACGTTCCGGACCTTTCCCGCCTTCCGCAGGATGCCCGTGATCGCGGCCCTGGCGCTGTCGCTGCTCGCCGTGGGTTGCGCCCCCTCCGGCGACGAACCGGCGCCGGTGGTCTTCCCCGAGAGCTGGACCTACGCCGCCGACGTCGAGCCGGTGGTAGCGGACAACGGCATGGTCGTGTCCACCGACGAGTACGCCAGTCAGGTGGGCACGGACGTCCTGCGCGCCGGGGGCAACGCCGTGGACGCCGCCATCGCGGTGCAGTTCGCCCTGGCCGTCGTGAACCCCGAAGCGGGCAACATCGGAGGCGGGGGCTTCCTCGTCCTCCGGACTCCCGATGACCAGACTGCCGCTCTGGACTACCGTGAGAAGGCCCCTCTAGCCGCCACCCGCGACATGTTCCTCGACGAGGACGGCAACCTCACGGACAAGTCGGTGGTGGGGCACCTCGCCTCGGGGGTTCCGGGCACGGTGGCCGGGATGTGGCAGGCGTGGGAGCGCTACGGTTCCATGGAGTGGTCCGAGCTGGTGGCTCCCGCCGTGGAGCTCGCCGAGGGCTTCGAGGTGAAGGAGCGCTTCCTCGGGTCGCTGGGGGAGACGATGGTGCAGTCGTTGTCCGCCTTCGAAGCATCGGCGGCCCAGTTCCTCCCACGAGACGGCCAACCTCCCCTCGTGGGAGACACCCTCCGACAGCCCGACCTCGCAGCGACCCTCAGGCGGATCATGGCCGAGGGCCCCGACGGGTTCTATGCCGGCGAGACGGCCGACCTCATCGTGGCCGAGATGGAGCGCGGCGGTGGCATCATCACCCACGAGGACCTCGCCGCGTACGAGGCCGCCTGGCGGGAGCCGGTGACCTTCGAGTACCGCGGCCACCGCGTCATCTCCATGCCGCCCTCCTCCTCGGGAGGGCCCACCATGGCGGAGATGAGCAACATCCTCGAGCTCTACGACCTCCCGGCCATGACGTGGCATGGACCGGAGATGATCCACCTGTACGCCGAAGCGTGGAAGCGGTCCTTCGCCGACCGGAACTACTATCTGGCCGATCCCGACTTCGTGGACATGCCCCTCGAGCGCATGACCTCGGACCTCTACGCGGCCGAGCGCGCGTCCACCATTCGCATGGACCGCGCCACGCCGTCCTCTGAGATCGAGCCGGGACTCGGGCCCGCCGCGTCCGAAGGCGAAAACACGACGCACTATTCCATCGTGGATGCCCAGGGAATGGCGGTGTCGGTCACGACGACCATCAACTCATGGTACGGCAGCAAGGTGACGGTGGCCGGCGCGGGCTTCGTGCTCAACAACGAGATGGACGACTTCGCCGCGAAGCCGGGCACACCCAACCAGTTCGGGCTCGTCCAGGGTGAGAACAACGCCGTGGCTCCGGGCAAGCGCATGCTCTCGGCCATGACCCCCTCCATCGTTCTCGATCCTTCGGGTGACCTGCTCATGGTCACGGGCACGCCGGGAGGCTCCACCATCATCACCACCGTCTTCCAGACCATCTCCAACGTCGTGGACTACGGCATGAACGTGGTGCAGGCGGTCAACGCGCCGCGTGTCCACCACCAGCACCTTCCCGACCAGATCTTCTACGAGGCGGGCGGCCTGACCCCGGAGACGGTCTCGGCGCTCGAGGCGCTGGGCCACACCATGGTGGAGCGAAGCGGGGTTTCCGGCGACGCTCAGGCCATCGTGGTGGTGGACGGTCGCCTCACGGCCTGGTCCGACCCCCGCCGCGGTGGGAGAGCCGTAGGGTACTGACCAGGTCCGGGAGCACACCCGGCCCAAGCGGGTACGCCGGACCATGAAGGAGCTCCGCACCATCCTGCCGTACTTTCGCCCCTACACCAAGGGGTTGTTGGGAGGGCTGGTAAGCGTAGTCCTCGCGAACGTATTCCAGATCGCGGGCCCGTGGTTCATGAAGCTCGCCATCGACGGGATGGGCGACCCCGACGTGACCATGGGACGTATCTCCCTGTACGCATCCCTCATCGTCGTCGTGGCCCTGGTGGGCGGGGTCTTCCGCTTCGGGATGCGCCAACTGCTCAACGGAATCAGCCGCCGTATCGAAGCCGATCTCCGCGACGACTTCTTCCAACACCTCCTGCGCCTCGACGCTCGGTTCTACGGCTCCACACGCACAGGCGATCTCATGAGCCGCGCCACCAACGATACGCTGGCGGTACGCATGGCCGCCGGGCCCGCCATCATGTACACCGTCAACACGGTGGCCAGCTTCGTCTTCGCCCTGGGCTTCATGGTGTGGATCAGTCCCCGGCTGACGCTCTTCGCAATGGTCCCGCTGGTCGTGCTGCCCCCCATCGTCCTCGGTTTCGGGCGGATCATCCACGAGCGCTTCGAAGAGATCCAGGAGCAGTTCTCCTCGCTGTCCACCTTCGTCCAGGAGAGCCTCACCGGCGTGCGACTCGTGCGGGCCTACACTCAGGAGAGTGAGCAGGCGCGGCAGTTCGACGGCTACAACGCCGACTACCGGACCCGGAACATGAGCCTGGTCCTCCGGGCCGGCGCGTTTCATCCGGTACTGTCCATCGTGTCGGGCGCGGCCATGGTTCTGGTCACGTGGCTCGGCGCGGTGGAGGTTATGGAGGGCCGGATGACGCTGGGCGACTTCGTGGCGTTCGGCTTCTACCTGACCCTTCTCATCTGGCCCATGATCGCCCTGGGGTGGGTGGTGAACCTCTACCAGCGCGGCGCCGCCTCCATGGGGCGGCTCAACCGCATCTTCGAGACCCGACCGGACATCGCGGCTCCCGACGCTCCGGTGTCCCTCGACGGCGTCGGCGCGAGCATCACCTTCGAGAAGGTGTCCTTCCGGTACCCGGGCACGGAGCGCCTCGTCCTGGAGTCCATCGATTTCTCGGTGAAGGCCGGGCAGACAGTGGCCATCGTCGGTCCCACGGGGTCCGGCAAGAGCACCCTGCTGGCCCTTCTCACCCGACTGTACGACCCGACCGAGGGGCGGATCCTCCTGGACGGAACGCCGTTGGATCGCTTCGATCCGGCCGACCTGAGGCGGAAGATCGGGATGGTGCCACAGGACTCCTTCCTCTTCTCCAACACCATCGCCGGCAACATCGGGCTGGGGCTGGACGACGGCGACGTGAGCGGCGCCGACGTCGACGCGGCCATTCGACGCTCGGCCGAGATCGCTCAGCTCCACGACCAGATCGAGGAGTTTCCGAGAGGCTACGACACCATCCTGGGCGAGCGGGGCATCAACCTCTCCGGCGGACAGAAGCAGCGTGCCACCCTCGCTCGGGCGCTGGCGCGGGACCCCCTCATCCTCATCCTCGACGACGCCCTCAGCGCGGTGGATACGCACACGGAGGCGGCCATACTCGAGGACCTCCGGGAGGTGGCGGGCCGACGTACCGCCTTCATCGTGAGCCATCGCGTGGGCGCCGTCATGCACGCCGACAAGGTCCTGGTTCTGGAAGGCGGTCGGATCGTGCAGGAGGGGACCCACGACGAACTCATCGCCCAGGAAGGGACCTACGAGCGGCTGCTGCGTCGCCAGCTCCTGGAAGAAGACGTCGAGGCGACCCCTGCCGGCGTAGGCGACTGAGTTGGTCGCCTCTAGATCCGCTCCAGGATGAAGGCCGGAGTGAATCGGGTCA
>ERZ869936.1940-NODE-1940-length-13260-cov-4.838319_pt1 | contig 13260 bp, 8 predicted proteins | sample MGYA00520876_ERZ869936 | MGnify/ENA primary metagenome ERZ869936 (study PRJEB32218, sample SAMN09650985) | biofilter metagenome | isolation source: enrty point of leading RO module | place: Saudi Arabia: Thuwal, RO plant located on Red Sea | collected 2016-02-17 ...
CGCTAGGTGACCAAGTCGGACTCGATCTCGCCAGCCAGGAGCCGCCGTCAGTGTGATCACGCGCATCGACTGCGCAATGCCCTGCCGTTCGGTCGCGTCACGTCGAGGTACGGCAGAGCCCATGCTCGTCGCTCCCCGGCAGCCGCCGCATCCGCACCACCTGCCACCGCACCCGGTTCCCGTCGAGCACCCTGCGCACAGAAACGCGCCGTCGTCCCTGCAACGCCCCGGCTCCACCAGGACGGCCGTACGGTTTGAAGTGGCCTACGCAACTGCCTCTACGGCTATCCTGTGCCACATGAAGGTGCGGTCGTACATTCTTCTTGGCGCGTGCGTCGTGCTTTTCTGGGCATCGACATTCTTCCTGCTCCTTCGCACAGATCATGTATGGCGGGGGACGTTTGGAGACATGTTCGGGGCCGTGAACGCCCTGTTCTCGGGCCTCGCCTTTCTGGGCGTCATTGTGGCGATCCTCATGCAGCGCGAGGAACTCAGACTGCAACGCACTGACCTGGAGCTCCAGCGCACTGAGCTGGCGCTGACGAGAGAGGAGATCACAGGGCAGCGAGAACAGATGGAGGCACAGACGCGGGCGCTCAACACGCAGGTCTTCGAATCGACGCTCTTCCAGCTCTTGCGTGCACACGGCGAGATCGTCGATGGTCTTGTCATGCGGTCTGGCGGGAGCATAAAGTGTTCGGGGCGCGAGTGCTTCCGGGAGTGGCGTACTCAACTCCAGACCGCAGCACGTCGGGGGATCAGCGCGGGCGAAGCGACGCCCCCTAGGAACGTGGTAGAGCCTTTCAAGAACTTGGTGCAGGTGCACGCGGGGCACTACTTCCGGAACCTGTACCAGATTGTCCGTTTCGTTGACGAGCGGAGCGAGGAGGCCGCGTTCCACATGCGTCTGGTTCGAGCCCAGCTATCGCGATTCGAGATCGCTGTCCTCTTCTACAACTGCGTCTGCGATGTCGGGTCGAAGCGATTCAAGCCGCTTGTAGAAAAGCACGCCCTTCTACACGGCCTCGATCCGCACGATCTGTTCGATCTTGCCGACCGGGATCTGCTGCAACCCGAAGCGTATGGTGAGGTTGGCTGACACCAACAGGGGTGTTGCGTGCCGGCCCTCTGATCGCTACGCTCTCAGGCCGAGGGCGGCGCCGGGGAAGCGCATGGGAGTGCCGAGGCCGGGCCGGTCCTGCGGTACGTCGTGTCCCAGCTCGAAGACCTCCAGCCCAACGCCAGCGTGCGCGGCATCCTGCCGGACTGCCTCGTCTCTCTGTATTGGTCCCCCGGCCTTCCCGGATGAAACCGTCACTGATAAAGGACTTGACCTCGGGGGCAGGACGCAGACCCTTCGCCTGCCTCATGTTCCTCGTCGGAGTCCTGTGTGTCGTAGCTGGGATCGACAGAGGATTTCGTGTAGGCGCCGGCGTCTGGCTGATCGGCACCGTATTCCTAGCTTGTTCGGTCGCCCTCGTTTGGCCCGACTTTCCAAGGGGTTGGCCGAGCGACTGGCGAAGGCTCTTCAATGCAGCTACGGCTGTCCTTGAAGCTCACCGGAGGACCTTGGGGGCGCGCAAGCGGGTGACGGTTTCGCGGGATCCGTACGGCGTGGAGGATGACTCGAAGTGGCAGCGGGAGATGAGGCACGTGTTCCACAACGTACTTGTGCCTGGGCTCCGGGCGCGAATGACCGACAGGCAGTTCGGGAGGGGGGTACGCGCAGGCTTTCGGGCGCTTCCGTGGTCATCGCGTTCGTCGTACCGTGGCGAGCACCGACAGATAGATTGGTTTGCCCGCTTCGCGCTGGAGTTGATCGATGCCACGGCAGATGAGGGGTTGACCGAGAGCGGGGTGACTTCGCAGGCGCTCGCTCACATGACGCCCGCTGAGTTCGAACAGCACTGCGCCGATCTGCTGCGAACTGCTGGATGGAGCGTGACGGTGCTCGGAGGCTCTGGTGACCAGGGCGCGGATCTCCTCGCAGAGCGGGATGGTGTCCGCGCAGCCTTCCAGTGCAAGCTGTACTCCTCCCCCATCGGAAACTCGGCGGTGCAGGAAGTCAACGCCGGGCGCAGGGTGCACGGCGCCGACCGCGCCTACGTTGTCACCAATGCTGGGTACACGCCTGGTGCGCGTGCGGCAGCTGCGGCCACAGGCGTAGTCCTGCTCGACGTGGCGGAGCTTTCTGGCCTCGATTGACGCGGAGGCGCTTCCGCGCGATCATCCCTGGCAGGGGCCGGCCCACCCGGCCCCGGGACACCGGCAGCGCATGAACCACGGCGAGATCGTCTCCTTTATCTGGGGGGTCGCGGACCTCATCCGGGACACCTTCAAGCGGGGCAAGTACCAGGACGTGATCCTGCCCCTCACGGTCCTGCGCCGCCTCGACTGCGTCCTCGCCCCCACCAAGGAGGCCGTCCTCGAGGTCAACGCCAAGTTCAAGGGCAAGCTGGAGAACCTCGACCCCCAGCTCCGCAAGGCGTCCGGCTTCGCCTTCTGGAACACCTCCCGCTACGACTTCGAGAAGCTCCTGGCCGACGCCCCCGGCCTCGCCTCGAACCTCCGCAACTACATCCAGGGCTTCAGCCCCAACATGCGCGAGGTGCTGGAGAAGTTCGACTTCGACGGCACGATCACGAAGCTCGACGAGGCGGGGCTCCTCTTCAAAGTGCTGGAACGGTTCAAGAACGTGGACCTCCACCCCGACCGCATCTCCAACCCCATGATGGGGACGGTCTTCGAGGAGCTGATCCGCAAGTTCAACGAGGCGCTCAACGAGAACCCCGGCGAGCACTTCACACCCCGCGACGTGGTCCACCTCATGGTGGATCTGCTCCTGGCCGGCGACGCCGGCCGCATCCGCACGGAGGGCGTGGTCCTCACGGTCTGCGACCCGTGCTGCGGGACCGGCGGGATGCTCACGATCACGAAGGACCACATCCTCGGCACGCCGGAGCGGGAGGGCATCAACCCGAAGGCCGACATCCACCTCTTCGGCCAGGAGGTGAACCCCGAAACCTTCGCGGTCTGCAAGTCGGACCTCTTCATGAAGAGCGCCGACGGCCGCGACGCCGAGCACATCCTCTTCGGCTCGATCCTGGCGAAGGACCGCCACGGGACCCGCGGCTTCGACTACCTCATCGCCAACCCGCCCTACGGCAAGGACTGGAAGCGCGACGAGGACGAGGTGCGGGCCGAGCACGAGAAGGGCGAGGCGGGCCGCTTCGCCGCGGGCCTGCCCCGGATCTCCGACGGCCAGCTCCTGTTTCTCCAGCACATGCTCTCCCATATGAAGGAGGGGGCGTCCGGGGGCAGCCGAGTGGCGATCATCATGAACGGCTCGCCGCTGTTCACGGGCGACGCCGGCAGCGGCGAGAGCGAGATCCGGCGCTGGATCCTGGAGAACGACTGGCTGGAGGCGCTGATCGCCATGCCGGAGCAGCTCTTCTACAACACCGGCATCGCCACCTACGTCTGGGTGCTCACGAACCGGAAGGCGAAGGCGCGCAGGGGCAAGGTCCAGCTCATCGACGCCACGTCCTTCTGGGTGCCGATGCGCAAGAGCCTCGGCGACAAGCGGCGCGAGGTTCCGCCCGAGCAGGCCGAACGCATCCTGAAGCTGCACGCGGCCTTCGAGGAGGGCGAGCACTGCCGAATCTTCCCGACCACCCACTTCGGCTACCGCAAGATCACCGTGGAGCGACCGCTGCGGCTCAACTTCCAGGCGAACAAGGAGCGCATCGCCCGGCTCGACTCGCAGAGCGCGTTTGCGAACCTCGTGAAGAGCCGCAAGAAGGACGCCGCGGCGAAAGCGAAGGAAGAGGCGGCAGGCCGGGACACGCAGGAGCGCATCCGCGCGATGCTGCAGGCGCTCCCGGACACGCTCTTCAAGGACCGCAAGCCGTTCCTCGCCGCGTTGAAGGCCGCCGAAAAGGAGGCGGACCTGAAGCTGACCGCGCCGCTCCGCAAGGCCGTCCTGAACGCGCTCTCCGAGAGGGACAAGACAGCGGAGGTCTGCCGCGGCAAGGACGGCCACCCCGAGCCCAACCCCGAGCTGCGTGACACGGAGAACGTGCCCCTCTCGGAGTCGGTGCAGGAGTACTTCGAGCGCGAGGTGAAGCCCTACGTCTCCGACGCCTGGATCGACGAGGGCCGCCGCGACCGCAAGGACGGCGAGGTCGGCGCGGTGGGCTACGAGATCAACTTCAACCGCTACTTCTACAAGTACGAGCCGCCGCGCCCCCTGGAGGAGATCGAAGCCGACATCAAGGCGATAGAGCGGGACATCCTGGGGTTGCTCCGGGAGGTGGCGGGGTGAGTCGGGCGCTCGCAGCCACGGAGAGTCGGCGTAGGGCCTATCCTGCCTATCGCGAGTCAGGCGTTTGGTGGATAGGGCGGATCCCGGCTCATTGGGAGGTTGCCCGCACGAAGCACGTCGCACGCCTGGAGTCTGGGCATACGCCAAGCAGACAGCACCCGGAGTATTGGGAGAACTGCACAATCCCCTGGTTCGGACTCGCAGACGTGTGGCAGATCCGGTCTGGCAAGGCCGAGTACGTCCACGAGACAAGGGAACAGATCAGCGAGCTGGGCCTGGCGAACTCCGCTGCACGGCTACTCCCAGAGGGAACCGTCATCCTCTCACGTACAGCCTCAGTTGGATTCTCAGCCATACTCGGAACGCCGATGGCCACGACCCAGGACTTCGTCAATTGGGTGCCGGGTCCACGCCTGCTGCCCGAGTATCTCCTGTACATCATGCGTGCGATGAAACCCGAGCTCAGGCGGCTGACGATGGGTTCGACACATCACACTATCTACATGCCAGACGTGGCGTCGTTTGTCTGTCCGTTGCCCACTCCGGAAGAGCAGCGCACCATCGTGGGCTTCATTCGCCGGCGAGTCAGTCGAATCGACGCGCTCATTGCGAAGAAGGAGCGGCTGCTCGAGCTGCTTCAGGAGAAGCAAACGGCGGCAATCGTGCAGGCTGTGACGAAGGGACTCGATCCCAGCGCAACGCTGAGGGACGCAGGCGTGGCATGGCTGCACCGCATCCCGACCCACTGGCAGGTTCAGCGGGTGAAGCACGCGGCGAGGCTCGAAAGCGGCCATACGCCTGATAAGAAGATCGCCGCCTACTGGGAGGGTGGATCTATCCCGTGGGTGTCGCTCAACGACACGGGAACACTGGAGACATCCGAGTACGTGCGCGAGACGGCCTACTGCACAACGGAACTCGGCATTGCCAACTCCTCCGCACGCATCCTCCCGGCGGGCACGGTCGTCTTCTCGCGAGACGCGACAATCGGCAAGTGCGCCATCGCCGCCCGGCCGATGGCCGTCTCACAGCACTTCATCGCGTGGGTGTGCGGTCCCCAGATTCTGCCGGAGTATCTCCTCCAGGTGTTCCGATGCATGACCCAGGAGCTACAGCGACTCACGATGGGTGCGACGATCCGGACGATTGGGATGCCCGACGTGAAGGAACTCGTCACGCCCGTACCGCCCATCGATGAGCAACGCCAGATCATCGCTCACGTTCGAACACTGAACGAAACGCTCGACGCACTGACGCGCAAGGTAACGCGAGCTGTTGAGCTACTCCGCGAGTACCGCACCGCCCTAATCTCCGCCGCCGTCACCGGGAAGATCGACGTGCGCGAGGAAGCCGCATGAAGCCCGACGTGTCGGAGCGCCGCTTCGAGGAGGCCATCGAGGAGGCCCTCCTCGCGGGCGGCCCCGGCGCTCCGCCCGGCACCGTCGGCGAGCAGGCCCCTGGCGACTGGCCCCCGGGTGGCTACCGCAAGCGACTCGACAGGGACTACGACAAGTCCCACTGCCTCGTCCGCGACGACGTGACCGACTTCGTCCTGGCGACCCAGCCGAAGGAGTGGGACCGCCTGAAGCAACACCACGGGGCCGAGGCGAAGGAGCGGTTCCTCCAGCGCCTCGCCCGCGAGGTTGAGCGCCGCGGGGTCCTCGACGTGCTCCGCAAGGGGGTCCGGGATGCGGGCTGCAAGTTCCGGCTCGCCTACTTCCGGCCCTCCAGCGGCCTCAACGAGGAGCTGCAGCGCCTGTACCTGGCCAACGTCTTCACCGTGGTCCGCCAGGTCCACTACAGCGAGAAGAACGAGAACAGCATCGACATGGTGCTGTTCCTGAACGGCCTGCCGCTCTTCACGGCCGAGCTGAAGAACCCCTTCACCGGCCAGGACGTGAACCACGCCATCAAGCAGTACCGTACCGACCGCGACCCGAGAGAGCCCCTGCTCTCCTTCCGCCGCTGCCTCGCGCACTTCGCCGTCGATCCCGACTGGGTCTACGTCACGACGAAGCTCGAGGGGAAGGCGACGTGGTTCCTGCCCTTCAACAGGGGCAAGTTCGGCGGCGCCGGCAACCCTCCCTCTGCGCGCGGCCACGCGACGAGCTACCTCTGGGAGCAGGTCTGGTCCAAGGACAGCGTCCTCGACCTCCTCCAGCACTTCGTCCACGAGGTTGAGGAGGAGGACGACGAGGGGAAGAAGACGGGTAAGCGGCTGCTCATCTTCCCCCGCTACCACCAGCTCGACTCGGTGCGCCGCATGGTGGCCGACGCCCGCGCCCGCGGCCCGGGGCACCGCTACCTGGTCCAGCACAGCGCGGGGAGCGGCAAGAGCAACTCCATCGCCTGGCTGGCGCACCAGCTCTCGGTACTGCACGACGACGAGGACCGGCGGGTCTTCGATTCCATCGTGGTCATCACGGACCGCCGCGTGCTCGACCGGCAGCTCCAGCGGACGGTGCGGCAGTTCGAGCAGACCCGCGGGGTCGTCGAGAACATCGACAAGCGGTCCACCCAGCTGCGCGACGCGCTCGAAGCGGGCAAGACCATCATCGTCTCGACGCTCCAGAAGTTCTCCGTGATCGTCAACCAGATCAGCGACATGCCGTGGAGCCGCTTCGCCGTGATCGTGGACGAGGCCCACTCCTCCCAGACGGGCGAGAGCACGAAGAGCCTGAAGGAGGTGCTCGCGGCTTCGGACCTGGAGGGCGCCGAGGAGGAGGAGGCGGGCGAGGGCGACGACCTGGAGGACCGGATCGCCGCGGAGATGGCGGCGCGGGGGCATCTCGACAACGTCTCGACGTTCGCGTTCACGGCGACGCCGAAGCCGAAGACGCTGGAGCTGTTCGGGTCGAGGCGTGACGATGGGCGGTACGAGCCCTTCAGCCTCTACACGATGCGCCAGGCCATCGAGGAGGATTTCATCCTCGACGTGCTGGAGAACTACACGACCTACAAGGTCTACTGGAGCCTGCTCAAGAAGGTGGCCGAGGACCCCCGGTACGACAAGGCCAAGGCGAGCTACCTGCTGCGGTCCTTCGTGGACCTGCACCCCCACGCGATCCAGAAGAAGGTGGAGATCGTGACGGAGCACTTCGCCACCTGCGTGGCCCACCGCATCGGGGGCCGGGCGAAGGCGATGCTGGTGACGCGGTCGCGGCTCCACGCGGTGCGCTACAAGCTGGCGCTGGACAAGCACCTGAAGGAGCGGGGCCACCGGTTCCGGGCGCTCGTGGCGTTCTCGGGAACCGTGGAAGACACGGGCATCCGCTACACCGAGGCTGGCATGAACGGCTTCTCCGAGGCGCAGACCGCGAAGGCGTTCGAGCGGCCCGAGTACAAGATCCTCGTCGTGGCCAACAAGTTCCAGACCGGCTTCGACCAGCCCCTGCTCCACACGATGTACGTGGACAAGAAACTCGGCGGCGTGAACGCCGTCCAGACCCTCTCCCGCCTGAACCGGAAATGTCCCGGCAAGGAGGAGACGATGGTCCTGGACTTCGCCAACGAGGCCGACGAGATCCAGAAGGCGTTCCAGCCCTACTACGAGAAGACCCTGCTGACGGAGTCCACCGACCCGAACCTGCTCTACGACCTCCACCGGCAGCTTCTCGACTTCCACCTCTTCACCGAGGAGGACGTGGACGCCTTTGCGGAGCTCTACTTCACGCCGGGCAGCCGCCCGAACGGCCGGCACGCGAAGCTCCACAAGGCGCTGAAGCCCATCGCGGACCGCTTCGAGAAGCTCACCGAGGCAGAGCAGGCGGACCTGCGCAGCCGGCTGGCGGACTACGTGCGGCTCTACGCCTTCTTGTCCCAGGTCATCCGGTTCACCGACGCGGACCTGGAGAAGCTGTACGTCTTCGCCCGGCTGCTGCGGGCGGTGCTCCCTCGCCGGAAGGAAGACCTGCCCTCGGAGGTGCGCGAGTACATCGACATGGACTCCTACCGGGTCCAGCAGACGGGCTCGGCCAAGATCCCGCTGGAGCGCGGCGAAGGCGAAGTGGAGCCGCGGGGACCGGGCAGCGGCCGCGTGCCCACGGAGGAGTTGGAGGCCCTGAGCGAGATCATCCGGGACCTGAACGAGCGGTTCGGGACGGAGTTCACCGAGGAGGACAAGGTCTTCATCGAGACGCTGGAGAGCCGCCTCGCGTCGGATGAGTCCCTGAACGCGGCGCTGCGGGCGAACACGCGCGAGAACGCCCGTCTGACCTTCAACCACGTCGTCGAGGACACGCTCCAGGAGATGGTGGACACGAACTTCGAGTTCTACAAGCGCGTCACCGACGACGCCCAGTTCGCGCGCTTCTTCCTGGACTGGCTCTTCGACCGGTTCGCGAGGGCGGCGCAGCCGCCGGCACCGCCGGTGGAGCCGTAAGCACCGCCCCTATTCCACCACCGCGTTAGTTTCGCGTAACAGCGCGCCGCCAACCCGTTAGTGTCCCGTTGCGGTTGCATCGCGCGGCGTATTGCCTAGCATGAGAGCCGAAGGGATGAGCGCGGAGGTGACGCATGGCCGGCAAGCGGAACGGCAAGGGGAAGCGACGGTCTGACCACGGGCGTGCGGAGCGATCGACTCAGCCCCGGTTGCGCGCCCTCAAGGGGGGCGCCGCCTACAGGGACCTGCTTCTGCCCGACGACGATCTGGAGGACTACGTCGCCGCCTTCGCTCCCCTGGGGGTCACGCGCAAGGGGGCCGAGGTGGCATGGCTCCTGCGATCCGGCTTCGGGAACAGGACCATGGCGCTCGCGCTCGGCGTGTCGGCCTCCGCCATCAAGCAGAGGCTCGAGCGCCTCATGGCAGCCATCGAGCGGGGTCTTCCGGGTGGGGCGATCTTTGGACGCACCATGGCGCAAGGAATCGTGGCGCGGATCGTGCGCGCATACCGCCGCTGGAGAACGGAGGGTGGCTGGATCGACCGCGTCGCGCAGTCGCTCCGGGCCCAAGCGACGTCGGGGGACAACCCGGGCGGGCCCGAGGCTACCCAGAGTTCCGTATGATCTCCGTCGTCAGGCGCCGGACGATGCCCGGGTCCGGAAAATGCGGCGACAGCTGCAGCTCCAGATCCTCCCGGGCCGCGCGCCCGAGCTGGTCGTAGGCGTCCCTGATCGCCTGGCCGTCGCCGGTGCGGGCCAGTAGCTCCGTGACGCCCTGCTCGATCGTGTGCCGGTAGCCGCGCACGGCGTCGTGGAGCGCGCGCAGGTTCGTGGCGTTGAACACGCTCGTGCCCTGTGACCCCTGGCTCCCCACCGACTGGACGACCTTCAGGAAGGTCACGGATGCGTCGGTCTGGGCAAGCACCTGTCTGGGTAGCCGCCCGTTCGAGACGGCCGCCGTGCTCTGCAGCAGTCCGATCTGGGAGTTCGTGGTCGAGAACGCCAGGATGAAGTTCACGACCAGGACGCCCACGTTCAAGAGAAGGATGGTGCGGTTGAGCCCGCGCCCCTCGCCGGCAGTGCTCTTCTGTGCGGTTGCCATGCCCCCGAGGATGCCGTCAACACCCGCTGCTGGCAATGCGCTGCTTGCGTTCGGATTGCGTTCGACTGTCCATATTGGACATGGCCAACATGGACATGTCCAACTTGGCCATCTTGTCGCGCCCTCCTCTTGCGGATAGCTGTGGAGCGTTCGGCGGATGATCCGGTCCGCTAAGAGGAGAAGGTCATGTCGAAGTACCTGCCCAAGTCGCCCGAGGGCCGCGCGTTCGCCATCGCGGGTGCCGTGATGTTCGCCGTGCTCGCGCTGTTCCTGATCCAGCGCGCCGCGCTCGCCGCGCCCTACACGGATCCCTTCTGGGCGAACAACTCCACGTCCCAAGAGAGCGCCATCTGCGATGTGATGGAGCTCGCGATGGCGTGCGAGTCATCGAAGTGCGGCTCGTCGGGATGCGGCCTTGGATGCGGGGGCGGGTGTCGCGCGAAGAAGTGCTGCGATGTGACCGTGGACGTGCGCACCGGGGAGCTGTTCTGGGACAAGGTGCTGTTCACGACACCGGGAGTGCTGGAGGACAACGTCTTCGCGATCCGTTGGCGATCGATGATCAGCGGCTCCAGCCAGCTGGGGCGTCAGATGCTGCCGAGCTGGGAAACCACAGCACAGTACGTCGTGGACAACCCCAGTGACCCGAACGCGTTGAACGGCCACCACGTCAACATCCGGCGCCCCACGGGTCGCCTGGACCGCTTCAACTGGAACGGCGCGGCCTACGCTGCCCCTTCCGACGTATTCGACGCCCTCACGAAGAACGGCAGCGGCAACTACGTGCTGACGGACAAGTGGGGCAATGCGTGGGTGTTCGACTCCCGCGGGATGCCGGCGACGTACACGGACCGCAACGGCAACCAGGCGGCGTTCACCTACGACGCCAACTACAAGCTCACGGCACTCACGGACAACAGGGGCAAGAGCTACACGATCGCGCACAACGCGAACAATTACATCTCCTCGATCACGGATCCCTGCGGCCGACAGTGGAGCTTCGGCTACGACGCGAGCGACAACCTCACGACGATCACCACGCCGACGACGCCGGACCAGACCTCGGGCATCACCATGACCCTGGGGTACGACGGCCAGAATCGGCTTACGTCGTTCACGGACGGCCGCGGCAACACCGTGTGGGGCTTCGGCTACTTGGGAACGAGCGGGCAGACTTCCTCGGTTACGATCGGAAGCAACTCCGTCGGGTACTCGTACTCCTCGGGCGTGACGACGCGCACGGACCGTAAGGGGCACGTGCACAAGCTCTATCATTCAGGCCAGCAGATCACCAAGACGGAGACCGTGGTCGCGTCCACGCCGAAATACGTGACGCTCCGTTACTACTCCGGAGTGTTTCCGTCCTACACCGTGTTCCCCCGCGGCAACCGGATCGACGTGACCTTTGACGCGAACGGCGATCTCACCGAGCAGCGGCACCGTACGACGGACACGAACGTCAACGATACGACCGACATCGTTCATCAGTGGGGCTACAACTCGGCGAACTTCATGACCTCCTACACGGATCCCTTGGGCAACCAGACGACCTACGGACGGGATTCTGCAGGGAACCTGACGAGCGTTACGCATCCGACGGTGACGAACCCCACCACACAGACGGCCTCCCGGAGCTACACATACAACACGAAGGGTCAGCTCACGCAAGCCACTGATGAGGAAGGCCGCGTCGTCGCCTACACGTACTACACGACGGGAAACAGCAGCGACCTGCTCCAGAAAGAGGAGGTGGACCCGACGGGGCTGGACCTCGAGACGGCGTACACCTACGACACCTGCGGCAACACGGCGACGATCACGGACCCGAACGGACACTCCCGCACGATGACCTGGGACAACCTGGGGCGCCTGAAGCAGGACGACGCCCCGTCGGCGCTGGGCTACAGCGCGAAGTACGCCTACGACGGCAATGGAAACACGGTCACGATCGACATCGAGAACATCGACAAGGACGGCAACGTCGTAGCCGCTAACCCGTGGATCACCACGACATGCACGTTCACGACGACGGACGATCTGGCGACGCTGGTCGAGGAGATCGACGCCTCGACAACGAGGACCACGGCCTTCGACTACGACGCGAACCAGAACCGCATCCGCGTTACCAAACCCGAGGGGAACAGGGACAAGTGGGAGTTCAACGAAAGGGACTGGGTGATCAAGTTCATCCGGGGCGAGGGCGCCACGGAAGCCTCGGAAGAGGAATACCTGTACGACGAGAACGGGAACCGGATCACGGTCATCGACGGCAGGGACAACGAGACCGACACGGACTACGACATGTTCGATCGCCGGGTCAAGGAGACGAACGCGGTGGGCCACTACACGGAGTGGGAGCTGGACAAGAACGGCAACATCACGAAGGTCACGCGAAGAAACAGCTCGAACACCGAGCTCCAGCGCGAGTCGCACTACTTCGACGAGCGGAACCGGCACTGGAAGACGAGCGCGCTCTTCAAGGACCCGTCCGGCACGTACTCGGACGCCGTGACGATCATCGAGCGCCTGAAGACCGGCCAGGTGAAGGTCGTCACCAACCCGCGGGGCAAGGACACGACCTACGGCTACGATACCGCGCTCCGGCGCACGACGGTGACGGACGCGCTCGGGAACCAGGTCTCCTACACCCTCGACGACAACGGGAACCCCACGGCGTGGTCGATCAAGGAGTATGACGGCGCGACGCCGATCACGCACAACTACGAGGCGACCTACGACGAGATCAACCGGCGCAAGACGTACATTGAGATCGACCGGAACAACAGCTCGAACCGGTGGACGACCCAGACCTTCTACGACAGCCGGTCGAACATGGTCTTCCATATCGACGCGGAAGGAAACCCGACCCGGTTGACCTTCGACGGGCTGAACCGGATGACCAAGAAGGAGACGGCGCTGACCTTGGGGGCCACGATAAACGACTTCACCACGGCCCAGGTCACCCAGTGGGGCTTCGACAAGAACGACCGGCTCGTCTCCCACAAGGACGACGCACCGAACGAGTCCACCTGGACCTACGACGCCCTGGACCGGCCGACGGCGATGACGTACCCCGACACGAGCTCGGTCGCCTACGAGTACGACCCGAACGACAACGTGACGAAGACCACAGACCCGGCCGGAAACGTCATTGACGACACGTTCGATGTCCTGAATCGGAACACCTCCCGGTCCATCACCCTGGCCACGGGTTTTCTCGGAACCACGTCGGAGACGCGGACCTATGACGGCGTGAACCGGATGCTCACGAACGAGGACAACGACTACAAGCTGGCATTCGAGTATGCTGTCATCGGGCTCGAGTCGTTCGTCTACAAGGAGACCCAGAGCTACGTGGGCATGACGGCGTACCCGAAGTCGGTCACGAAGACCTACGACCCGAACGGGAACAAGGACACGGAGGCGTACCAGAGCGGGGCGAGACTGTCGCTGG
>ERZ869936.1941-NODE-1941-length-13255-cov-5.153864_pt1 | contig 13255 bp, 12 predicted proteins | sample MGYA00520876_ERZ869936 | MGnify/ENA primary metagenome ERZ869936 (study PRJEB32218, sample SAMN09650985) | biofilter metagenome | isolation source: enrty point of leading RO module | place: Saudi Arabia: Thuwal, RO plant located on Red Sea | collected 2016-02-17 ...
CGAGCGTCACCTTGACCGCGTCGGCCAGGATGTTGACGCCGCGCAACATCCGGTCGCGTGCGTCGGTGGAGAATCTAACGTCTTTCGCTGCCATGTTCACTTACCTCTATGCATGAGGCCGAACCGGTCCCGCCAAGCCGCAAAAGCCTGGCCGGCCGGCGGCCGGAAATTCTTCTTAAGGGTGTGGCGGCCTTAGGCTGCCTTCTTACCCTTCTTGCCGGCCTTGCCGGCGGACTTGGCGTCCAGGACGCCCATGATGTCGGACTCCTTCATGATCAGGAGTTCCTCACCATCCAGCTTGACCTCGGTGCCGGACCACTTGCCGAACAGCACCCGGTCGCCTGCCTTGACGTCTAGCGGGTTCAGCTTGCCATCTTCGCCGCGGGCGCCGGGGCCAACGGCCACCACCTCACCTTCCATCGGCTTTTCCTTGGCGGTATCGGGGATGATGATGCCCCCGGCCGTCTTTGCCTCCTGGTCGAGCCGCTTGACCACAACCCGGTCGTGCAACGGGCGAAACTTCATGCTCGGAGCCTCCAGTCCTAAAATTTGTCTATGAAATCGGCGATTACCGCCCTATCGCCGAGGCGTTAGCACTCTCGGCCGATGAGTGCCAATCATCTAATGCCGCAGCCCTGCGGAGTCAAGCCAAGGACCGACCGGACAAGGCCCATTCTGGCAGCAGTCTCGGCACTCGGCTGCTAACTTATTGTTTTATTTACCGCTTTATGTTGCGATTAAGGGCCGCGATCCGCAAACTCGTGGGCAAGGCTTCACAACAACAACGGCGAGACAGGACATCATGGGAGAGATCCAGAAGCTCGTTAAAGACTACCGGCTGACCACCGCCGAGATCCTGTATCACCTGCCGGATCATCCGAACCTTCTGCAAGCCTACATCTGGCAGGAATACGACATCGCGCCGCGCTTCCCCGTGCTCCACAAGTTCCTGGACTTCTGGAGCCACAACCTGGAGGGCCGACTGCATTCGGTCAAGGTCGCCAATGTCGGGCTGATCAAGGCCCCCGACGCACGCTTCGCCGACGCCCTGCTGCAGCTGCACTAAGACAGACGCAGCCTGGCCCGACGGCCGGCCTAACCAAACGGCTCCCGTGCGGGGCCGAACGCCCTTTGGGCGATCAGACCTTTTTCCTTGGACGAGGTTTGGCGCTAACTTGGCCCCCGAATTGCCGGGGCCCCGTCATGAGCGCCATCGCCGACGAGATCGAGACCGCACCGCGCACCGCATCGAGCCGGCCGATCGGCCTGTGGCTGCTGGCCTGCGCCGCCATGATCTTCGCCATGGCGGTCATCGGCGCCATCACGCGCCTGACCGAATCCGGCCTCTCGATCATGGAATGGGCGCCCTTGAGCGGCGCCTTACCGCCGATCGGCGACGCGGAGTGGCAAAGGCTGTTCGAGCTCTACCGGCAAATCCCGGAATACCAGCAAGAAAACGCCGGTATGAGTCTGGAGGACTTCAAGACCATCTTCTGGTGGGAATGGGTCCATCGCCTGTGGGGCCGCCTGATCGGCGTGGTCTTCGCGCTGCCGTTGTTCTGGTTCCTGGCCCGCCGGCGGATCGCGCCCGGCCTGACGCCGCACCTATTCGCCATGCTTCTGCTCGGCGGCCTGCAGGGCGCGCTGGGCTGGTACATGGTCGCCAGCGGCTTCGCCGACCGCACCGATGTCAGCCAATACCGGCTGGTCGCGCACCTGGGCCTCGCGGTCGCGATCTACGGATACATCCTGTGGATCGCCTTGCGCCTGCTCGATCCCAATCCGCAGGCCGGGCACGATCCGCGCCAGGGACGGCTGCGCGCCGCGCTCGTCGGGTTGCTGTGTCTCGCCGGACTGACCTTGGCCTCGGGCGGGTTCGTGGCCGGGCTCAACACCGGGCTAATCTACAACACATTCCCTTTGATGGACGGGCGTTTGATCCCGGATGGCTACGCGCCGCTTCGCCCCTTTGTTCTCAACTTCTTCGAGACCGTCGAGGCGGTGCAGTTCAATCACCGCCTGCTCGCCGTCGCGACCCTGGCGGCAAGCGTTGCGGTCTGGGCCTGGAGCCTGCGGCTCAACCTAAGCGCGGGGGCACGCGTGGTCTTGAACGGCCTGATCGTTGTGGCCTGCGTGCAGTTCGCGCTCGGCATCGCGACCCTGCTGCTGGTCGTGCCGGTCTGGCTGGGCGCCCTGCACCAGGCCGGCGCCCTGGCGCTGATCAGCGTGATCCTTTGGTCCCTGCACAGGCTGCGCGCACCCACGGCGCGCAGCGTACCGCGTCATGCAGTTTAAGCACATCGAGGCGCGGCCCTTGGCCAGCGCGCTGGGCGCGGAGATATCCGGCGTCGATCTGGCACAGCCCCTGGACCCGCAAATCTTCGCGGAAATCGAAGCCGCGTTCCACGCCTACGCGGTGATCTTTTTCCGCGGCCAGAAGCTGACCCCGGAGCAGCAGGTCGCCTTCGCCGCACGCTTCGGGCCCGTCGGCCGCTATCCCTTCGCCGAGCCTTTGCCGAATCACCCGGAGGTCATCGCCGTCATCAAAGAGCCGGAGCAAACCACCAACTTCGGCGGCATGTGGCACAGCGACACCGCGTACCTGGAACGCCCGCCCCTGGGCTCCGCGCTCTACGCGCTGGAGGTGCCGCCGCTCGGCGGCGACACGCTGTTCGCCAGCATGTACTTGGCCTACGAAACTCTGTCGGACGGTATGCGGGCGCTGCTCGCGAACCTGCGCGCGGTCAACTCCGCGGGCAAGGACAAAGGCGTCGTGCGCGGCGCACACCTGGCACAAGGTGCAGCCCTGGGCGCGGCCATGCGCGGCCGCGATCTGGACAAGATGGTGTTGGAGGCAATTCATCCCGTGGTGCGTACGCATCCCGCAACCGGCCGTAAGGCGCTTTATGTCAACCGCGCGCACACGCTGCGCTTCGACGGCATGACCGAGGCCGAAAGCAAGCCGCTTCTGGAATTCCTGTTCGACCATGCGGCGCGGGAGGAATTCACCTGTCGTTTCCAGTGGACCCAGGGGGCATTGGCCTTGTGGGACAATCGCTGCACGCAGCATTATCCCTTGAACGATTACCACGGCCACCGGCGCGTCATGCACCGCGTGACGATCGAAGGCGAATTTCCACAATAACATGGCCCAATCGGCCAGGCAGTCGAGGTGTTTGAATGCAGTTCGGACTCACCATGGGCTCGCGCATCCGCAAGTCACCCTTCTTCGACGCGACGGTGGCCGCCGGCGTCACGCAGTTCACGGTCTACAATCACATGTACATGCCGACCTCCTACGGCGATCCCGAAGGCGAGTATTGGCGCCTGATCGACGGCGTCAGCATGTGGGACGTGGCTTGCGAACGGCAGGTCGAATTGTACGGCCCGGATGCGGCAGAGCTGGCGCAAGTCCTTTCGCCGCGCGACATGAGCAAATGCCGCGCCGGGCAAGGCAAGTACGTACCGCTGTGCGACCACAAGGGGCGCCTGCTCAACGATCCGGTCCTGCTGAAACTGGCGGAGGATCGTTTCTGGTTTTCGATCGCCGACAGCGATGTTTTGTTTTGGGCACGCGCCGTCGCCGCCGAACGCGGATTCGATGTCGAGGTCAGCGAACCAGACGTTTCGCCGTTGGCCGTGCAGGGGCCGAAGGCCGAAGCCGTGGTCTGCGACCTGTTCGGGGACTGGCCACGCGCGCTCAAATATTTCTGGTTTCGGGAAACCGACCTGAAGGGCATCCCCTTGGTGGTCGCACGCTCGGGCTGGAGCAAACAGGGCGGCTTCGAACTTTATTTGCGCGACGGCAGCCGCGGGCAAGAGCTTTGGGACCTGGTCGCAGAAGCCGGCAAGCCCCACGGCATCGGCCCGGGAACGCCGAACGCCGTTGAGCGAATCGAAAGCGCGCTGCTGTCTTACGGCACCGACACCTACAGCGATAGCAGCCCCTTCGAGGTCGGCCTGGAAAAGTATGTCGACCTCGATATCGAGGCGGACTACATCGGCAAGGCGGCGCTGCGCGAGATCGCCCGCAAGGGCGCGGCGCGGTGCCGGGTCGGATTGTTCCTGGACGGCCCGAAGCTCGGCGCCAATGCCCATCCGCTCAGCATCACCTTGAACGGGCAGGGGGTCGGCAAGGTCACCGCGATGGCCTTCTCATTGCGCTTGGAGCGAAACATCGCATTGGCGCTAATCGACCGCGCCGCCGCCGATGGCAGGGCTGAGCTTGTCGTCCACGCGCCCGACGGAGAGCGTCAGGCCAGCATCACGAGCTTGCCGTTCTGTTGAAGGAACTCTACCCGGCGATCTGCGGACGGCAATCGCGCGGGCGGCGGACCAGGCCCCAGCCGAACAAGTCGTCGCGGCCGGGCGCGCCAAGATCGAGTAACCGGTCCATCAGCTCGCGCCGAACCGCGTCCAGATCCGCGCTGGCGCCGCGTGCGATCTGCTGTGCCACGAGCACGCTGATGTAGGGCGCGGCGAAGGACGTGCCGCTTTGCAGGGCGCCGCCGCCGGGCACCGCGGTCCACATGGCGACACCGGGCGCGGCGAATTCGATGTAGGTTCCTCGGTTCGCGAACTCGTAGAGATGTTGAAAGGCGTCGACCGCCGTCACCGCGATCACATAATCGTACGCAGCCGGATAAGCCGGCGGGGCGTCGGGGCCGCCGTTGCCCGCGGCCGCGACCAGGATCTGGCCATTGCGGCGCGCCTTGATCAGCACCTGATCGAGCACCTGATTGCTCGAACCCGCGACACTCAAATTGATGACATGGACCTTTTGCGAGATGACCCAATCGACGGCCTTGACCAGGCCGAAGACACTGGCAACCACCTTCCCCTCGTCGTTCAATTCGAAAATACTGGCGTGTTTCAGCTCAGCCGCCGGCATCAGACCGCCCCAAGGCGCTTGCCCGATCAGCATGGCGGCGATCGCGGTGCCATGCTCCATCGCGCCCGGCCGACGGCCCGGCGAATGGAACGCACGGTAAGTGATGTTGCGCCCCTCGAGAGCCGGATGTTCGAGATCGACCGCGCCGTCGATCGCGCCGATGCGCACACCATGCCCGCATTTCGACGAGGCCACGCCCCACCCCATGACCGAGCGCGCGAACAACTCCGGCGTGCGCCCGCCGCGGCTCGGATCGAACAGATGATTGGCATCGACGGTGAGGCCGGGAAACTGACGCCGAAGGCGGGTGACCGCCGCCGGTACGGAAGTTCCGACCGGCACACGAAGCCGGAACACGTCAACCGAGAGGACGCGCAAAGTGACTTTGTCGAGAACCGCGAAGCCAAGCTGGCGCGCGCGCACCTCGAAACCTACGGGCGGATCCGAGACCAGAATTTCACCCGGCTCGAAACGCAAGTCTTGCGGCACATTGGCGGTGCTTCGACCGAGCCGAACCTGCCCTGAAGTTTGACCGTTGCTATCCGCGTCGAATCCGGATGATCCCGTGGATGCGCCCACGCCGCCACCCTCGCCGCCCGCCCCTTGGGGCCCGGCATCGCCCCCTTCGCCGCCGGGGGCGCCGCCGTCGACGCCGAGCAGACGTCCATTGTTATCGTAGTAGAGGATTTTCCAATCGGCGCGCGTCGGCCCGGCCAGGAAAAGCGTGACCAGGGCAACCAGGGTCGTTACGGCGAGACTCCAGCGACGGCGAGTCAAAGCGAAGGGTCCTCCTGACGCGACCTTGACTTGGTCGGGCCCCATCCTGGGGCCCCGTTTCCGTGCAAGCGATCGTAAGAGTGATAAACCACAACCACTTGATTTTGAATTAATTGGAATGCTGGGATTTGGAGAAAAGAGTCTTGAATCTCAATCGATTATCGGATACCAGCATCAAATCCATCGTTACAGGCGTTTTGGCGCTGTTTGAGTTTGATTAACACCTCGCTCATATCATCGCCCCTTTATTGTCACAAAATTTGCGCCCCAAACCGGGATCGGCGATGGCGAATCCTCCAATAACCGCAACGGCTTCCGACTCTGGTCCGGATCAGACCCTGTTCCTGGAAGCGCCGGGCATCGGCGCGCGAATCGCGATTCCGGTTCAGGCCCATCAGATCATCGGCGCCCAGTTTTCGGCCGAGGCCACCAAGACCGAGGTCCAGGGTCAAGACTTGGTCCTGAATTTCGAGAACGGCGGCGCGATCGTTCTGGAAGCCTTCCTGGCCGCCGCGGATAGCGGCGAGGCACCCAGCCTGGTGTTCGAGGATGGCACGATCTATGCCGCGCCGGCCCAGGCAGCGGCGAACGACGGCGCGCTGAACACCCAGGTCGCCTCCGGCCCCGCAACCCAAGTCTCGGATGGTGCTGGCAGCGACGGCGGCTCGCACGTATACGACGACGATTTCGGCGGTTTGCAGCTCGGCCTGCGTGCAATCACCGAAGGCTTCGAGCCGAGCACACTGAGCGCGGGCCTCGACACACCGGCGCCGCTGAACGGCCAATCGCCCATCCCCGATGCGCCAAGTTCCGCCGATCTGCCGCAGGTTCAGGCACCCGCTGCGCCGATCGTGACCGCGAACCGGGCGCCGACCGGCATCACATTGAGCAATGCGAGCGTCGAAGAATTGCCCCTGGTCGGACTTCCGGTCGGCTTTGCCGCAGCGAGCGACCCGGATGCCGGGGACAGCCACACTTACACCCTGATCGACAATGCGGCGGGGCGTTTTGTCATCGACGCGGCGAGCGGCCTGATCCGAACCGCCGCGGCGCTCGATTTCGAAACCTTGCCCAGCCACGACATTGTCGTGCGCGCGACCGATTCTGACGGCGCCTTTGTCGACAGTCCCTTCACGATCACGGTCTTGAACGTCAACGAGGTGCTCGGCACCGCCGGCCCCGACATCATACCCGGCACGGCTGGGACCGATGTCATCGATGCGCTTGGCGGCGACGACGTCGTCAACGGCGGCGGCGGCAACGACATCTTGTTCGGCAACGCTGGCCGCGACACCCTGACCGGCGGCGATGGCAACGACATCCTGTTCGGCGAGTCGGGAAACGATTTTCTGGATGGCGGCGCCGGCGCGGATCAGCTTTTCGGAGGCAGCGGCAACGACGTTCTGACGATCGACGCGGAAGATACCGTTGTCGATGGCGGCCCCGGCATCGACCGTGTCGACGTGGTCGGCGCGGCCGGCGTCACCCTGAACCTGACGCAAAGCAGTATCGAACTGGCCTTTGGCGGCATCGGTGACGATACGTTGGACGCGACCGGTTCCACCACCGGCGTGCGTATCGACGGCGGCGGCGGCAACGATACCCTGACCGGCGGCGACGCGGCCGATCGCCTGCGCGGCGAGGCCGGGGTCGATGTCCTGTTCGGCGGCGCGGGCGACGATTTGCTGGAAGGCGGATCGGGCGACAATACGCTGACCGGCGGCGCGGGGGCGGACGTCTTCGCGATCAACCTCAGCTTCGGCGGCACCAGCTTTACCGCTGAAGGCAACGACACGATCGTCGATTTCTCAACCGGCGATGTGCTGAGTTTCCGCGGTGTCATCGACGACAACGGCGATACGAACATCGACATCGCGGATCTGCTCGGTCATGTGACGGTGGCGAGCGTGGGCAGCACGACAACGCTGTCCTTCGACGGCGGCGGCGTGGTCACCTTGCAGAATATGGCCGGCGGCCCCTTCGCGAGCCTCGGCGATCTCACGGCGGCCGGATTCACCGTGGAAGGCATCGCCTAGAGCAGATCCGGGTCGGATGGAATCGCCTTCGGCGATCCACCGGCCCGGTGAATCTGCTCTAACACTATGAGATCGATCGGATTCACATGTTTAGCCGCAACCGATTTGCGGTTCCGGCTAAACATGATCCGATCTAGAGCCGGACCAAAAGGTCTCGGCGGCCCCTATTTCATCTCGACTTCGACGAATACGAACTCGTGATCGTTGGCGTTGATCACGTCGTGCTCGACGCCAGCCTCGCGGGCGTAGGACACCCCGGCCTTGAGATCGCCATAGGTTTCAGCCCCGTCGGGACCGATGAGCTTCAGACGCCCGCTCGTCATGGGCACCACGACATAGTCGAATTCGTGCCGGTGATACCCGGTCGCGGCACCGGGCGCGAAGCGCCATTCGGTCACGCGCACCCGATCGTTGTCGACCTGCACGGTGGGAACGGCCTGCTGGGTCAAGGGCCTGGACTCCAATGATCTTTTGAATTTGGAGCGGGTGAAGGGAATCGAACCCTCGTCGTAAGCTTGGGAAGCTTCTGCTCTACCATTGAGCTACACCCGCGCCCCGTGCCGGAACGGCAAGAACGCATCGTCATTTATAGGTCAGCGCCGGGTGGGGTTCAACCGCCCGCCAGTTGGCAAGCGGGGTCACGCATATGTGCAAGCGTGCGGGCGGTTTCCCGGCTGACTTGGGCCAAGCGGCCCTGTAGGCTGCCTCGCGATATGGCCAGGCCTGCTGTCCCGGATTGAACCCGAAAAATCGAGGGATCGACGAAACATGAGCGTGACCCGACTCTTCGCCCCGCTATGGACGTTTGCGGTGCTGCTTACCGCCCCGGCCCATGGCGCCGAGCCGCAGTGGGACGATGTCGTCGCCAAGGCGCGCGGCCAGACGGTTTATTGGAACGCCTGGGGCGGCGACGAGCGCATCAATGCCTATATCGCCTGGGCCGGCGAGCGGGTCGCGGCCGACTACGGCGTCACGGTGCGCCATGTGAAGCTGTCCGATACGGCGGAGGCAGTGTCGCGCGTGGTCGCCGAGAAGTCCGCCGGGCGCGACAGCGACGGTTCGGTCGATCTGATTTGGATCAACGGCGAGAACTTCGCGACCATGAAGGAGAACGGCCTGTTGTTCGGTCCCTTCACGCAGGCCCTGCCGAACTTCAAGCTGGTCGACTTCAAGGACAAGCCGACCACGCTGATCGATTTCACCGTGCCCGTCGATGGCCTGGAGGCGCCCTGGGGCATGGCCAAGATCAATTTCGTCTACGACAGCGCGCGGGTTGAGGCGGTGCCGTCGTCGATACCGGACTTTCTGGATTGGGCGAAAAACAACCCCGGCCGCTTCACCTATCCGGCGCCGCCGGATTTCATCGGTTCGACCTTCCTGAAGCAGGTTCTGATCGAACTAACGCCGAACCGCGATGCACTGCAAAAGCCGGCGCCGGAGGGCGCGGCCTTCGTTACCGCGACCGCGCCGCTATGGCCCTATCTTGAGGACTTGCATCCGCATTTGTGGCGCGGCGGCAAGGTGTTTCCGGCCAGCGGCACGGCGCAGATGCAACTGCTCGACGACGGCGAGGTCGACATCTCGATCTCGTTCTATCCCTCCGACGCGGCGTCCCTGGCGATCAACGGGCGGCTGCCCGAAAGCGCCCGTATCTTCGTGCTTTCTGGCGGAACCATCGGCAACACGCACTTCGTCGCGATTCCCTACAACGCACGCGCCAAGGAAGGCGCGATGGTTCTGGCCAACTTCCTGATGAGCCCCGAAGCCCAGGCCCGCAAACAGGATGTCGCGGTCTGGGGCGACCAGACGGTGCTCGACGTCGCGGCCCTGCCGGCCGCCGAGAAGAAGCGCTTCGACGACCTGCCGGCGCACCCCGCGCTGCTGCCGCCGGAGGCCCTGGGGCCGACGCTGCTGGAGCCGCACCCGACCTGGATGACCCGAATCGAGTCCGAATGGCAGAGGCGTTTCGGCGGCTGAGCGCGCCCGCCCGGGTCACGCCCACGCGCCGCGCAGACCTGCTGCGCCACGCGCCGGCGCTGACCTTGGCCCTGTTTCTGGTCCCGATCGGCGCCGGCCTGCTCGGCACCTGGCTGCCGGCATTCGGCTATCTTCCGGCCCTGGGCGGCACCGAATTCAGCGCCGCGCCCTGGCAGGCGCTGTTCGCGCACCCGGCCCTGCCCGGCGCCGTCCGCGTGACGCTGATCAGCGGCCTTGCCGCCAGCATCGCCTCCCTGGCGCTGGTGATCGCCTTCCTGGCGACCTGTCACCAGACGCGCCTGTACCGTGGCCTGCGCCGCATCCTGGCGCCGGTCCTCGCCGTGCCCCATGTCGCCATCGCCATCGGCCTGGCCTTTCTGATCGCACCCAGCGGCTGGTTGGCCCGCCTGGTCTCGCCCTGGCTGACCGGTTGGGACACGCCGCCCGATGTCGCCATCGTCCAGGACCCCAACGGCCTCGCCCTGGCGCTGGGCCTGATCGCCAAGGAGGTTCCCTACCTGCTGCTCATGACCATGGCCGCCTTGGGCCAGGCCCAGTCGGCGGAGCGCATGGCGATCGCGCGCTCGCTCGGCTACCGGCCCCTGACTGGCTGGCTCAAGACCGTGCTGCCAGCGGTCTATGGCCAGATTCGCCTGCCGGTCTATGCCGTCATCGCCTATTCGCTGTCGGTCGTCGACATGGCCATGGTGCTGGGCCCGACCACGCCGCCGCCGCTCGCGGTGCTGGTGTTTCAGTGGTTTAACGACCCGGATCTGACCATGCGCTTCCTAGCAGCGGCCGGCGCCGTACTGCAGCTTGGCCTGGTGATCGCGGTCATCGCCCTGTGGAACCTGTCAGAGCGCGCGGTCATGCGCCTGGGCCGGCGCTGGATCGTTGCCGGCGCGCGCGGCGGTAGCGGCCAGGTGCCGCGCGGCATCGCCGCGGGCGCCATGAGCCTGGTCTTCGCAACCGCGGCGCTGAGCGTGTTTCTGCTCGGCCTATGGTCGGTCGCAGGGCGCTGGCGCTATCCGGAGGCCTTTCCGGGCAGTGTCATGTTCGATACCTGGATGCGGCAATCGGGGGGCCTGACCTGGTCGACGGGAACCACGCTCTGCACCGGGCTCGCCGCCGCGGCCATCGCGCTGACCCTGGTGCTCGCGTGCCTGGAGAACGAGCGGCGCCACGACCTGCGCGCCAGCCACCGCGCGTTGTGGCTGCTATACACGCCCTTGCTGGTACCGCAGGTAGCGTTCCTGTTCGGCTGCCAGGTGATCGCCGTGCGTCTTGGCATCGACGGCACCTGGATTACCCTGGTATGGAGCCACGTGCTGTTCGTCCTGCCCTATGTCTTTCTGTCATTGGCGGACCCGTACCGGGCCCTGGACGAACGCTACGCGCGCGCCGCCATGTGCCTCGGCGCGACACCGAACCGGGTCTTCTGGCGCATCAAGCTGCCCATGCTGCTGCGCCCGATCCTGATCGCCTTCAGCATCGGATTCGCCGTCAGCGTCGCCCAGTACCTGCCGACCCTGTTCGCCGGCGGCGGGCGATTCGCGACCCTGACCACCGAAGCCGTGACCCTGAGCGGCGGCGGCGACCGGCGCGTCATGGGCGTCTATGCCTTCCTGCAGGCGGTGTTGCCGTTGCTGGTTTTTGCTTTGGCACTCGCGATTCCGGCCTGGACATTCCGGCACCGGCAAGCCTTGAGGCGCGCGGCATGAGCGCCGGAATCGGACTTGAATTGCGGGACGTGACCCTGCGGCTCGACCAGCGCCCGCTCATCGGGCCGCTCAATGTCACCATCGCGCCCGGCGAGATCGTGACCCTGATGGGGCCGAGCGGTTGCGGCAAGTCCAGCCTGCTCGCGTTTCTGTGCGGCACGCTGGACCGCGCCTTCTTGGCACGGGGGCAGGCCTATCTGGGCGACCTCGAGGTGACGGCCCTGCCGCCGGAGCAACGGCGCTTGGGCATCCTGTTCCAGGACGACTTGCTTTTCCCGCACCTATCCGTCGCCGAGAACCTGGCCTTCGGCCTGCCGGCGGCGGTTCGCGGCGAGCAACGCCGGGCACGCATTCTGGCCGCGCTCGCGGAGGCCGAGCTCGAAGGCTTCAACGACCGCGACCCGGCAACGCTGTCGGGCGGGCAGCGCGCCCGCATCGCCTTGATGCGCACACTGCTGTCAGAGCCACGCGCCCTGCTTCTGGACGAGCCCTTTTCGAACCTCGATGCCGGCCTGCGCGGGCGCGTGCGGCATTTCGTCTTCGAGCACGCCAAGCGCGACCGTTTGCCGACCCTGCTGGTCACGCACGATCCCGCCGATGCCGAGGCGGCAGGCGGCACCGTTTATGACATTTCCGTTGCCGAGACCCCTGAGGCCGCGCCGCTCGGAACCGCGGCCGCGCGCAAGGCCTCCATCCGCCCGGCCAGGCTGGCACGCGCCGGCTTGGACAAGCCCGGCGGCGGCGCGTAAAATGGCCCCCAGCCATCCCGGCCGCGCGCCGGGGGCGAGCAGGAGCCAGAGTGCCCATGTATCACGAGACGACAGAATCGATTCGCGTGACGGTTAAGCCGGTTTACCTGGAGGATCAATCCTCCCCGACCGAGAACCACTTCGTCTGGGCGTATCAGGTGCGCATCGAGAACATGAGCGCGGAAACCGTTCAGCTTCTCAACCGGCATTGGCACATCACGGATTCGATGGGGCGCCAGCAGGAAGTGCGCGGCGCCGGTGTGGTTGGCGAGCAACCGACGCTGGCCCCGGGCGAGAGTTTCGAGTACACGAGCGGCACGCCACTGGCCACACCCTCGGGCATCATGGTCGGCACCTACGAGATGGAATGCGCCGATGGCCGCCGTTTCAGCGTCGCGATCCCGGCTTTTTCACTGGATAGCCCGCATCAACCCATTCAATTAAACTGAATCCTGGCACCATTGGCCGGCGCGAAGCCCTACGGGTCGGTTAATCGCGTGACGGCAGGTACGTAAGGCTGTATCGGGAACCTTAGGACGGGGTTCCGCATCGAAGGCGGATTGGTAATCCTAAGGAAGGTAACAGCGACGTGGCCAGAAACCCCAAGGCAAACCGAAAAGCCGATTCCGTCACGGGAACCGCGGGCGGCGAAGCCAATGCGACCGCGTCGGGCCCGCGGCCGTCGCGCAAAGCCGCCATGGAAGCGGTCAAGATCCTGCTGCGTTGGGCCGGCGACGATCCCGAACGAGAAGGCCTGCGCGGCACGCCCGACCGGGTCGTGCGCGCCTACGAACAATTCTTCGGCGGCTACGATATCGATCCCAAGCAGTTGCTGGAGCGCACTTTCGAGGAGGTCGAAGGTTACGACGAGATCGTGCTTCTGCGCGACATTCGATTCGAATCGCACTGCGAGCATCACATTCAGCCGATCATCGGCAAGGCGCATGTCGCCTATCTGCCGAACCACCGGGTCGTCGGGATCAGCAAACTGGCGCGCGTCGTCGATGCCTATGCCCGGCGCCTGCAAATTCAGGAAAAGATGACGGCGCAGATCGCCAACACCATCGAAGAGGTTCTGCAGCCGCAAGGTGTCGCCGTGGTCAT
>ERZ869936.1942-NODE-1942-length-13239-cov-16.108465_pt1 | contig 13239 bp, 8 predicted proteins | sample MGYA00520876_ERZ869936 | MGnify/ENA primary metagenome ERZ869936 (study PRJEB32218, sample SAMN09650985) | biofilter metagenome | isolation source: enrty point of leading RO module | place: Saudi Arabia: Thuwal, RO plant located on Red Sea | collected 2016-02-17 ...
TTTCAACCGCAGCGTCACCCTCAAAGACGCTTGGGCCAAAATCCAGAAGAAGCAGGGGTAGCGAGTAGGCCGGATCAAGGAGCGCAGCGACGCCGCTCCGGCAATACCTTGGAATCCGACACGCGTCTACACTGAGCCTGCCGGAACTGCGCTGCGCTTGGTCCGGCCTACTGTCTGCCAGCGAGAGAACGGTCCCCTGCGGAGTCGCAAAGTCATGTGCCGGCGACTCGTCCCAGTCCCGTTCCGGCACCGTCAGCGAACCACACCCCAGCGCGCTAATAACAACGAATCCAGAGATCGCGCGAATCAGGTTCATGGCTCAAGGATTATCTTCGTATGCCGCGAAAAGGCCAAGCATTCGCTGAACCAGGGACGTTATCTACGCTCTCAATGTCGCGATTCTCGCCTGAAGACCAGTCACGCATTTCTGCACCTCGCATTCACCGAAGCCAGACCTCCTCCGGCAGTCGCCACAGGAGAATGGGATTAGGAACGTCCTCGTTCGTAGCCACGCTGTTTTGTGACTCGTCAACCTTCCTTCCGCTGGCCGCAAATCGTCCATCAGGAGTAATGTCGAGGCAACCTCCGCCGAGAAGACTCGGCACACGCGCCGGTAACTTCGCTTCCCATGTGACACTTCCGGTGTCGGCTGAACGAACCTGCAGGATTGTTTGCCCTTCCCCTGCATTCAGTGAGACGAGGTTGCGTCCATCCGGGGCAAACACTACTGCGCCGCCTCCCCATACCCGATAGGTCTGATGCTGCAATTCGCCAAACAGGTCAAATTGCATCAGCTGCCAACTCTCGTTCGCCACGAGCACGACCGCCTCTCCATCCGGTCGTAGTCCGAGTGTATAGGAGACCGTTCCTCCGTCGTCCGATCTCGACCGAAACGTCCGGACTTCCCGCCGCGTTGGAAGGTGGAACAGCTTCGTTGCGTACTCGGTGGACGGGCTGCTGACGAGCAAATGCTCCCCGTCAGGCAAGAACCGCATCGCTCCAGCCCAACCTTCTCCGTCCGCGCCGGGGAGTTCAAACTCGAGTCGGGGATTCGTCGACGCGGAGACGTCATAGATTTTCACACCTCCGCCGTCGATGTGCACCGCAAGACGATTCCCGTCCGGTGAGAACGCACTGGCATAGGCGACATTCCCGGCCCACGTCACTCGGCTTTCCATGTCACCCGTCTCTAGCTCGTAGAGTCTTGCTTCCCCTGCACACGAGACCGCCACGCGTTGCCGTCGGTTATCAATCGAAAGTCCATAGGCAATCCCGACGTCGATCACATGTTGCGCCGTCCCCGTTTCCAGATCCCAGATTCGCAGCGATTGGTCAACGGCGCTCACCGTTGCTAGGGTCTTTCCATCAGCTGCGAACTCTAGTCCGGTGATTATTCCAGTGTGACCATCGAGCGTTTGCAAAAACCCAGGCGGCCCATCCGGCAGCGGAGACTTCGCGAACGAGCCCACCGCTGGCGCGGTCGTCGAGTGCGCCGCAGCGGCTCTCTCGGAGAGACGCCAGACCCGAACCACAGGAATCTGTTCCTCGCTTTCGGGGACCGCGGTGACTCCCGACACGGCCAGAATTCGACTGTCCCACGAGAACGACACTCTCTCGACGGAGAATCCATCCAGCGAAAGGTTCTTGAGCCAGCGGTACGTCGTTCCGTCAAACAGCGCCAGGCCGTCGTTTGTGTTAGTCGCTGCGGCGATCAATGCGGAATCTGGCGACCACGCCAACGCCCTGCGATTGCCGCCGCTGCCGATGATCTGAGCATCCTGCCATGTTCTTGAATTGACTGCATAGAGCGGTTGACCCTCCCAGCAAGCGATGACGGCGCGATCATCAGCCCCCATCACGATGCTCCCGCCGCCGGGTATGCCGTCGCATCGCTTCACATCGACCTCGCCCGACTCGGCCGCGATCTCGTAGATCGATCGTCCGCCGTCGTGCGCAGCAACGACGATCAACTTCCGGGAGTCGGTCGAGAACACGACTTGCAAATGCCACGGGTCGCCGAACTCAATCGGTATCTCCGCAACCAGTCGGCCGGTTTCCAGTTCCCAGACAGCGGCGCGACCCCGCATCATCACCGCGCCGATCCACCGCCCATCTGGGGACACGCACAAGGCTGTTGCCTGGCCCGACGAATCGGAAAACTCGAGGCGCTGTTTCATTTCCCACGGCTCGGTCGTCCAGACCTCAACCCGTCCGAACGCCCTGGCCAGCAAGACGTATCGGCCGTCGCTCGTGATATCCATGTCGTAGGCTCCCCCCCTGTCGGAAAGAAGCACGGGCGAGGTCGTCTCGTCGTCATCGAACTTGTAGATGTACTTCCCCATCGACAGATAGGTCTCTGCCCCCTTTCCGGTCAGGACCAATCCGTTGGCGTGGAGGTCTTGACCTTCCAGCTCCGTAAACTCATAGGACAGGATCTCCTCGAATTCGAACTCGGTTGCGGACACCGGCTGCGAAGCGTTTGCCCCGGAGGAGCCGGGTGCGCCGCCCTCCGCAACGTGATCTGCCGGATTCTGAGTGCGGTTCGCCAGTCGCATTCCGCTTGCGTCAATGTGCAAGACCGGCCTGGTTCCCTTCTCGATCGTGAAAGTCTGCGGATTGTGGACGATCGTCTCGCCGTTCCTCACCGAGAAACCGTGCTCTCCCAGTGTCACTGTGACCTCCATGCCCGGACCGGTGAGGGTGTACTCGTCATCGTCGACCGAGAGTGACAGTTCACCTTTCTGGTCCTCCAGCCAGGCGTCGTTGACTTCAACGGCCAGCGTGCGGCTGCCGTGCTTGAGGTAGAACACGACTCCCAGATACACCGTGCCGCAAACCAGGCAGAAGCATAAAGCGCCGATCAGCAGCCAGTTGTCCCAGATGCTGCCGCTCGAACGCGGCTGGAGCTGTCCGCTCTTGTCAAACTGGTACCTGCGCTGCTTCAAGGGGACTTTGGCATACGTCCTGATCGCCTCCCGAAGCTCCCTGGCGAACTTGTTGCCCGGTTTGAGTTGGAGAAACCGCTTCAGGTTGTCTTCAATCCCCTCCAGTTGACGGGTGCGGACGCATTCCTGCAAAGAGAGGAGCAAAAGGTCGGACTCCTCTTGGAGTTCTACGGCGTTGTCGAGCGTCTTCTGGACTTCCGCGCTACGGAAGTCCGGGGGAATTTCCTGTAAAAGCTGAGCCGCCTGGCCGTAGTCCTTTCGGACTATTGATTGCTTCGCGGTGGCCAGGAGGGACGGAACGGCGGCCTGAAGCCGCCGGGGAAGTTTCTTGACTTCAGGGAGCTGGTTGCGAGCCCAGGCCACATAGTTCGCTGTTCCCGGTCCTTGCAATTTCTGCATCTTTTCCATGGCCGCCACGGCCTGCGCATGCTGCCCCCGTTGAATCAACCCTACCACGTTGGACTTCATCGATTCGCACTTTGCGATGTTCTCCGCCTCCTTTGACTGTCGTACGCGATCTTCAGTTGAGTTGTTCTTGAGCCATGATTGAAGAAAATCCACCACCTCTTTCATCGACTGAGGCCGCCGCTCCGGCTCCTTTTCAAGCATTCGCAAACAGAAATCGGCCAACTCCGGATCGACGTCGGGACGAAGTTTCTTAAGCGGTCGCGGCCGCTTCTGAAGCGCTTGATTCAGGACGACCAGCGTCGACCCCTGAAATGGAATGCGCCCCGTCAGAAGTTCGTAGAACACGACCCCCAGTGCATAGACGTCGCTGTGCGGACCGATCCGGTCGAGTTCGGATCGGATTTGTTCGGGGGCCATATAGGCCGGAGTTCCCAGAAGGGCCCCCTCATGCGTCAACTTCGATTCCTGCCGGTCTTGAATCCGCGCCAGTCCGAAGTCCGTCACGCACGGCGTGTCACCGTTCTGCATCAGCACGTTTCCGGATTTGACGTCTCGGTGCAGGATGCCGCGCTCGTGCGCCGCCTGCAGGCCCGATGCAATCCCCTTCACAATTTCCACGATTCTGCGTTCGTCGTGATAGGCAGCAGTGCCCACGCACTGTGAGAGCGGCGGGCCGTCGATGTACTCCATCGAAATGAACGGAGTTCCGTTGACGTCGCCCGCGTCATAGATGCGGCAGAGGTTCGGATGTTCCAACCGGGCTGCCGCCTGTGCCTCCCGCGTGAACCGTTTCAGGAACTCCTCGCCGTCCGTTCCTGTCCCCTTGGGAATCTTGAGCGCGACCCGACGATCAAGCTGCGTGTCTTCCGCCAGATAGACGGTGCCCATGGCGCCCTTTCCCAGTTGGTGAACGAGCCAATACCGTCCGAATTGCGATTGCGGCGCAAAGTCGGTCCGTTGAGCGCCGCCGGGACGCATTGTCTCGGCCGACCGGAGATCTCCGGAGTCGACGTCGGCACGATCCGAGAGCGCATCCAGCAGTCCCTCTCCCTCCGCATACGACCTCAAGCCGTCTGCGAGATCGGGATACGACGCGCAGAAGGATTCAATGTCGACCGACTCGCCGGCTTCGCGCCGCCGAATGTACTCGGCCAGCACTCCGTGCAGAGTGAACTCCCCCGCGAAACCATGCCGCCCATCTTCATGACTCATGGATGACCTCAAGCATCGGTAATTCCGTGTTGTTTCAGGATCGCTTTGAGTTCCTTCATTCCGCTGATCAGCATTCTTGCGACAGCGCTTTCTGATCTTCCGAGTTGCCGGGCGATCTCCGCCATCGTGAGGCCGTCCAGGTGTTTCATCCGCATGACAACCCGCCATTCGTCAGTCAATTGATCGATCGCTTCCCGCACGATGCGGTGGTGCTCACGACGCATCACTCGACGGCTGGGAGAAGTTTGCCGCCCGGGAGCCTGGCGGATTTCGTGGCTCGCGTCTTCCTCTCGATCGATGCTTCGCTTGGCAGTGAATTTCTCGCGTTGCAGCAATTCCTGAATGTCGTGCTCCAGAATCCGGCGAACCCACTGCACGAACTCAGCGCCCGACCGGCCTCGGAATTGAGGTATGTCCTCCAAAACCTGAATCAGCACCTTCTGCACCAGGTCGGAACCATCCGCGCGGACGCGGAGCTTCGGCCCCAGTTCCTGATCAATGATCGGTCGCAGTGAATCTCTGAGTTGCTGCAGCAACGCGCTACGGGCCGCTTCATCTCCCTCACGTGTATGCTGCAGCGGTCGATCGAATTTCTCAAAACCGCTCTCATTGTTCGCCATCTCCACTCCCGGCAATTCCTCAGGCAGAATCTCAGCACGATTCCAGCGGAGAAAGTCTCCGCAAATCGACATTTTTTGCGAATAGACGCAACTCATATTACAATAAAGAGTTGCACATGCCCGTACACATGCGCTGCCGGAGAAGTTTGCCTCGCCACGAGTCGATCGCATGCCTCACGGCTGTGATCCGTGAGTTTTCTCCCAGAGATCGTCATAGGTCGGTTGCGCTTCCTCGGCGCACCTGCTCATACGGGTCTCTGAAATCGACGGACATGATGTTTGCGCAACACAGAGTCGTGGCGGGTCGATGCAACTTTTTCGGATGGAGCGTTTCTCAGGAAAGCAAGAATACCACAGAATTTCCTGCAAATTCGCGGTTCAGCGCACCCGATCATTCCCCCAGCGCAACTCTGCACGATTCACTGAGGAGCCCACCGCACGGACGACTCACACCCCGCATCGGCCGCCAAACATGTGCGTCACCCGCTTCGACCCGCCCATCCTGCCCACACCCCGCGCACGAACTCGGCGAATCCCAAACACCGGCTCCCGCACGTCTTGGCACACGTTTTCCCAAAGAGTTAAAGACTTGCCCGAATCTCCCGGAAAACAACGCACCCAACCCTTTAACAACCCTCTCAAACCCCAAACAAGAACCGCCGCCACGCCCTCTCATCTTTGCGTCTTCGCGCCTTTGCATGCCGCCCCCGCCGGGTGCCACTGGCGTTCCGCCGGTGCCTTCCCAACTCCTGCCGATTGCTCGAAGCGAAACCCTCCGGCGCACCGCCGCCCCCACAGGTAGAAGGCGCAAACAACAACGTTCATGTGGCCCGGACGGGTGGCACGACCCAGAACGGAATGCAATGGAGTGATGGGCGTGGCTGGATGCCGCGTTGACGCGCATTGGCAACACGTAACTCGCCGCGAAATTACGCGAGGCACCACGCCCAGCTCGAACGCTCCATGAAAACCGAAACCGAACAGCGACAACCAGGCAACTGAGGCCACCAGCCCTCAAGCCAGATCCAGCGCCAGGCCGCTCAGGATCTCCCGCTGCGCCGTCTCGACGTCGTGCAGCCGCATCGGCCGCCGGGTGCGCAGTGCCTGCTGCAGTCGCTTTGAATCGTCGCGGGGGAGCGTCTCGCTGAGATGTTCCTGGACGGCGTCCGATGCCCCGACCAGCGCGGCCGCCCAGGTGTCGCTGGAGGTCTGCTGAAACAGCCGGCACAGCCGGGCCGGGTCGCAACGCAGGATCTCTTCGATGTCGACCGGCGCATCATCGGGCACTTCGGAGGAACGCAGCCGGAATCCGGCCAGTCCAATCGCTGGCTCAGCCGCATGGGAGACGTCGGAAATCGGCTGATTCGCCTGACCGGCCACCGGCGACCGGCTCTCCGCCGCATGCGGAACGGCAGTCGCGCGGCCTTCATTCGCATGATCCGCGATCTCGAAGCGCGTCTCGTGAATTGTCGTTGCCTCTTCGCTGCTTTCCTTGCCGGACGGCTCCTGCAGCAGCGAGGCGAGGGCCTCCGCCAGGCGGTCGGACGAAGCGCTCGCTGCGCCGCTCGCTCCGGCGTCCGAGGGTGTCGGCTCCGGTGCGGAGGATGCAGGCTGGGTCTGCTCGCCGTCAGCGGTTTGCTGAGGCAATGCCTCTTCCCCGCCGGCCGGCAGCGGTTTCGGTGGCGTCACTTCTCTGACCACCAGCCGCCGCGCCAACCAGTACGCCGACCACAGGCAGACTCCCAGAACGAGCGTCGCCATCACCCAGGCCGACCAGCGGTGCTGCTGCAACACGCCCGAGATCCAAGGCCATGCCGCGACCGGTTCGCTGACCGCAGCCACCGCCGCAGGTTGCGGTGGGTCGCGATAGGCCGCCACCTCCACGACGGGAGCAGAGGAAGCATCGAGGCGGCCGTCGAGCGCCCGCGTCACGCGCTGCTGCACGTCGCGCACGACCCGCTGTTCAACCTCCTGGCGTGCAGCGTGCAACTGATCTGCGGCGATCTGCCGCCCTGCGGTCTGTTGCCCCAGCAAGCCGTTGAAGTACGACTGCGGCACCGAGACCTGCACGGACACTTCATGCCTCGCCACGGTCGGGGAAGCGACTCCCGGCTCAGACTCATCAAGGGGAGGCAACTCCATCCGGGCGTTCGGCGCAACGGCCGGCAGTTCCCAATCGTCGGGCGATCCATTGACCTCGGAAGATTCCGTGACAACCACCGCGACGCGAACGCCCGTGATGTGAGCCAGCGCATGTTCGACCCGCCCGCGACAGGCGGCCGTGAAGCGAGCCGCCGATTCCGAACCGCCGCTCCCGCCGGCCAGCGACTCATCACCGGAGTAGGTCACCATGCTCCGCATGTCCATCACGGCCACGTCCGCCGGATCGAGATGGGCCTTACTACCCGCGACGGCCGTGCGGACGGCTTCCACCGTCTCGGGGCTCAGGAGATGTCCTTCAAGCGGCTTCAGATAGACGGTCGCCCGCACCTTGGGCGGCTTCCGCCAGCCGATGCGGGCTTCTTCGTCCCACACGATCTCGGCCGAGTCGATCCCCGGCAGTTCACCCAGCAGCTTGCTCAGCAGTTCGGCGCGGGCGATCTCCCCGGCGTCTTTCCGCTGTCGGCTGAGCGCAAACTGGCTGAGCGACGAATTCGCTTCACGCCAGGTGTCTCCCCAACTGTGCGGCCCGTCGGCTTCGTCGGCCGCGACCGCGTCGTACCGGTCCACGTCGGCTTCCGGCGCCAGCAAGCGGGAGCCGTCCACTTCGTACTCGGTCAGCCCGGCCGCATCGAGCTGGCTGGAGATTTCATCGATCTCCGAGGGAGGTAGCGATCGCCCACCCAGGGCGGGGACCATCTTCGACGAGGCCGGCCTGAGCAGCAGCCAGCAGAGCCAGCCACCGATCGCCGCCGCGCACAGGATCACGGTGCACCGTTGTGCAAACGGCATCGAACGATAAACGGCCAGAAGCTGATCGCTCGTGGCTCCGGAAACCTCCATTCGACGTTTCCTCGAGGTTCAAGAGTGAAGCAAGCCAACCAAGCCCGCCGGTCGCGACCGGCGAGATCGAGATCATGCGACCGAGTCGGCTGCACCCGCCGCTCACGCAGCCCGCGAGACGCGATTCGAGCCCGGCCCGCCGCGCGGCGGATAGCCGTACTCCCGCAGCTTGCCGGAGAGCGTCCTGAGTCCGATCTTCAGCGCCCGCGCGGTCAGTTCGCGGTTGCCGTTGAACCGGTTGAACGTCGCCTCGATGAGCTTCCGCTCCATTTCGCGGAGCGACAGGCCGACGTCGTCCGGGCTGATCTCGGACGGCGTTTCGAGCCAGGTCGTCACGATGTCGGAGGTGAGCACCGGATCGGTCGTCAGCGAACAGCCCCGCGCGATCACGTTCTCGAGTTCCCGCACATTGCCGGGCCAATGATGCGCCTGCAGCCGCTGCACGGCTTCGGCCGCGAGTTGCTTGGCGGGACGTCCCTCGCGGGCCGCGAAGTCGGCCAGAAAATGTTCGGCCATCGGAGCGATGTCGTCCGGCCGATCGCGAAGCGCGGGCACAGTCACGGTATGTCCTGTCAGACATTCGTAAAGCTGGGCGTCGAAACTGCCGTCGCGGGCCATGTCGTGCAAGGGGGCGTGCGTGGTGGCGATGATCTGCGGCGGAGACTCGATTTGTTTCAGCGCCGCCGCCAGCCGCGCCTGCACCGAAAGCGCCAACGCATCGACGTCGTCGAGCAGCAGAGTCCCTTCGCTCGCGGCAGACAGGCGGCCGCGGCTTTCGTGACCTTCGCCGAACAGCGCGGCTTCGGCCGCCGACGCGGCCAGCACTTCGCAGCGGACCGCCATCAGCGGGGCGTGCTCGCCCTTGCGGATCGAGTGAATCGCCCGGGCGATGAACGTCGTCCCGCTGCCCGATTCGCCCTGCACGATCACCGGCCGGTCGTCTTCGGCGATTTCGCGAAGCTGCTCCCGCACCGTTTCAATGCCGTCGCTGTAGCCGATCAATTCGGGCCAGAGTCGCACGTCGCTTTGCTGCTTGAGTTGCTGATTCTCCGAGACCAGTTGCGAGCGGCCGACGGCTGCGAACAGGGCGCGGCCGATCCGCTCGGGAGTGTGGGGAGGTTCGAGCACTTCGGCGTTCAGTCCGACGAACTGGCCGCGCGGCGCCGTGATGGCCGGCAGCACGACAACCTGCGTCGAAAGGCCCGCTGCTTCGATCGCGTTTGCGACCATTTCGACGAATCCGGGCGACTCCGGTTCGTCGAGGATGCAGGCCGCCGGAGAGATGCCGGCCAACAGGTCGCACAGGCTGTCGGCCGACTCCGCCTGGGTGACATCGAAACCCTGGCGGCCGACCGCTTGCGCGATCTGCTGTCGGGACTGGCTGTTTTGAGAATAGACGACGACGCGACCGCCGAGGCGGACGGTCGATGCGCGCAGATCGGGTGTCTGAGTCATGACGTCCTGTCACTGACTGGAGGGTGAATTGAGAGAGATGGAGACGAACGCGAGGGAAGGGGCGGACCCGAGTCGCGGCGATTCGCGCAGAGAGGGCGCAACCGAAACCAGGACCGGAAACGAATTGGAGTCAGGGGAACCGTGCCGAGAGAGGATGTTTGAGAGGGCGGAGTGATACGGGAACCCTGCCTCTCCTGTCAAGCGGATTTTGCGCGTTGCGAAGCGTCGAGGCCGTTGGGCGACGGAGCCGTAACGCGGTTGGTCACGTTGGATTTCGACGCAAAGCCGCGGAGGCGCCAAGGATCGCAGAGAATTTTCGAGTGGTGAGCGGCCGCAGCAATGGCAACGGAAAGTTCCCAAGGCGGGATGGATCGCCTACCGTAGCCCCTTGCCCCAGGCGGCGCCTTCGCCGACGCGCTGCACGGCGTTCGAATTCGACTCGTGAGGAACGACCTTGAGAATCCTGCTGGTCAATGACGACGGCATTCATGCCCCTGGCCTGCGGGCCATGTACGAGGAACTTCGCGACTGGGGAAATCTCACCGTCGTCGCTCCGCTGATCGAACAGAGCGGCATGAGCCATCGGATCACCTACCTGCATCCGATTATGGTCAAGGAGATCCAGGAAAGCGGCCGTCACTTCGGCTGGGCCGTCGACGGCAGTCCGGCCGACTGCGTGAAGATGGGGGTGCTTGAGTTCTGCGAATCGGAGCCCGAGCTCATCGTCAGCGGGATTAACTCGGGGGCCAACGCCGGGATCAACGTGCTCTATTCCGGGACCGTGGCGGCGGCCATCGAAGGGGCCTTCTTCGGAATTACGTCCGTTGCCGTGTCGCTCTCGCAGGGGACTCCTCCCGACTACGCTGCCACGGCCCGGCGGGCCGGGGAACTCATCCGCCAGGTTCTGGATCGCTACCCGGAACCCGGAACGCTCTGGAACGTCAATTTTCCCGACACATCAGAAGACGGCCCCCGCGGTGTCAAACTGTGCAGCATGGGGGTTCGGCGGCATACAGATACTGTCGAGAAGCGTCTCGATCCCCGCGGCCGGCCCTACTACTGGAGCGGACTCGATCCGCTCAACAACCACGAACTCGACCCCGGGACCGACGTCCAGGAGTTGAGCGACGGCTACGCCACGATCACCCCCCTGCATTTCGATCTCACCGCCAGAGACATCCTCGGCGATCGCGACGGCACCCCCTGGCCGCCCGAAAAACCTCGCGAATAAGCCGACAACCGTCGGAGACGCACGGACTTTCACTGCAGATTGCTCAACGCAAAGACGCAAAGGCTCGCAGAGTTCAAGAAGAGAAAACGGCGTTCACGTCTCGATCCACTTTGGGTCGGAAAGAGCTTCAAGTGTTGGAATCCGTTCCACCGCAGCAGCGCTCCCATAATGGCCCCCAATCTGCACTGTCGCCGCATTCTCCCATTTTCTCGCATGACCTCTTCGCGTCCCTTTGCTCCTTTGCGACTTTGCGTTGCATTCGACCGTCGGAACAAATTTCGCACGCAGACCGGCGGGATATTGCGATTGAGTCGTTTTCGGCAATTGAAGTAGTATCCCGCGTTCGTTCAGGGAGACGGCGTTGGAATCGAATCCGGGGGTCTGAGACCTCCGGGTTGCGGGGCGCGCAGATCGGCGAATTCGGGCCATATTGGCCAGATTCGCGGCCGCCCCGAATGGCAAGGAGGTCCCGCGATGAGTGCAAAGGGCGGAACGTCTCTGGGGACGCTGCTGGTATCGGTCCCGCTGGCCGCGATCCCGTTGATGGCCATTTTCGGAATCCCGGAGTTCGCTCCGGTTGTCGCATCCCCCGATACGGACGAGGTTTTCCTCGACCGCGCGGACAGCGCTGAGGTCGACCTCGGCGGCGATCGGGAACTCGCGTCCGATCTCCGCGACGCGCCGGAGTACAACCCCTTCGAGTCGACCGAGATGGAAGACGCCGTGCGTCTGGACGATCCGGCCGCGTCGCCCGGCGAATCGTGGGCAAACTCGAATCACGGCGGCAGTCTGGAGCCGGACTTTCCGGACGAGCCGGAGCGGATGGCCCGCAACGATGACAGATTCACCGAACCGGGTCGGGACGACGAGCGGGCGACCCCCCGCCCGGGTCCGCCGGGGGCCTCGCGGCTGACATGGGACGAAGCCGCCCGACGGCTGAGCGAACTGTCCATCAGCGACTACCATCTCGAACCGGGCGTCGAAGAAGGGACGTTCCTGTTCGTCTGCGCCTTCGCTCCGGACGCCGACTCGAACGTCGTCATGCGTTTCGAAGCGGAGTCAGCCGAACCGCTCGCGGCCGTGGAAGACGTGCTGGGACAGGTCGATCACTGGCTGCGGCAGCGGTTTGCCGACACCCAGGCGACTCAAGGCCTCGAACGCCGCTGATAGGCGGTCGACGGCACACACCTCGGTCGCCCGCACCACGGAGCGAAACCCTTGGGCCGCGCGGCGACGCCACACATCTTCCGAAGCCCCAAGCATGCGGCAAATCGTCGGCAATCACTCGTTGCAACCCGACTATCGTCGCTTCGAGACGTCCGTCGGCGCTCAACTCGCATGCCGCCTGACCGAAATCGAGCGGTTCTGGCGTCGGTGCCGGGACTCGCTCGACGCTGCTCTGATCCAGTTCGGCGGCGGGCCGGAAGTCCGCAGTCCCCGGGCGGCGCGGCTGGAAGCGGCGCTCTTTGTCGCCGACCGGCCCCTCTCGCCCGGCAAACTGGCGCAGTCCGCCGCGATCGCCGGAGCGAAAGAAGTTCAGGAGGCGGTTGAGGAACTGAACGACAACTACAACGCGACCGACTCGCCGTTCCGCGTGCAGCGCGCTGCGACCGGCTACCAGTTGCTGACGCGGCCCGAGTTCTCCCCCTGGCTCGACAAAGTGCACGAGCGGCACGCCCGGCTGCGGCTCTCGCCCCCCGCGATGGAAACGCTCGCCATCGTCGCCTACCGGCAGCCGATCCTCAGAGCAGACATCGAAGCGATCCGCGGCGTGATGTCGGGCGAGATGCTCAAGCAGCTGATGGAGCGCGGACTTGTGAAGATCGTCGGCGAAGACGACTCCCTCGGCCGCCCGTACCTGTACGGCACCACGCGCCAGTTCCTGGATCTCTTCGGCCTGCACTCCCTGGCCGAACTCCCCGAAGCCGAGACGCGCCGTCCGCAACCCCCCGTCCCGGCGACCGTTGACGAAGACGACGACATCCATCTCGACGACGAAGATGGGGACGAAGACGACGAGTGGGATGAGGACGACGACTTCGACGAACTCGAAGACGACGTCGCGGCGTGAATGCGGAGCGGGTGACTCAAGTGCGGACGCGGAGCCCGGAACGGAATGCAATGCAGTGATGGGCGTGGCCGGCTGCTCAATCGTCTCCGATTTGCGGCAAGTGCCACACCGCGATCTGACTCCGACCGACCACGCCCACCGCTTCGCTGCGCTCCACTCAGGGCGTGCCACCTGGGGGAAAGACGAGCGTGCGCCGGTGCAACGCCTTGCTCGTCGGCCTCTTCAGGTCAGGTCTCCTTCTTGCTGGCGATGCAACATCGCACAGTCGCGTGGCAAGAGTGGTCGTCTCGCTTC
>ERZ869936.1943-NODE-1943-length-13232-cov-19.613341_pt1 | contig 13232 bp, 11 predicted proteins | sample MGYA00520876_ERZ869936 | MGnify/ENA primary metagenome ERZ869936 (study PRJEB32218, sample SAMN09650985) | biofilter metagenome | isolation source: enrty point of leading RO module | place: Saudi Arabia: Thuwal, RO plant located on Red Sea | collected 2016-02-17...
TCCGACCAGCCCGACCAAAGGTTTACAATCGAGGATTCCGCGGGTGTAGCTCAATGGTAGAGCTCCAGCCTTCCAAGCTGGCGGTGAGGGTTCGATTCCCTTCACCCGCTCGAGTGGGTCGCCTCTCGGGGTGGATACACAGCCCTTGCCCCTGTAGCTCAACTGGATAGAGCAGCGGACTTCTAATCCGCAGGTTGGGGGTTCGAGTCCTCCCGGGGGCGCCGCTTCCCGAAGGGGAGCGGGGACCCATTCAGACATGGTGGCCGTAGCTCAGTTCGGTAGAGCACCTGGTTGTGGTCCAGGACGTCGCGGGTTCAAATCCCGTCGGTCACCCCACTTGGCGCCGCCCGCCGGCCGGGCGGTGCTGACCCTTGGCGAAATCGCGCCAGGCAATTGCAATCAATCAGGAAGATCCATGCCCACGACCATCACAGAATCCGGACCGTTCGAGCGTCTGGTCAACCTTCACATATCCGAAGAGGAGATCGACGCCGGCAAGTCGTCGGCTGCGAGACGCCTTTCCCAGGAGCTGAAACTCAAGGGATTCCGGCCCGGAAAGGCGCCGACCCCGGTCGTCGAGGCTGCAGTGGGGAAAGCACGCCTCCGGCAGGAGACGATCGAGGACCTGATCAACCCGACTCTGAACAAGATTCTCACCGACGAAGACATTCGCCCTGCGGTGAGCCCGGTCCTCGAGGACATCGATGACGTCGATGGGGGAGTAGACGTCTCCGTGCGGGTGACGCTCTGGCCTGAGATCGAGACTCCGAAGTACAAAGACCGCAAGATCGAAATCGAGAGTCCTGAGGTGACCGACGGGGAGCTCGACGAGCAGGTGAAGCGGATGCTGGAGCAATTCGCCACGGTCGAAGAGGTCGATCGGCCGGCCGGGGAAGGCGACTTCGTCAGTGTCGACGTCTCAGCTTCGAAGGATGGCGAGTCGGTCGAAGAGGCCACGGCTTCGGACCTCCTCTATGAGGTGGGCTCCGAGATGTTCATCGAGGGGATCGATGAGCATCTTCTCGGCAAGAGCGCCGGTGACACAGTGACCTTCGAGGGAGCTCTGCCGGCCGGCTTCGGGGAAAGGGCAGGCGAGCAGGTCACATTCGAGATAACTGTCCAGGAGGTCAAAGAGCGCATCCTCCCCGACTTCGACGATGAGTGGGTCGAGGAGAACACCGAGTACGAGACCGTCGCAGAGTTGACCGAGGAGCTCAAGGGAAGGCTGGCGGACGCCAAGCTTCAAGCCGTATCCCGCCAATTCGGGGACAGGGTGATGAGCACCCTCCGAGACCAATTGCAGGTGGAGCTCCCGGAAGCGCTCGTTCGTGCCGAGATGGACAACCACCTCCATCGCTTTGTCCACCGGCTCGAAGAGAACGAGTTGACGCTCGACGACTACTTCCAGGCATCCGGCGTCGACCGGAACGCCTTCGTGGAGGACCTCAGGGAACAGGCCACCCTGTCGATCCAGAATCAGCTGATCTTCGAAGCAGTCGCCCAAGCTGAGGGCCTGGAAGTGACCGAAGAAGACATGTCGAACGCCCTTTCCAACCTCGCGGCGCGCTACGACGATCCGGCGGGGTTCATCCGCGCCTTTCAGGAAAGCGGCCAGGAATTAGCACTGGCCAGTGATATTCTGCGGAACAGGGCTATGGACGTGATCCTCCAGTCCGCCACACCGGTGGATGAGAATGGAGAGCCCGTAGATCTGAAACTGACCATCGAGTCCGAGCAGGAACAAGTCGTCGAAGGCGAAATCGTTGAGGCCGAACCGGTCGAAGGCGAGATCGTTGAAGCAGAGGCGGAGGAAGAGGAATGACACCCCAGAACTACGTAGTACCCACGGTTTTCGAGCAGACGAGTCGGGGTGAGCGCTACTTCGACATCTACAGCCGTTTGCTGAAGGACAGGATCATCTTCCTGGGAACGCCGATCGATGACACGGTCGCCAACCTCATCATGGCGCAGTTGCTCCATCTCGAGTCCGAGGACCCCGACAAGGATGTCTTCATCTACATCAACTCCCCGGGTGGCTCCATCACTTCGCTTTTCGCGATCTACGACACGATGCAGTACATCAAGCCTGATGTGAACACAGTCTGCATGGGCATGGCGGCCTCGGCCGCTGCGGTCATCCTCGCCGGAGGAGCCGAGGGCAAGCGCTATGCGCTTCCACATGCGCGAATCATGTTGCACCAGCCTCATGGTGGGGCGCAGGGCCAGGCGAGTGACATCGAGATCCAGGCCAAGCTGATCGTCCAGATGCGTGAGCAGCTCAACGAGATCCTGGCCCATCACACGGGTCGCGACCTCGAGAAGATCACCCAGGACACGGACAGGGATTATTGGATGCTGGCCGACGAGGCGAAGGAATACGGAGTAGTCGACGGAATACTCACACGTCGCGAGCTTGCTGCTGTAGCCTCCAAGTAATGCCACGACTCGGTGATGGCGGCGAGCTGCTGAAGTGCAGCTTCTGCGGCAAATCTCAAAAGCAAGTCAAGAAGCTGATCGCAGGACCAGGTGTCTACGTCTGTGACGAGTGCATCGAGCTCTGCAACGAGATAATCGCAGAAGAGTTCTCCACCACTGAGGAGATCACCTTCACCGAGCTACCCAAGCCTTCTGAGATCAAGTCTTACCTCGACGACTATGTGGTGGGGCAGGAAGAGGCGAAGAAGAAGCTCTCGGTCGCTGTCTACAACCACTACAAGCGCATACGTTCGGGTGACCTGCAGCGAGATGTCGAGCTCCAGAAGTCGAACATCCTTCTGATCGGCCCGACCGGCAGCGGGAAGACTCTGCTCGCGCAGACTCTGGCCAGACAGCTCAACGTGCCGTTTGCCATCGCTGACGCCACGAGTCTCACCGAGGCCGGGTACGTGGGAGAAGACGTCGAGAACATCCTTCTCAAGCTCCTCCAAGCGGCCGACTACGACGTAGCCCGCGCCCAGCAGGGGATCATCTACATCGACGAGATCGACAAGGTCTCCCGCAAGGCCGAGAACCCGTCGATCACGAGGGACGTCTCAGGTGAAGGCGTCCAGCAGGCGCTGCTGAAGATCCTGGAGGGAACCGTCGCCTCGGTCCCACCACAGGGTGGTCGAAAGCATCCGCATCAGGAGTTCATCCAACTCGACACCACAAATGTGCTTTTCATCTGCGCAGGTGCCTTCGGTGGTCTCGAAGACGTCATAGCCAGCCGTCTCGGAAACAGTGGCATCGGTTTCGGTGCCCAGGTGCGCTCGCGGGCTCAAGAGCGGGCTGGGGAGATTCTCGCCCAGGTGATGCCTGAGGACCTCATGAAGTATGGCCTGATACCTGAGTTCATCGGGCGGCTCCCGGTGACGGCGACAGTCGAAGACCTCGATCTCGAGGCGCTCGTGCAGATCCTCACCGAGCCGAAGAACGCTCTTACCAAGCAGTACGCACGGATGTTCGAGATGGACGACGTAGAGCTCGTGTTCACGCCGGATTCTCTCGAAGCGGTGGCCGAGCAGGCGATCAAGAGGGGCACAGGAGCCCGAGGCCTGCGGGCAATCCTGGAAGAAGTCTTGTTGAACACGATGTACGACCTCCCGTCCCGCTCTGATATCGACCAGGTGCTCATAGACCGCGAGGTTGTGATCAACAAGGTCAATCCGACGCTCGTGCCCGCCAACAAGCCTGCGGTAGAGGAGCCCTCCGAGCGTTCCGCCTAGCTCGGGCCAAATGGGTCGCTGGCCCTAGGCCTTTCTCCTTCAGCCACGCTGCCCGATCTGTAGGGTCTGTGACTAGTTCACGTGTGTGCGTCTGAAACCGCATTGACACCCGGAATGCCCGGGGTGAGTATGTGACTGGCTGATCACTCTGTGTGGTTGCAGCTTTGGAGGGCAAAAACAAAGGGAGGCGACGAAACCAGACCTCAAATCGGTCACCTTGGTCTGGTGGAGCTAGTGGTGAGACCGGCCCGTCCCACGAAAAGGAAAGGGATGGGATCAGACGATGACTTCGACCGTGAGGCGCGAAAGAGCGCTTCCTCAGAGGTTTCTTGCGGTTTCGGCCGCGCTTGCAATGTTCGTCTCACTCATTGCGGTCCTCGCGCCGCCTGCGGGTGCGTCGATCGACTTGTCGATCCCGATCGACACCACAATTCACGCTCCCGTCGGGTCGGAGACCCTGCTGGCAACTGTGGAAACCGGAGACTTGGAAGGGCTGGAGTGTTCGGTCTCGGCGGACGCCACCAACCAGACTTCGGTGCACCCGGGCAACGACCTCGTCGTTGCATCTGGTAGCTCGAGCGTAGTTCTCGAAGACGTCGAGAGCGTCCCGGGAGGGACCATCGAAGCCGACGGCGTGTTGACGCTGGGCAGCACGGTCACCGTGACATTGATCATGGGTGAAGATCACACCTTCTCAGCCGGGATCACCGTGTTGATCGATTGCGAAGAGCTCCCTGAGGACGTCTCGGTGAGTGTTACCGCCAACGAGTGCGCAGTAGACGAAGAAGGCGCTCCTCTCGGTTCTGTCAATGTCGAAATCACCCCGGACTCGGGTGCGACGGTCACCCTCTATTCCGACGCTGGAATGCAGAACGTGGTCGCGACATTCTCCGGATCAGGTGGCTCGGAGTCCTTGTCACCCGGCACCTACTACTGGGACGCCGAAGCGGCTGAAGGCTTCCAACTGACCGGGGAAACCTCCGGCGAGTTCACGATCGCCAATTGCGACGGCACAGTGATCGTGACCAGCGGTGACTGCACCGTCACGTCAGAGGGTGAGGTGCCTGGGTTCGTCCAGGTGAACATCGACCCGGATGCGGCAGCGACGGTCACCGTCTCTGACGCCGGGGACAACATCGTTGCGACCTTCAACACGAGCGGTTCTGCCGATCTCGATCCGGGCGACTACACGTGGTCAGCCGTGCCATCAGACGGATTCGATCTCGCGGGCCCGACTTCCGGGAGTTTCTCGGTGGCGGACTGTGATGATCCTGAGGAGCCGTCGACCGACGTCGCTGTGACAAAGGTCGATCTGGTCGACCCGGTCATTGTCGACTCCGACAACACCACGGCCGAGATCACCTACGAGATCACCGTGACAAACAACGGACCGGTCACTGCTGAGGACGTCGTCGCCGTGGACACCCTTCCGGCCACCGTCACGTATGTGTCGGCAACGACGGGTACCGGCACCTGCAGCCATGCGGCCGGTGTTGTCACATGTGACCTGGGTGACCTCTCGGCAGGCGACTCCGTGACGATCACCGTGGTCGTCGAGACAGAGGCCGTGGGAGAGGTAACCGATCCGACGGTGATCAATGTTGTCCAGGTGTCATCGAGCACGAACGACGACGATCCGTCGAACAACAGCGACGATGAGCAGACAGACATTGTCGAAGTCCTGGCCGAAACGGTCGACCCTGAAGTCTTGCCGTTCACCGGGGACGAGACGGGATACATGGTCGCAGCATCACTGGTGCTGATGACCGGCGGTATCGCGGCTCTCCAGGTGGCGCGCCGACGAGAAGATGGTTAAGCAAGCAGCTATCTGAGAGGATGGCCCTGGGGGGTAACCTCCAGGGCCTTCTCTTTTCCATGAACTACGAAGAATCCATCGACTATCTGAGAGACCACATCGAGCAAGGGGTCAAGCCTGGCCTCGAGCGGATGGAACAATTGCTCGAGGCGATGGGCTCGCCGCATGTCGGTTACCCGATCATCCATGTCGCGGGAACAAACGGAAAGACCTCGACCTCGCGAATGGCTACTTTGCTCCTCGTGGGCCACGGGCTCGCAACGGGCACATACATATCTCCCCACCTCCAGCGGGTGGAAGAGAGGTTCTCGATCAATGGGCGGCACGCCAGCCCTGAAGACTTCGCCCTGGCCGTCACCGATGTGGCGGTTTTTGCTGACTTGCTCGAGGAGCGAGGATCGGAGCCCCACACCTACTTCGAGCTGACGACGGCAGCGGCGTTTGCCTTCTTCGCTGAGAAGGCCGTGAACTCTGCGGTGCTGGAAGTCGGGCTCGGCGGGCGCCTCGATGCCACCAACGTCGTGGATGCCGATGTTTCCGTGGTCACCGGGATCGGAGTTGAGCACACGGAGTTCCTCGGCGAGGACATTGCCACGATTGCCGGCGAGAAGCTGGGGATCGTTGGCCCGGGGTCGATACTGGTCACGGGAGACCTGCCGGACGATGCCCTTGCGGTTGCCCATCAGAAGGCGCGAGAGCTCGGGATACAACATCGGGTGTACGAGAAGGACTTCGGGATCTCAAGTGCCGAGCGCGGCATCCGTGGTTGGCAGGTGACCGTCGATGGCGCAGAGACGACATATCACGACATATTCCTGCCGGTGCATGGGCGTCATCAACTCCACAACTTCGCTGTAGCCGTGGCTGCTGTCGAGGCGTTGCTCGGACGTCGCCTGGATGTCGATGCGGTGCGTGAAGCGATGCTCACGCTCACACTGCCGGGGCGAATGGAGCCTGTGGACACCAGCCCATTGGTCTTACTCGACGGAGCCCACAACGCTGACGGTGTGACCACCCTCGTTGCGGCCCTCGAAGAGGAGTATGCGAACGCCAAATGGCAGATCGTTCTCGGGATAATGGGGGACAAGAACATCGATGCCATGATTGAAACGCTGAGCCGGATCGCCGACGGCTTCGTTGTCACGGCGCCCAAGTCGAAGCGCGCCACCCCTCCCGCAGAGCTTGCGAAGCGGGTTTCGGGCCTCTCACAGAGTCCCATCCTCGTGGCCGACGAAGTCGACTACGCGCTAGACATGGCCCGGGCCGAGGCGGGCCCTGATGGGCACGTGCTGGTGGCAGGGTCGCTGTATCTTGTCGGCGAGGCGAGGGACCATCTCGTCTGAATCCAAGCTTCCAACAGGCGTTACCCTTCGAACCATATGCCTGAAGAGAACACATTCATCATGGTCAAGCCGGACGGTGTCGAGCGAGGGCTGGTAGGCGATGTCATTTCCCGGTTCGAGCGCAAGGGTCTCGAGCTCCGCCAGATCAGACACCTGAATATCGACGAGGATCTGGCCAGGACCCACTACGCAGAGCACGTCGAGAAGGGCTTCTTCCCGGAGCTTCTGGAGTTCATCACGTCGGGCCCTGTCGTTGCCATGGAATGGGCAGGCGAGTCGGCGGTTTCGGTCGCCCGGACCATCATGGGTGCTACCGACCCAAAGCAGGCTGCACCCGGGACGATTCGCGGCGATCTCGGGCTGGCCGTCACGCAGAACATCGTCCATGGCTCCGACAGCACGGAGAGTGCCGAACGTGAACTCAAGATCTTCTTCGGCTGAGGAATCTTGGCGGGTGCCTGCTTGAGGCCTCACATGGCAGAAGCACCAGGGTGTATCTACACTCTATGTGTCCGCCCAGGAGCGCTCTCCATAGATGGCTGAAACCCTTCTCTCATTTGCTGGCCAGGACATGGCCATCGATCTCGGCACCGCCAACACGCTCGTCTATGTGCGTGGCGCCGGGATTGTGCTCAATGAGCCCTCGGTTGTCGCGATCAACTCGCAGAACGGCAAAGCTCTCGCCGTCGGAATGGAAGCCAAGCGCATGATCGGTCGCACACCGGCGTCGATAACGGCCATCCGGCCTCTCCGCGATGGGGTCATCGCCGATTTCGACATCACCGAGAAGATGCTCCGCTACTTCATACAGAAGGTGCACCGCAGGAGGTGGGCCCGGCCACGGATAGTGGTTTGCGTGCCCTCGGGCATCACACCCGTCGAGCGTCGAGCGGTTGAGGAGGCTGCCTATCACGCCGGCGCGAGACGCGCCTACACCATCGAGGAGCCAATGGCGGCCGCGATCGGATCGGGACTTCCGATCGGGGAGCCGGCTGGTTCGATGGTTGTGGATATCGGAGGTGGGACCACCGAAGTCGCGGTCATCTCCCTTGGTGGCATCGTCGTATCCCGAAGTATCCGCGTTGGTGGGGACGAGCTCGATACAGCGATCATCGACTGGATCAAGAAGGAATACAACGTCCTCATAGGAGAGCGAACCGCCGAGCAGCTGAAGATGGCGGTGGGCTCCGCTTGGCCTTACGCCGACGAGCCGTCGGCTGAAGTGAGAGGAAGGGACCTCGTCACCGGTCTACCCAAGACAATCCTTCTCTCGAGCCCTGAGATTCGTGAAGCGATAGAAGAGCCTGCCCAGGCAATCGTCGATGCCGTGAAATACACGCTCGACAAGACCCCGCCGGAGCTGGCCGCCGATATCGTGGAGCGGGGGATCGTGCTCACCGGGGGAGGAGCACTGCTGGTTGGGCTTGATCACCGTCTCGCTCACGAGACCGGCATGCCGATTGTGACCGCTGCCAAGCCGTTGCAATCGGTGGTGATCGGTTCGGGGAAGTGCCTGGAGGAATTCGACACGCTGCAGAACGTGCTCGTGTCGTCGTCCCGTCCATGAGCTCCCCGACCCGGCCCGCCCCATGCTGACCAGAGATCGACAGCCCAGCAGCGACCGCGCCCTACCGACTTTCATAAGCCTCGTCGTCCTGGGGATTCTCCTCATGACCCTGCACGTGCGACTCGAAGGCGGGGGAGTGGTCGACATCTTGCGCACCGGGACACAAGCCATAGTCTCTCCACTCCAGCGGGGAGTCTCTTACGTGGTGAACCCGATAGCTGACGCCATCGAGGGGCTCGGAGACATCTCGGGTCTTCGCGAGGAGAACATCGCGCTCCGCGCCGCTCTCGAGGAGTCCCAGGCCGAGCTGATAGCCGTCGAAGACCAACTGGCCCGTCTCGATCTGCTCGAAGATCTATACGGGCTGGACGAGCTCGACAGCGACCTGGGTCGGACCGTGGCAAATGTGATCGGCCGGCCCGATCCCTTTGATGCGAGTTTCATAATCGATCGGGGCAGCTCGCACGGGATCGTTGTCGGCCAGCCGGTGATCGATTCGAACGGCTTCGTTGTGGGCTCGGTCTCCAGTGTGACGCCCGTGAGTGCGACGATCGTCCCGATAACCGCATCTCGCGAAGGAGTCATCGTTCTCGTGGGAAGCCAGGTGGGAAGCCTCACCTCTCTGGTCAACTCTGACGAGATGCGACTCGAGATCACCGACGCCAAGGAGCCCGTGTTGGCCACCGAGAGAGTGCTCACATCGGCGGCGAGCGTCTCGTTCCCGGCCGGCCTTCCTGTTGGAGAGGTAGTTGAGGATCTCGCCATCGCCAGTGGCGGCATCACTGGCGTGGTTCAGCCTTATGTCGACATCGACACATTGCGACTCGTCGTAGTGCTCGCATGGCCCGCCGACCCGATCTCCGCGGCAGGCCAGGACGAGGTCCAGGTCGAGGAGACGACAACGACGACAATCTCAGAGACCACGACGACGGAGGGTGGCTGATGCGTTCTCGTCGCGTCGCAGCTGTGATTCTGATAGTCGTAGGCGCTGTCGTGTTGCAGACAACGTTCTTCGGGAGGATCAGGCTGATCACGCCCGATCTCGTCCTTCTCGTCTCGGTGTTGCTCGCTCTGACCCGAATCAAACCCGAGATCGTCCTGGCAACGGCATTCACTTCGGGCGTCGTGGTGGACCTGCTGGGCTCGTCTCTTCTCGGGCTGAGGGCGATCGTCTTCACGTCTGCGGCTTATGTCGCGCTGCGTACACGCGAGCGTGCCGACATCGGTCGCATCGCAACCGCAATCTGGGCCGGGCTGGTGACTCTTATCGGCGTCCTGCTCCTAGTGTTGGTCGGGACGCTCTTCGGCCAATCTTCGATTCTTGGTGAACATGTCTTCAGCAGGCTTCTCACGGTCCCACTCGCCAACATGCTCATAGCGTTTCTGATCGCGCCGCTACTCGTGCGTGTCGTCGATCAGGACCCGGCCGCGCTTCGGTACTGATGAAGTTCGCACTCCGTCTCACCAGCCTCGGAATCGTGTTCATCGCCATGTTCTCGATCGTCGGTCTCCGACTGTGGTTCGTCCAGGTGGCCGAAGGGCCGGCATACGCCCAGGCAGCCGAGGAGCTCACCTGGATTCCCCGTGGCTCGTACGCACCGAGAGGCGACATCTACGACCGCAACGGGACACTCCTGGCGACGAGCCGGCTGGTGCCCGCGGTAGTCGTTGACCGTACTTTCGTTCAACCCGATGAACGAGATGGGCTGATTCAGAACCTGGCGGCTTTGCTCGGCCTGGATCCAACGGCCCTCGACGTGCTTTATGAAGAAGCTGGGATCAACGGGCGCTTCCAGGTCACGACCGTCTCATCGGACACAGCCTTCCGCATAAACGAACGCCTCGACATGCTTCCTGGGGTCGAGATCGTCAGCGTTCCTGAGCGGGTTTATCTGGCAGGACCCACTCTCGCTCACGTGATCGGGCACCTCGGGCTCCCCGACGAGGCGGACCTCGAAGATCGCCCTGACCTCGACCCGAGTGTTCGGATCGGGAAACTCGGCGTTGAGAGGGTCTACGACGAATTCCTGCAGGGGATACCGGGGCAGGTGGAATACCGAGTGCGTGAGGGTGAGATCATCGACGAGCGCCCCGGGCGGGACCCCCAGCCCGGCGACTCGGTCGTGCTCACCCTCGATGTCGAACTGCAGGAGTTGGTCGAACGTGCACTCGAGGAGGGAGTGGCGCTCTCGAACAGCGTCAAAGATGACTTGCGAGCGGCCGGCCAGGAGGTCTTCAACGAGACTCAACGCGCCGCAGCGGTGGTCCTCGATGCCAAGACCTTCGACATCCTTTCGTTGGCCTCCTATCCCGACTTCGATCCGCAGCTCTTCGTCGCAGGCCTCGACTCTCAGACGTTCTCCAACCTCCAGAGCATTCAAGCCTTCAATAACCTCGCCATATCGGGTCAATATCCGCCGGCATCCACGTTCAAAGCGATCACGTACCTGGTCAAGGAAGAGGAAGAACTGCCCCTTCCGGAAGACGTCGAGGGAGTCGACATACCCAACGACATGGTGCACTGCGATGGGACACTTTTCCTCGATCCAGAGGCGAATGTGGGGTCTGGCAACAAGAAGACCGACTGGTATGCACCGGGAAATCTCGGATGGCTCGATATCCATGGTGCCCTCGAGAACTCCTGCAACATCTTCTTCTGGAACGTCGCTCTGGGAACCTGGCGGGCGTATCAGGGCGAGGCCCGTGAGAACGTGATCCAGGATTGGGCCAAGTCTCTCGGCTACGGATCTGCCACCGGCATCGACCTGTCCGGAGAGGCTTCGGGCATCGTTCCAACTCGAGAGCTCTTCGAGGAGTGGGCGGTATATCAAGAAGAGAATCCCGATGAGCCGCCCCGACTAGAGCCGAGCCGGCTGGACTTGGCGAGCCCATGGCTTGGCGGCGACTTGCTCGACTTCGCCATAGGCCAGGGTGCCTTTGTCGCAACTCCGCTTCAAGTTGCCGTCTCCTATGCGTCAATGCTCAATGGGGGCACCGTTATGGAGCCCCGCGTGGTCAAGGAGATCGTGTCACCGACTGGTGAGGTAACCCTGGTGGATTCGGAAGTCGTGCGTGAGCTCGAGATTTCGGAGGAGATCCGCCAGTCACTCCTGACTGACCTGAACAGCGTGGTCACGAGCGGGACGGCGAGCACAGCCTTCGCCGAATTCGGGCCGGGGCTCGAGCTAGTCGGCGGCAAGACCGGTACGGGTGAATCTGGACGTGCCCGTGATACTCATGCCTGGTTCGCCGCGGTCACTCCGATCTCAGATCCCCAATATGTGGTGGTGGTGCTCATCGACGAGGGCGGAGCGGGAAGCCGCATCGCCGCACCTGTGGCGCGTCACATCCTCCAGTACCTCATGGGCAACGAGCCCACACCGATAACCGAGGGCGCCGACGCAGACTGATATGGCTGTACTCACACGAATACGCGAGGTAGCTGTGGTTCGGCGGGACAACCGCTCGGACAAGATCCTCTTCGGGACAATGCTCGCCTTGTCCGGATTCGGGCTCCTCATGATCTACTCGGCGACGAAGAATGCCGGGTCGTTCTCGATGGAACGCCAGATGATCTTTGTCGCCGCGGGTCTGCTTCTCTACTTCCTCGCCTCAAACGTGGATTACAGGGAGTACAGGTCTTGGGTTCCGATCGTGTCCATCGTCGTGCTGATTTCACTAATGGTTGTCTTCCTCTTCGAGCCCGTGAATGGTGCGCAGCGCTGGATTCCTCTCGGGTTCTTCAAGCTGCAACCAGCCGAGTTCGCCAAAGTGGTGGTGATAGTTGCTTTGGCGAGCCTGCTCGCGCCGCCCATTCGGGCCGACATGGAGCGCCCGCCCCTCACCTGGGCAACAATTGGAAAAGCCTTGCTCATCACTGCGATCCCGGCATACCTGATTCTGCGAGAGCCCGACCTCGGCACCACGATGGTCTTCTTCTTCATCGTCTATGTGATGCTCTTCGCCGCTGGCGCATCCTGGCGCCAGATGGTGACCTTGGGGATCAGCGGAGTCCTCGCGGGCATCGTCGTCTGGCAGGCCAACCTGCTCGAGGATTACCAGCTCGACCGGATCAGAGTGCTGTTCGACCCGACGGTTGACCCCCAGGGGATCGGCTACAACCTCGCGCAATCGAAGCTTGCCATCGGGTCGGGGCAGATCTTCGGGTCGGGCCTCTTTCAAGGGACGCAAACCAACTTCGAGTACGTGCCCGAGCAGGAGACCGACTTCATCTTCACGGCCGTCGGTGAGCAACTCGGCTTCATCGGCGGCCTGCTCGTGTTGGTTGCCTTCTCGATAATCATCTGGCGCCTGCTGGTGATTGCAGTCAATGCGAGAGACCGCTTCGGGGCCCTCATCGCTGCGGGCACGGCGGCGATGATGATGTTCCATGTGTTCATCAACATCGGGATGACAGTGGGCATCACCCCGGTGACCGGCCTGCCGCTCCCGTTCCTCTCCCAGGGCGGTTCGTTCTACATGTCGATGACACTTGCTCTCGGAATCGCCAACTCGATCTGGTTGATGCGAACACCGGTCCCGGGAGAAAACCAACTGACTTAACCATTTGCCGGCCGACTTCGATGTCCATGCTCGCAGGCGATTCTGCTCGTGACGCTCGAGGCGATTCCTCTCCGATGTCGCGTGAGAGTCTGATCGTCGCTCATCGAACAGACGCCGGTCGGCCGGGGCTCCCGCCGAATGCCAATCCCCGACTGGTTGCGTACTCCTGAAAGCGGGCCGACGCCTCTTGGCTTCGCCAAGAGGTTTGAGTTTCGGCTTCGCCGAAACTCTTTCGACCG
>ERZ869936.1944-NODE-1944-length-13230-cov-7.047894_pt1 | contig 13230 bp, 11 predicted proteins | sample MGYA00520876_ERZ869936 | MGnify/ENA primary metagenome ERZ869936 (study PRJEB32218, sample SAMN09650985) | biofilter metagenome | isolation source: enrty point of leading RO module | place: Saudi Arabia: Thuwal, RO plant located on Red Sea | collected 2016-02-17 ...
TTATAGCAGGTACTAATCTAACACCCCCACCTTCAACCTCACAAGCAACCGCTAATGCTGAGCAAAGAAAAACAAATTCTTTATTAGAAAGGCTACTTACTAAAGACCAAAATGTGTATATGGATAGTGATAAGGTAGGTACTTCCTTCGCTAAAAACGCTAGTTTCTAATATTTATAATAAAACATAATATATTATGAGTTTAAAAGATAGATTATTATCGGATAAAAGTTCAGATCTTACTAAATGGAAAGGTACTGACCCTTCAACTAACATGGGGGCCACAAAAGCTTCTTTATTACACGCTGATGGTGGTAATGAAGAGCATGGTTATTCTACAAGTGGTCAATACTGGAGTACAGTAAACCCAGCGTATCAAGCTTATGTTGATGGTGTTGAGAATAACTTACCTCGTCCTTCAAGTTTAGATATGGCTGGTGGCGCTAAGATTAGTGAACCTAAATATGGTCACACTCAGGCATACGACCCAAGACAAGGTCAAAATTACGATGATAAAGGACCAGCTGACGGTCGTTACTAACATTTAGATGCCTTTAGTAGATTTAAAAACCGATCTTAAGTCTCTTAAGTATGGGAGAGACAGACTGAACGGTGGGTCAAGTAATGAACCTTTCATTTCAAAAGATATTGAGGGGTTAAGATTAAGTGACTTACACCGCACAGGGGGCTCTGATCTACTTATTAGAGGAGGTTTTTTACTAGGAGATAGAATCGCAGATGATGCAAAGCGTTTAGGTAAATATTTTACTAGTACTGAAGGTATATTATGGGCTACTACCCAAAATGTTTTATCTGAAACCGGGGTAAGAATTTACGGTGGTTACCCAACAATCACAAATACATTTCCAGGCGGGGGTTTAGGTCGTTTAAATGATGGTACTTACTTACCATCTTCAACATTAGCTCAATTAGCACTAAATCCTTTTGGTGGTCATTTAAATAAGCAAGGAACAGACCCAACGGGGCTAACATTATTTGGTCGTCCTGAATATCTTAAACTTCAAAGAGACCTTAAAACTGCTAATTTATTATTAGGAGGAGATCAAGAGATTAATAGACTTTTAAAGTTTAGAAGAGACCATATTACATCTTTTTCAGATGGTCCCCTTTACACTTATTTAGGTGGTCCTGGAGCCGGAACTTTAACAGGGGGTATTGGTAAAACAGCTATCAGGTTTGCAGATCAAAGAACACCAACATACCAAAGACTTAATGATTCTTATTTTCAAACAACATCATTAAATGCTTTTTCAAAGTTTGTTAAAACTACATTATCTTCAAATTTAATAGAAGTTACAGCTTATGGTGTATCATCTACTTATGGTTTAGATCCTGAAAGTAAAAACTTAATTTCTAAAGGAAACGGATTTATTGGTACTGGTGAAGGCACTTTTGGTCAAAGCGTAATTAGATCTAATGCCTTCCAAAACACCCCAGAAACCCCTAAAGCAGATTCTTACCCAGTAAAAGCCGAAATAGAGGCTTCATCTAAAAAGAAAACAGAATTTAATCCTGATTACAAAGGAGTAGAAGGTCAAAATCAAATACAAGCTGGAGATGTTATTCTTCCAAATCAAGACACCAATTCAAATTTTGATAGAGCAACTTCTTATCCTTCACAAGCTGAAATAGGGACCTCATTAAAAACTTCAACATCTTTCAACCCTGATTATGAAGGAGTAGAAGGTCAAAATCAAATACAAAATGGAGATGTTGTTCTTCCAAACCAAGATAATAATACAGGTTTAGATAGAACTCCTACTGTAATTCAAGACTTTAGAGCTACTAAAAAGAATAGAGTTAAAGCCCCTGACTACAACGATAAGACAATTGAAAAAAGGGTATTATTAGGAAACCCAGGCAGTGCAAATATTGATAGGACAGATTATACTAAGGGTTCTATAGATGGTCAGGATAAAATAAATAATCTTTATATTTACAAAAGAGACGCAGTTACTCCAAATAACTTATTAAAAAACGACCTTGTTAAATTCAGAATAGCTACTATAGACCCTGATGATCCAAATCAAAAAGTTTTTACTCACTTTAGAGCTTTTATTAGAGGTATGAGTGATAGTTTTGGGGCTGAATGGAATTCTTTTAGATACATGGGTAGAGGTGAAGACTTTTACAATTACCAAGGATTTAATAGAAGCATGAGATTAAATTGGACTGTAGTAGCTCAATCTAAAAATGAATTAGCTACTCAATATCAAAAACTAAATTACTTAGCTTCAACTTTAGCTCCAAATTATAGTGATGCTGGATTTATGAGGGGAAATATTCACCAACTTACAATTGGGGGATATGTTTACGAATATCCAGGTATAATTGAAGGTTTAGACTTTACAGTCCCAGATGATTCACCATGGGAAATTGGTATTGGCACTGGTGGTAATTTTGATAAAACTGTAAAAGAATTACCTCATAGAATTGAAGTAGCAATGTCATTTAAACCAATCTCTAAATTCTTACCACAAACTCAAAAGAATATAAGTGGAACTGGAGTTGTAGACGAACGTTTCTTATCTTTAGAAAATGGTGAAAGCGGAGATGGTGGTAACCTATACCAACAAGTAGGAAGTAAAAAATCAATAAAGGCTAGTTAATGAGTAGATATACAAACATAGGACAAAAACAAGATTCTACGGGTAAAAGGTATTATAGAACTAATACCTACCCTGATATCCCTCGTTCTACAAATGATATTTACGTTATTACCCAAGCCTCAGATAGGTACGATAAATTAGCTCTTCAATATTACTCTGATGCATCTTTATGGTGGGTTATTTCCAATGCTAACCCTGAATACATTGATGGTAGTTTGTTTCCACCCGAGGGCATTCAATTAAGGATACCGGGCAATATTTCCAAAATTCTAAGCGAATATAAACGTGCAAACAGGTAATAAGTTATGGAAAACAATAATTTACTTGGAAAAGGCCATAAACAATACGTCCAAGATCAAATAAAACTTCGCCAAGAAAAGTTAGGTGCTCTTAATAAAAGTAGTGAAGATATTGATTGGATGAATGGTAAAACCTCATGGGTTAGACTTGCATCCTCAGTTAATGTTGAAAATTCATTATTAAAAATCCCCCAAACTCTTAAAGAAGTTTATAAAAACGCTAATTATAAAGCTGGAGAAGATACCACTGATAGTGAAAAAGTATCCCCGGGTCTTAGAGCCGAGATTGAAATTGTATTAGGCCAACTTCAGGCTGAAGGAAAATATTTTGATACTGTTGAAATCCCAGATGGTGAACAAAGATTAGAACTCTTAGGCTTAGGTAAAGAGTATATGGGAAGAGCTTTAGCCGAACGTTTAGTATTAACAGGAGGTACAGAAGCTTTTATTACTACTGAAACTGAAAATAATATAGTAGTAAATAGACAAAAAAGAAAAGGACTAAGCAATAATCCATTCCCAGAAATTGATGGTGCTTATTCAAATTCAAAAGATTTTGGTTTTAGAGCTATGCCTGGAATTACATCCTTTGGTGTAAAATCCAAAAGTATGGGTTCTTTAAACGAGGCAAACCTAACCCTTAAGGTAAATGATGCTGAACAGTTAGCTATAATTGATACACTTTATTTAAGATTAGGGTATACTATGTTTTTAGAATGGGGTAATTCCTCATACTACCAAAACGATGGAACCTATGTAAAAGGTGTCTTAGCCGATCCAGCATTATTGCCTGAATTTTTAATTCAAGATACCCCAACAGAAGAGGAAATAGAGGCTGTTAGAGTCACTAAAATGAGAGATCTTGATGGTGATGGGGTTGAAGAAAAGCTAACAGAAGAACAACTAGCTGATTTTGAAAGAAGAGTAAATGCCCTAGAATTATTTTACCAAAAAATCCAGGAAGAAAAGAAACGGTCTTGTGGTAATTACGATGCTTTAATTGGTAGAGTAAGTAATTTTAGTTGGGAATTTAATACAGATGGTACCTATACTGTAAACTTAACTATTATCTCTTGGGGTGATATTATAGAATCTTTAAAAATTAATTCATTTTATCCTGATATCCAAGTAGCATTTGATGATGAAGGAAACCCTGATACGTCTGCGGTAGAACGTAAAGATCGTTCTGCTTTAGAAGCATTTATTTATGAAGCTACTCTCCCAACCTCAACTGAAGTTAATAATATCTTTATAGGCCGTAATATTACAGCTTCCCCTATTAAAACTAGTTTATTAAGTGAATTTAGAAAAGAACTAAAACTTTTTTGGATCCCCCTAACCTCAGAAGTACAACCATCTGATGAGCATTCTGATGCTTTAAATTATAATAGATCATCTACTAATTCTGCTGGTAAAGTAATTAGCGCCCATGCTCAATTTGGTGAAGATGCTCATTATTATTATTTAAGGTTTGGTGATTTATTAGATTTTATAAAATCAAGACTTTTACTTTATGTTGGAGATGCTCCTATTGTAGATATAGATACTAGAGAAGCTACATCATTCTGTTACAATCCCAAGATAAATGTATCAGCTGATCCTTCTAAAGTAATGATTAAAAGAGTTCTTCCTTCTTTTGATATAAATGTTCTTCCTAAATTTCAAAGAGATAAATATGATAGTTGGAAGACTACACATAAACTTCTTAAAAAAGGCCCATTTACTGAAACTTTCACCCACGAAGGTAACCCTGTTAGTAGTATTATAGAAGATTTTGATGCTATTATTCCTGGTACTAAAGTTATAGGGGGGGATATTATGAATATCTACTTTGAAAAAGAATACCTTTACCAGGTTGTAGATGAAAAAATGGACCGAAAAACTGGAAAATTAGCACTTTTAGAATTTTTAAAAGAACTATTAAGTACAGCTAACAGTTGTTTAGGGGGTGTGAATAAAATGGATGTGAGGTTAATAGATGGTAGAATAATCCAATTTTACGATCAAACTCCTCTTTATGGTACTCTAGAGAATACTAAACAACCACAATCTTTTAATATTTTTGGAGTAAACGGAGTAAACACACCTTCCCCAGATGGTAGTTTTGTTACTAATTTTGGTTTAAAAACTGAATTAACTAATGAATTTGCTACTTCGATCAGTATTGGAGCCCAAGCTAATGGGGATGTAGTAGGTGAAGATTCTACAATGCTGTCAAAGTGGAATTTTGGTTTAGTAGATAGAATGGTTCCTACTAAATCTGATTCTTTAAGTCAAAATAAAGGAGAAGATAAAGTTATTAAAGAATTATTTGCTTTAAGAGATAAATTATCTTCATTATGGTTTGCGTATGGGGTACAATATTGCTCTTTCGATACTTCAGAACTAGTTATAGGAAGAATCTCAGGTGATGATGTTATGCCCTCTTCACAATATGATAGCTTAGTTTCTTTACAAAAAGAATTCTTTACGGCATTAATAAAATATAAATCTACTTATCTTAGTGAATCTCCTAAGGCTTTGTCCAATCAAATAGGTATGCTCCCTATTAACCTTAATTTAGAAATAGATGGTCTTTCAGGAATTAGAATTTATGATCAAATAAATGTAGATACTAGATTTTTACCTTCGTACTATCCTGACCATTTAATTTTTATTGTTAAAGGAATATCTCATAAATTTAGTGGCAATCGTTGGGTTACTAGTATTGACACTATTGCCCAGCCTAAAGTAGCATACCAAAAAGACCCAGATTTTAGGAAATTCTTAGAAGATAGTAACAATGATGGTTTTGGGGGAGGTAGTTCTAATCTTGATGTTACTAAATCAACAAAATCCCTTGACCGTGGTTGGGACATCCCAGGTGAAGTTGATTATTTCTCTACTTCTATTCCAAATTCAGAAATGGCTGATGCCTTAGTATCTACTATATCTGACTTAGATACAGCAACTATGATGTTAATGGTAATGCTTATAGAACAAGGTAGAGGTAGCGATATCCGTGGATTTAACCATAATTATGGTGGCTACGATATTACAGCTGGAGGATGGAAATACGAATCATTTGGAGACGAAATATCAGATGGTTATGTTTACGCTTCCGAAGGTGGAACTAATGAATACCATGCTTTTGTAAGTTTTACTTCTGCAGAATCTTTCCTTAGTAAAAAACTAAATGATTTTACAAATAAAGGTTTAGCAGGATTTAATGTAAATACCCCTGAGAAAGCAGTTAACGGTTGGTATGAAAAATGGAATGCTAAAGGGATGGATAGAAAGTATGATTCTAATACAGCCTATGGTAAACAATTAAGAGAAAAATACGCTACTAAAGAAGAATATATTGAAGGCACCTTAAACTATATTAAAACCCAACGCTATGATTTAGCTAAAAGTCTTATTGATGCTGCCTTTGAAAGAAAAACAAGATTTTAATTATTAATATGTACTTCCCAAAATCTAAAATAGTCCCTAATTTATATTCTAATGGAGAGCTTAGTATAGCTTCTACAGGGGAAACTTATTACGGGTATTATTTCGAAGTTAGTGGTCAATCTTACTTTACAGGTAAAGAACCTAATGATGGGGAAAATATAGCTCTTATAAAAATAGGAGATTTATTCCCAACTTCAAGAGATTTACAAGGTATAGATTCAAATCAAATAAAAGACCTAAGATACACGGGTTTTCAAAATAGGGCATATTCAACTCTTGTAGATGCTACTCTTCAAACAAACTATCCTGTTTCTTATTACCCACAACCTACAGAAGAGGATTACCAAACTGGAGAATTTACAAGATTCTTTGCTAAAAAACGTAATGAAAATATATATTATGAAGTTCAAGACCGTAGCTTGTCTTCAAACCCAATATATCTTACATTTAATATACAATGGGTAATTAGTGGGAAAGAAGATATTGTTTCTTCAATCAATAAAAATACAGTTGCCTTATACATGAGACAACTACCCATCCCAGCGTTTGATAAATTCCTAAAAAACGATTATCTAAAATTTTGGAAACCGAGCTAGTGGTCGTATATTCCAACCATGTTTTGGCTAGTAGAAGGAGAAGATAAATTTAAAGAGTTTTGCAATAGAGGTTTTGAAGAAGTATTTCTTGAGATCATCCCCTCTAATCATTGGCAACATCCTATAGAAAATTCTATATGTGCTTTCTACATTCGTCCTATTAGAGAGACAAAAGGATACATTTTACCTGTTAATCATAGTGAGTGTATAAATTTGTTTGAAGATGAGGTGTATCTAGAGTTAAAGAATTTTAAAAAAATATATGTTAGGGATAAAAAGGAATTTCTACATTATACAATTTTGAAACCTTTAATCGATGTTACGCTAACACTTCCTACGTATATACCTCCTAAAACACAAGCACATAGTTTTATTTACCGTAAATATAGAGACCGCTTAGATACCAATGCTATAGTGCCTATAACCAAACACTATGAGGTTTGCGAGCAAATATATGATGATTTAGAGCACCGCATTAATCAACCGGTAAACAAGTTTTATAACGATAAAGCTACGTTGGTGTTCAACGCAATTGAGAGAAATGGTTTAAAAATAGATAAAAATGAATTCGAAGAGTATTTCCACGAAGTTGAAGGAGAGTATGTATTTACATCTTACAATTTTAAAACCCTTACTACAAGACCTTCTAACAAATTTAACGGAGTCAATTACGCAGCTCTTCCCAAAGAGACAGGCTGTAGGAAAAGTTTTATCCCACGGAACGATCAATTTGTTGAATTTGATATTAGTGCTTATCATCCTAACTTGGCTGCCAATCTTGTTGATTTCGAGTTTGATGATGATGATGTCCATAGAAGTTTTGCAAACATGTATGGAGTCGATTATAAAAAAGCCAAAGAGTTAACGTTTAAGCAATTATATGGGGGTGTTTTTAAAGAATATAAAGATTTGCCATTCTTTAAGGCAACATCTGAGTATATACGGATAATCTGGGACGAATATCAAAAAGAGGGTAAGCTTATATGTCCGATTTCCGGTTATGTTTTTGAACGTGATAAACTTGAGAACATGAACCCACAAAAATTATTTAATTACGTTTTACAAAACATGGAAACAAGCTTGAATATCGAAATTTTATTTCGTATATTTAAGTTATTGAAAGGAAAAAATACAAAGCTCGTGCTTTACACATATGATTCATTCTTGTTAGATGTTGATAAAAATGAGTTGCCCGTATTGGACGAGATAAAACAAGTTTTTGATAAATTAAGGTTAAGAATTACAGAAAAAAATGGAAGCAACTACGACTTTAGATAACACTCTAGGTATTTATACTACAGATTACGACTTTGTTACTGACAGTATAAACACTAAAGATTTGAATAATAAATTATTTTGTACCTTTACTACTCGTGAAGGTTTAGATACACTAATCTCCGATATTACATCTCAATATACTATCATGTATAATAAGTTGTTTGTTCTTGAGATTAAAGATAGCGATGAGATGGTAGTTACTTACAATGTTGACCAAGGCAACATTAATTCTATCCCAGCCAATACAATCCTAGTACATAGGAAAAAAGAATCAAATACGCTATACACAATTAATGCCCTTAATGAATTGATTAAATCATTAAATGGGGGTATTGTAGATAGACGTTATAGAGTAGAATGGATGCACTACAGAAACACCATTTTGCTTACACAACAATCAGACCTAAAGCAACTAAAGACCAAAATTCATAAAATAATTGAGCTTTAAATTTGGTTTGGGTAAATTGGTTTTGTATATTTAGTAAAAGTTATAATTATAAATAGTTTTAATAATGGATTTAGACGTAATCAAACAACGTTTGAGTGCCCTAGAGAAAACGGGTAACACAAACAACGGCGAGCGCAAGCAGCTATTCTGGAAGCCTGAAGTAGGCAAACAAACAATTCGTATTGTTCCTTCAAAGTTCAACCCTAAAATGCCATTTACCGAGATGTTATTCTACTACGGTATTGGTACTAATGTTATGCCTTCTCGTGCTAACTATAGTGATGAGAATGGTGAGACTTTGAAAGACCCAATTATCGAATTTACAAAACAACTTCGCCAAACTAGCGAATCAGAGAATTGGAAACTAGCTAAAAAGTTGGATCCAAAAGTTCGTTACTTTGCTCCTATCATTGTACGTGGTAGAGAAGATGAAGGTGTTAAAGTATGGCAATTCGGAAAAGAATTGTACGAGACATTCCTTAACTTAGCAGTTGATGAGGAAGTAGGTGATTACACTGATGTAGCATCAGGTCGTGATATCAAACTTACAACTGTAGGTCCTGAAGTAACAGGTACTAAGTACAACCGTACTACAGCCTCTCCATCAATGAAAGTAACTCCACTCTCGGATGATGCTTCTCAAGTTGAGAATTGGATGCAAGATCAAGTTAATCCTAAGGATTTGTTTAAGAATCGTGTTGTAGAGTACGACCAAACTAAGCAATATTTGGCTTCATGGTTGAACCCTGAAGGTAGTGCTCAAGAAGGTGACATCATTGATGATGAAAAACCAGTAGAAAACAATTATTCATTAAACACTTCCAATACTCAAGTTAAGCAAACCAAACTAGATAAGTTTGATAGTTTGTTTGAGGAAAGTAGTACGGATGATCTACCATTCTAATCATGGCTAAGAAAAAAGTAAGCAAATCACTCTCGGCGGCTGTGTCCGCCGAGATTAAATCTAATTTTGATCTTAATAGCTTCAAGAATAAAAAAGGTCTTGGAGGTAATGTTAAGTTTAAACCACAGAAATGGATTCCATTATCTGAAGCATTTCAAAAAGTAACCTCTGTACCTGGTATTCCAATGGGTCATGTTTGTCTTCTAAGAGGACATTCCGATACAGGTAAAACTACAGCTCTAATTGAAGCTGCAGTATCAGGACAAAGAGCAGGTGTACTACCAGTATTCATCATTACTGAGATGAAGTGGAATTGGGAGCATGCCATGCAAATGGGTCTTGATGTTAAAGAAATTTGGGATGAAGACACAGGCGAATTATTAGATTACCAAGGTAATTTTATTTATGCTGACCGCGAAACACTTCATACTATTGAAGATGTAGCTGCATTTATTTTAGATCTACTAGATGAGCAGAAAAAAGGTAATCTACCATTTGATCTACTTTTCCTATGGGATTCTATCGGCTCTGTACCCTGTCAAATGTCTGTTGAGAAGAAAAAGAACAACAACGAATGGAATGCAGGTGCAATGTCAACCCAATTTGGTAATGTTGTAAACCAGAAAATTGTAATGTCTCGTAAAGAGAGTAGCCCATACACTAATACACTAGTTGCTATTAATAAAGTATGGACAGCAAAACCAGAAACACCAATGTCAATGCCTAAATTGATGAATAAAGGTGGGTTTACAATGTGGTATGATGCTACATTCGTTGCTACATTTGGTAATATTTCAAATGCTGGTACCTCTAAGATTAAGGCAATCAAAGATGGTAAACAAGTAGAATTCGCTAAACGTACTAATCTTCAGATCGATAAAAACCACATTAATGGTACTACTACTCGTGGTCGTATTATTATGACGCCTCATGGTTTTATTGAGGATAGTGATAAATCACTTAAGGCCTATAAAAGCGATCATGCTAAAGAATGGGCTGAGATTTTAGGTGGTGGTAATTTTGATATCATTGAAGAAACTGATGAGGTAGTACCTGAAGCAGTTTACACACAAGAACCAGATTAAAGATGGATAAAAAGGATTTATTAAGTCTCCTAGATAATATATCTGAGGAGCAGGAAGAAACTTCCTTAAGCAAAAACAATAGAGTTTTATTAATTGACGGTCTAAATCTATTCTTTCGTAACTTTGCAATGTTAAACATTGTAAATTCGGAAGGTGCTCATATTGGGGGTTTAGGGGGATTTCTCCGCTCATTGGGGACACTGATTAATCAAATCCAACCAACATCCATTTATGTGGTATTCGATGGAGAGGGTTCAACCGTAAACCGGAAGAACCTTCTCCCCGAATACAAATCAGGCCGTCACCAACATAGAATTACAAACTGGGATACTTTTGAGGATCTAGATGACGAACACGATGCTAAAGTAGACCAAATTGTAAGACTAATTCAATACCTAAAATGTATTCCTGTAAAAACAGTAGCATTAGATAAGGTTGAAGCAGATGATATCATTGCTTATTTAAGTAAACATATTACTTCATTAGATCCCGAAAATAAAGCATTTATTGTCTCTTCAGATAAGGATTTTATCCAATTAACAGATGAGCAAATTACAGTTTATCGCCCAATTGAGAAAGATTTTTATACCAAAGAGGTAGTAATGAAAAAATTTGGGGTATTAGCTGAAAACTTTATTGTATATAAGACACTAATGGGTGATGCTTCGGATAAAATCCCAGGTATTAAGGGGCTAGGTGCTAAAAAATTAGCTAAACTATTCCCGGAATTGGGTGAACGTCCTATCACATTAGAAGAAATCATTGAATTATCTATTGACAAACACAAAGAACACGTAATTTATTCTCGTGTGGTGTTTGATGCTGATATCTTAAGACGCACCTATAAGATTATGGATCTACATAATCCTATGATGGATGACCTTGAAAAAGAATATTTAAAGGAATTAGAAGCCTCAGATTTACCTGTGTTAAACTCAGATTTATTTCTTAGATTATATGCTGAAGATGGTTTGAGACATTTGATTAAAAATGTAGATTACTGGATTCAAAACACATTCAAAGATTTAATTAGTTATAATAAATAAGTTACATGACTTTAACCAACCTCAACACTTATGGTCCTGCGTTCCAGATAAAGGTTTTATCTTCGCTACTAAACCATAAAGAGTTCTTAATTAATATTCATGATATTTTAAGCGAGGAATACTTTGATAACCAAGCTCACAAATGGATTGTGGGTGAGGTGCTGAAGTATTATGACAAATATCATACAACACCTACTCTTGAGGTTTTAAAGGTAGAATTACAGAAAGTAGAAAACGAAGTTTTACAGGTATCAATCAAGGAACAGCTTAGAGAAGCAGTTAATATCCAGGATACTGATTCAGATTTTGTTGAAGAAGAATTTTCTACATTTTGTAAAAACCAACAATTAAAAAAAGCACTACTAAGTAGTGTAGATTTACTTAAAGCAGGGGACTACGATTCAATTAAGTTTATGATTGAAAATGCTTTAAGAGCAGGACAAGATAAAAACTTAGGACATGAATATGAGAAAGACATTGAATCACGTTATAGAGAAGAACACCGAACGGCTATCCCAACACCTTGGCCTCAATTCAACGAGTTATTACAGGGTGGACTTGGAAATGGTGATTTTGGCCTTATATTTGGTAACCCTGGGGGTGGTAAATCCTGGTCATTAGTAGCCTTAGGAGGACATGCTGTAAAAATGGGTTACAATGTTGTTCACTATACTCTAGAACTCGGCGAAGAATACGTTGGAAAGCGATATGACGCCTTCTTTACTAAAATTTCAGTTAGTGAAGTAAATCATCATAAAGAACGAATTGCAGAAACATTAAAAGATCTACCTGGCCGCCTAATTATTAAAGAATTCCCAACAGGTAAAGCAGCTGTTTCAACAGTTGAGTCACATATCAATAAATGTGTTGACTTAGGTATGAAGCCTGATTTGATAATTATTGATTATGTCGACCTTCTCCGCAGTAAGAAAAACTCAAAGGAGCGGAAGGACGAAATTGACGATATTTATCTTAGCACGAAAGGACTTGCTCGCCAACTTGACATTCCAGTATGGAGCGTATCCCAGGTAAACCGCCAGGGAGCTCAGGATGATATTATTGAAGGTCATAAAGCAGCAGGCTCATATGATAAAATGATGGTGACTGATTTTGCTGCGTCTCTTTCAAGGAAAAAAGAAGACAAAATCAATGGAACCGGTAGATGGCATATAATGAAAAACCGATACGGTATGGATGGTCTTACCTTCGGTGCTAAAGCTGATGTTTCTACAGGTACATTTGAGATTGTTTCCGAAGAAGAACTTGAAAATATTCAACCGCAACAGCCCCAATCATATATAAATGAGGGTTCTGATAACTTTAGTTTAGAGACTAGAGAAACGGCTGCGCAATTTTTAAGTAATATTTAAACGACATTAGAACAAATGGCAAAAAAGAAATCTCTTTTAGAGGAACGCATTGTATATAAGCCTTTCGAATATCAAGAGGCTGCTGATTATTGGTTAAAACAACAACAAGCACATTGGTTACATACTGAGGTGCCTATGAT
>ERZ869936.1945-NODE-1945-length-13218-cov-8.128998_pt1 | contig 13218 bp, 12 predicted proteins | sample MGYA00520876_ERZ869936 | MGnify/ENA primary metagenome ERZ869936 (study PRJEB32218, sample SAMN09650985) | biofilter metagenome | isolation source: enrty point of leading RO module | place: Saudi Arabia: Thuwal, RO plant located on Red Sea | collected 2016-02-17 ...
GTGTATTTGATAAATGGACAATTAAAAAAGGCATTGCACCAAGAGATGAAAAAGGTAGATTTATTAATAGAAAATCACTAAACTATTTACTAGCTAGAAGCATATATAACAAAGGAATTAGAGCTACAATGTTTTTCACCAAACCATTTGAAAGAGGTTTAGATTTATATGGTGATGAAATAGTAGCAGGATACATAGAAGATAATTTTGAATTATGAGTACAATTATTAGAACAAGGTCACCATACTTTATAAGGACTAGTAACTATACATCACCAACGTATGATATAGATTACTTTCAGATAAACATATCTATATATGAAGGCATAAGTGGTGAACTACCTACTTGTGGTGGTATATTTGGCCAATACACTTTAAAGAAGAAAGTGTTACCAAATGAAACTAGTGTAACATTTGATATTAGTGAAATAGTAAATGACCACTTTGAACAGAAATTTAATGGTACATTTAGTGTATCTGCACAAACACAATCAATGTGGGTACAGGTTACTGTAACAGGATATGAAACAGATGGTAGTGCTATATCACCAGCAGTTACTAACACATATCTAGCACAAGAAGGATTTAATAAGTTTAAAGAAGGTGTAAATTACATTACAGAACCTATTGCAATGATTAGTGGTGATTATTATGAATATCACAAAGGAAGTAACCTAGTACTACCTTTTAATAAAGAAAGAGTAAATTCTATTGCTTGGAAGTTGAACGGAACAACAATATATACAGATACTGTTAGTGATAATGGCAATTCTAATCAAAAAATACTTTACTCAACTAGAAGTACAACTTCACAAGAATATGATGAAGCATACATAGTATATGATGATGAAGAAGCTACAAGCATTACACTTAAAGAAATAGAAGAATGTAAGTTTGGTGTTCATAAAATTACTTTTTTAAATAGATGGGGTGCATTACAGAATCTATTCTTTCATAAAAAATCAATTGAAACACTAGACACTAGAAATGAAACTTTTAACAGAAGTATATTTAAACCTAGAACAGTAACCTATAGCGAAAGGGAAGGTGAATGTGATGAAACCTATACATACAATACTTATAATGTAAATGCACATTCTAAAAAGGTACACAATGCTAATGGTACAGAATCAATATTATTAAATAGTGGTTTTGTAGATGAAAGAATGAATACATACTTTGAAGAATTAATGGTAAGTGAATATATCTGGTTAACAGATGATGAAAATGTAATTTATCCTGTAACATTAAAAGATAGTAACTTTACATATAAAACAGGTTTAAATGATAGATTAATAAACTACACAATGAACTTTGAAAAGGCATTTAATTTAGTGAATGATATAAGATAATGCAAAAATTAATATTATACATACAACCACAGGTAACGTTCACCACCACAGCACAGGACTATGTTCAGCTAGATTTAATGGAATCTGATTTGATAACCTTAACACAAGTAATACAAGATGTTAGAAGTATTGATAAGGTTTTTACTGATTATTCAAGAACCTTTAATTTACCAGCAAGTAAGAATAATAACAAGATATTTAAATGGTGGTATAATCCAGACGTTGATGGCTTTGATAACCAAGTGATGGCAAATGCTAGAATAGAATTAAATCACTTTGCATTTAAAGAGGGCAAGATTAGATTAGAAAGTGTTACGATGAGAAATAACCAACCTTCAATGTATAAGGTAACATTTTTTGGTAATACAATTACACTAAATGATTTAATAGGTGAAGATAAATTACAGAATTTAGTTTGGTTAAATAATTTCAATCATACACCAAACAATGACAATGTTAAGAATGGTTTGCAAAGTGGATTAAATTTTACTGTTGATTCTGTATTATATACAAAGGCAATTATTTACCCATTAATAGCACATAGCCAACAATACATATATGATGACACTAATAATGATGATAGCGGTTTAAATATTAGCTACACAAATACTGCTCATCAAGGCAAAAGAGGTGTATTTCCTGAAGATTTAAAACCTGCTATATTAATAAAGCACATCATTAAAGCGATTGAAGAAAAATATTCATTAACATTCAAAACAAGTGAATTTTTTGACAGCACCCACATGGACGATTTTTATATGTGGTTACATAGAGAAAAGGGAAAACTGACTACAGACAATGTTAAACTAATAAATGATGTTTCATTTTTTTGTGATGGAACAACAGCAGCTTGCCAGCACTTTCAACCTAGTTCATTAAGTTTTGACAATGTTGGATTTGATACCTCAACAGGTATATTTTCTTTTTATGATGGCGATTCAATGGGGCAAGGTTTTCCAGAAGGTTTTGAATTTAATGCTGAAATTGTACCTAGTGTAAGTAATGTATCATATACAGTAGAAGTAATAAATACGTTAGATGATACTATTTATGGTGTTTTAGAAAATGTACAGGGAACACAAACGTTAAATACTTCTTTTGGATATGATGGTGATATACCCATATCATTAAATGAGCAATTTGCGTTAGCTGTTAGAGTGAGGTCTAATTCATCATTAAATTTTACTTGCAATATAGATTTAATCCACAGGTTTGTTTCTGTTGGTAATCCAGATTACAGCAGCTTTAGTGTAACAATGGAATCATTAGGAGGATATTTATCTCTTAATATTGGAGAATTAACGATAACTGAAAATATTCCAGATATTAAAGTGCTAGATTTTTTAAATGGGATTTTTAAGATGTTTAATTTAACAGCTTATATTGATTTTAATGGTGAAATTGTAATTAAAAGATTGGATGATTTTTTTGATGAAGGAGATACATTAGACATTACAGAATTCATAAATACAGACCAACACACAGTAAATAACACAATTCCATTTAGTGAAGTAGACTTAGAATATTCAGAACCTAAGAGCATTTTAGCACAGACGTTTTTAAATACTAATAACAGGAAATATGGTGAGGTAGAATATAAAACTAATGCTACTGATAAGAAGATTTACAAAGTAACAGCACCGTTTGAACATATGCTATTTAGTAGGTTAAGCGATTTGACTGATAATACACTAACAGATTTACAAACAGGATGTTTTCTGGATGAAGAATTTAACTCAAGTATTGGACAACCATTATTGTTTTATGGTGTATATAGAACATCAATAACAAATACTATAAATTTTTGTGAAAACACAAGACCAGAAACATATGGTGAATTAGCTCATAATACAGAAGACAATGAGGAATTAACTTCTTATTGGATGCCACACCATGCAAATGAATTAGGTTCTAGAACAACACCACCTAGTATTAATCTAAATTTTGGAAGTGAAATAGATACATACAACCTTACAGATTATTCAGGACAAAACAATTCTTTATTCTTAAAAAATTATGAAAAATATATAACAAGGGTATTTGATAAGAAAACAAGATTGTACAAGTTTAAAGCAGTATTGCCTTTAAAAATATTACTTAAATTAACACTTGATGATAAAGTAATAATAGGAACTAAAATATACACGATTAATTCAATGAGTACTAAATTACAAAGTGGGGAAACTGAATTTGAATTATTAAACCAAGCACCAGAATGAAAATAATTTTAGAAGCATTAGAATTCTGTAAAGAAAACAAGATATATGATAAGCATATTAATATAGCATTAGGTATGAATAAATTACCAATGAGTATTAGAGAAGGATTAAACCAATTAAAATTAAAAAATGCCAATAGTAAAAACATTTGAATTAAAAGCTGATGTAGACCAAGCACAAAAGAACCTTGATGAAATTAATGAAACATTAGAGGTTCAGGATGAGATTGTAAATAAGCTACAGAATGATTTAGCTAATTATGAAGCACAATTAAAAAAGACTTCTAAAACAGATTTAGCAGGTAGAAAAAGAATTAATGACCAAATTAATAAAACTAAACAGCTAATCAATGAGGAACGTTTAGGAATTAAGAATAATAGAATTGAAAGAAAACAAGCTGTAAAAGATTTAGAACAGGCAAAAGAGGCAACGGCAGATTATTCTGGAGCAGTAAGCATAGCGGATAGGGCAACTGGTGGTTTAATTTCTAGATTTGGGTTTTTAACTAAAGCGATTGGTGGTGCAACTAAAGGAATGAAACTATTTAGAGTTGCATTAATATCTACAGGGATAGGTGCATTGGTTGTGGCTATTGGTTCATTAATAGCAGCATTTACAACTTCAGAAGAAGGGCAAAATAAGTTCAGTAAAGGTTTGAAAGCTGTTGGTACTGTGGTAGGTAATATTGTAGATGTGTTTGCAGATTTTGGTGATGCAATAGTAAATGCAATATCAAAACCTAGAGAAACATGGGATGCTTTCACAGGTGCATTAGAAAGAGGTTATAACTTTATTAAAGAACAAATAATAGATAGATTTTCTGCAAGTTGGACTTTATTTAGTGGTAGATTCCAGAAAGGTATTTTAGCTATGCGAATAGCATGGAATAATTTTACAGGTGATAGTGAGGAAGCACAAAAGTTAACTGATGAATTGATTGAACTAGATAAGGAGATGCAAAATGCTAGTGAAACATTAGCAAAAGCAAACCAAGAAGTAGCTGAAATAGTTGTAGAAAGCTATAATAAAATGACAGGTGCTGTTTCTGATTTTATAGATGAACAGAAAAGAGAAATTGAAATTAGCAATAGAATAGCTGACCAAAGAGCTAAAGCGGATAAAATAGAAAGAAAAAATACAGTAGATAGAGCAAAGGCAAATAGGGAAATAGCTGAATTAAGATTTAAGGCAGAACAAAGGGATTTATATAGTGCTACGCAAAGAATTAAATTTTTAACAGATGCATCAAAGTTAGAAGAAGAAATTACTAATAAAGAGATTGAAGCTGCAAGATTAAGGTTTGAAGCTAAAAAGGCAGAAAATGAATTATCTAGGTCAACCAAAGAAGATTTAGATGAGCAGGCAGATTTAGAAGCTAAATTAATTGAATTAGAAACTTCTAAACTGAATATGCAGAAAAGATTACAAACTGCAATAACAACAGCTAGAAATGAAGAAAAAGCAGCAGCAGAGGCAAAGAGAAAAGAAGCAGAAGAAGAATTAAAAAGAATAGAAGAACAAGCACAAGCAGAAATAGATGCTGCTAAAAAGGTTGCATTAGAAAAAGAAAGAATTAGGCAACAAGAGATATTAAAACAAATACAAGTAGAGGATGCACAATATTTAGAGCAAACTAGATTATTGGAAGGCCAACAAGAATATGAATTATTATTACTTGCACAGCAATATGATAAGAAGATGGCTATGGCTGAAGGTAATAATGAACTAATGAGGGCATTAAATGAAGAACATCACCAAAAGATTCAAGCTGTAAATGAAAAGTTTAATAAACAGGAACAGGAAGGGAATAATCAAACATTTCAAAATCAAGTAGCATTAAGAAATCAGCAGTTAAGTTTAACTCAAAATACATTAGGTGCAATATCTGGATTGGTAAAAGCATTTGCTAAAGATGATGAAGAAAGTGCAAAAAAAGCATTTAAATTAAATAAGGCAATAGGTATAGCACAAGCAATAGTATCAACTGCACAGGGTGTTATGAATCAACTTGCAGTACCTCAAGATGCTCTTACAGGTGCAAATTTTGTAAAAGCTGGAATAGTAGCTGCAACAGGTGCTGCACAAATAGCAACAATAGCTAGAACACAGTTTAAAGGTGGAGGTTCAGAAGTTGATACTGATATAGAAACAGCACCACCACAGGCACAAGCACAAGCACCACAATTTAACATAGTTGGACAAAGCGGAGTAAATCAAGTTGCACAGGCATTAGGCCAACAGCAACCTGTACAAGCATATGTAGTGGCACAGGATGTGACTACTGCACAACAATTAAATAATAATATAATATCATCTGCAACAGTAGGTGGATAAAATAAATAAAATGGATATAATAGAATTATTACTAGATGAAAATGATGAACTAACAGGCATTGAAGCTGTTAGCATTGTTGAAAATCCAGCTATAGAATCAGATTTTATAGCGTTAAGCAAACAAGAAGTAAAGTTTGCAAAAGTGGATGAAGATAAGAAAATACTAATGGGTGCTGCATTGATACCTAATAAACCAATCTTTAGAAAAAGAAATGATACAATGTTCTATGTGTATTTCAGTAAGGATACTGTTAAAAGAGCAAGTGAATTGTTTTTTATGAATGGTAACCAAAACAATGCAACACTAGAACACAATATGGAGATTAATGGTTTAACTGTTGTAGAATCTTGGATAGTAGAGAATCCTGAAATGGATAAAAGCAAGATGTATGGTTTTGAAGTACCAGAAGGCACTTGGATGATATCAATGAAAGTAGAAAATGATGAGGTTTGGAATGATTATGTAAAAGAAGGTAAGGTAAAAGGTTTTAGTATAGAAGGATACTTTGCAGATAAAGCTAAAATACAGAAACCTAATCTAAAAGCAGAGATGCAAGCTATAGAAGAAGAAGAAGCTGAATATATGTTAAGTAATATTAAGGCACTTATTAGAAAAGATAAAAGAACTAAAAATGGCAAGAAGATTACACTTGAAACATACAAAGATTATCCTTCAGGAGTATCAAACAATGCTAAAAGAGGTATTGAACTTAATGAAAAGGTTAATAATAAATGCGCTACACAAGTTGGAAAAATCAGAGCGCAACAATTAGCAAACAAAGAGAATATAAGTTTAGAAACCATCAAAAGAATGTATAGCTATTTATCAAGAGCTGAAGAATACTATGATGAAAGTGATAGTACAGCTTGTGGTACAATTAGTTATTTATTGTGGGGTGGTAAAGCTGGTTTAAGATGGGCAGAAAGCAAGTTAAAAGAACTAGGTGAAATGAATTTAGCATCAATGGTAGTTAATGAAGATTTTGCAATACTAGATGACAGATTAGCATATAGCACACAAGAGAAAGCAGAAGAAATGGCAAAGAACATAGGTTGTGAGGATTTCCACGTACATCAATATCAAGGTAAAGAATGGTATATGCCTTGTAAAGAGCATAAGTTAGCAGAAATAGGACCAAGAGGTGGAGTAAAAAAATCACCTAAAGCACCTAAATCAGATACACCAAACAGAAATCCAAAAGGTGAAGGTACAGCTAAAGGAGATGCATCTACAAGTAGAGGTGCAAAAGTAAGTAAGAAGGATGAGGCAAGTTTACAAAAGAAAGCAGATGAATTTAATGAAAGATATAAAAAGAAACTAGGTTATGGTGTAACTATTGGGCAATTAAAAAGTGTATTTCAAAGAGGTTTAGGTGCTTTTAATGTATCACATTCACCAAAGATTAAATCACCTTCAGCTTGGGCGCAAGCTAGAGTAAATGCTTATTTATATCTAGTTAGAAATGGTAGACCACAAAATCCTAAATACACAGGAGATTTTGACTTATTGCCAAGTAAACATCCTAAATCACCTAAAAACAAATAATATGAAAAAATGGAAAACACCAAGTAGAACTTCACCTAAAGGAACTAAAAGAGGTTGTTTATGTGAAGATGGTAAAAGATATAGTAGAAAATGTTGTGATGGTTCATTACAAGCACAAGGCATTGGAAACATAACTGGTACACCTGAATAATTTTTTTTTGCAAAAACACATAACACTTTGCACATTTTTCTACATTACTAATAAATCTTATTATGAAAGCAAACGAAATACTTAACAAAATCAAAAATATTGTTGGTGTAGAACTTTCTGAAGAAAAAGTAGAACTAGCTGAAATTAGTTTAAAGAATGGTACATTATTAGTATCAGAAGAATTTACCAAAGGCAATGCAGTATTTATCAAATCAGAAGATGGTGAAATGGCATTACCAGTAGGTGAATATGAACTAGAAGATGGTAGAACACTTTTTGTAGTTGAAGAAGGTCTAATAGACAATATTTCTAAAGCTGCTGAAGAAGCAGAAGAAGAACTTTCTGAAGAAACAGTAACAGAAGAAGCTGTTGAAACTGAACTTGAGGAAGAAGAAGAAAAAGAAGAAATGAAATATGTAACTAAAGAAGAATTTGCTCTAGCTATGGATGAATTAAAATCTATGATTGAGAAAATGGGTTACAAGGACAAAGAAGAAGAAATGTCCAAAGAAGAAGTTGTTGAAACTAAAGAAGAATTATCTGCTGAAACGGTTGAACCAATAAAACACAATCCTGAAGCAGAAACAAAGAATGTTCATTTTACAATAGCTGGTAAAAGAACAGAAACAACAAAAGATAGAGTTTATAACAAAATATTTAATAATAACTAAACAATAAAAAATGGCTACTACTACAAGTATAACAAGTACATATGCAGGAGAATTTGCTGGTAAGTATATTGCTGCTGCATTACTTTCTGGTTCTACTATTGAGAATGGTGGAATTGAAGTAAAACCAAATGTAAAGTATAAAAGTGTAATTAAGAAAGCTGCTACTGATGCTAATATCATCAAGGATGCAACTTGTGATTTTACAGCTACAGGTACTGTTACATTAACTGAAAGAATATTACAACCTGAAGAATTTCAAGTAAACCTACAATTTTGTAAGCAAGATTTTCAATCTGATTGGGAAGCTGTACAAATGGGATATTCAGCATATGATAATATGCCTCCTAAATTTTCTGATTTTATCATTGGCCACGTGGCTGGTTTGGTTGCTGAAAAAACTGAACAAAACATTTGGGAAGGTGTAAATGCTACTGCTGGTGAGCACGATGGTTTAGTAACACTTGCACTAGCTGATGCTGATGTAATTGATGTTGCTTCACACGCTGCTGTAACGGCTTCTAACGTAATTGATAAATTAGGTTCTATTGTAGATGCAATTCCTTCTGCAATTTATGGAAAAGAAGATTTATATCTATATGTATCTTCAAACATTGCAAGAGCATATGTAAGAGCATTAGGTGGATTTGGTTCATCTGGATTAGGTGCTAATGGTGTTAACAATCAAGGTACACAATGGTGGAATAATGGAGCATTAACATTTGATGGTGTTAAATTATTTGTTGCACAAGGTATGGATGATGATACTGCAATGGCTGCACAAAAATCAAACCTTTACTTTGGTACTGGTTTATTAAGTGACCACAATGAAGTTAAACTTCTAGATATGAGTGACCTTGATGGCTCACAAAATGTAAGATGTATTATGAGATATACATCAGGTGTACAATATGGAATAGGTTCAGATATCGTATTATATCACGCCTAATTAACTAATTAATAACAAGGGGGTGTAATTCCCCCTTAATTTAAATTTTAAGATTATGGCTTGCGATTTAACAAGAGGTAGAAAAGTTCCTTGTAAAGATGTAATTGGTGGTTTAGTTAGAGCTTGGTTTGTAGATTTTGGTGATTTAGGAACAGTTACAGAAACTGCTGATGAAATAACTGATTTATCAGGTACTTTTACTGCATATCAATATGATTTACACGGTGCTAATTCTTTTGAACAAACAATTACAAGTTCAAGAGAAAATGGTACTACATTTTTTGAACAAAGTATTAGTTTACAATTTCCAAAACTATCTAAAGAAGATAATGCTGAATTAAAATTATTAGCATATGGTAGACCACATATTTGTGTAGAAGATAGAAATGGAAACTTTATGCAATTTGGTTTGGTTCACGGATGTGAAGTAACTGGTGGCACTATTGCTAGTGGTTCTGCATTTGGTGATTTAAGTGGTTACACATTAACCTTTACAGCACAAGAAGCTAAACCTGCTAACTTTATTGCTGGTGGTACTGCTGCTGACCCTTATGCAGGAATGACAAGTGCTACAGTAACAGTAACAGTAGGAACTAATAGCTAATATAGGCACTTCATCACAGAGTGTGATTCATAATATATAGTTGATTGTGGAGGGTGAGTTTAATAGCTCACCTTCTTTTTTTAAAAATTATGCAGATACTAACTGAAACAGGCACAAGAAACATTAACTTTATACCACGAGAAACAATAAGTGGTACAAAAGTTTATAAGTTAGTAATTAAATCTGAAGGACAAAATAAAGTGATATTAGAAGATACAGCAGCAACATTTACAGAATTGGATTATTATTATCAATATAGCACTACACAAACACTAAAGGAAAACAACTATTATACAATTACCATAACTAACACTACTGATGGAATTGTTATATTTAAAGATAAAATGTACTGTACAGACCAAACACTATCAGATTATGAAATTAGCAATGGTGTTTATATAGAACAAAGTACAGGAGATAATGAATTTGTAACCTATGGATAATTTACATTTAATACAATTAAATCAATATGAAAGGCCTGCTATCACAGAGGAGAGAAACAGAGATTGGGTAGGAATAGGTGATAATAATGATTACTATCAAAATCTTATATCAGCTTATATGGATAGCACAACAAACCAAGCTGTTATAAATGGTATTGTAAATATGATTTATGGTAAAGGGTTAGATGCTACAGATAGTAATGAAAAACCTGAAGAATATGCACAAATGAAGCAGCTACTAACACCTAGCTGTATGAGAAAGGTTTGTAATGATTTAAAGTTATTAGGCGAAGCTGCTATTCAGGTATCATATAAAGGTAATAAAGTAGGTTCATTAACACACTTTCCTAGAGAAACTTTAAGAGCTGAAAAGATGGATGCTAATGGTGATATTAAGAATTATTACTATGCACCTGATTGGACTAAAGTTACTAGAAACACTAAACTAACTAAATTTCCTGTTTTTGGTAGTGGTGCTAAAAATGAAATATATATTATAAAAAGATTTGTGAGTGGTTATTATTACTATTCACCAGCTGATTATCAGATATCATATGCAGTACTAGAAAAAGAAATTGCAGATTTTTTGATTAATGATGCACAATGTTCATTTTCAGGAACAAAGGTAATTAATTTTAATGGTGGTATACCTGATAGAACTAAACAGCTAGAAATTAAAGAACAGGTAATGGGTAAACTTACAGGTTCTTATGGTGAAAAGGTTATAGTAGCATTTAATAACAATGCAGAACAAAAAACAACTATTGAAGATATACCATTACCAGATGCACCTGAACACTATAGTTATTTAAGTGAAGAATGCCAAAAAAAGATACTTTTAACACACAGGGTAACATCACCATTATTGCTTGGCTTAAGAGATGGTAATAATGGATTAGGTAACAATAGTGAAGAAATAGAAACTGCTACATTATTATTTGATAACATTGTTATTAAACCTTATCAGGATTTAATTATAGATGCACTAGATGAAATACTAGCAGTTAATGATATTACACTTAATCTATATTTTAAAACACTACAACCATTAGAATTTATAGAAGTAGATAAGAGTTTACAAGATGCAGAAGCTATAGAGGAAGAAACAGGTATTAAACAAGATGAAAATGCTGAATTAGAGTTAGCATTAGCAAAATCAAAAGATTTACCAGATGAATTTTATGATGATATTTTAGAAGGTTTAGAAGGTGAAGTAATGGATGGTGATGAATATGAAATGGTAGATGTAAGAACAGTAGATGAAAACAATAGTGATGTAGAAGAATGGGCAGGTAATTTACTTGAATTAGCTAAAGTAGTAGAAAGAAGTACACCATTACCTAATAAACTTAATAGATATTCTGTTTTAGATAAATCATTTTACAAAGTAAGATACAGATATGCACAAGTTAAATCTAGTGCTAACAGTAGAAAGTTTTGCAAAGAAATGATGTCTAGAAGTAGAGCTGGTGTAGTATATAGAATAGAAGATATTGATGCTGCTTCTAAAAATTGGGATGCTGCAAAATACAGTTCATTAGAATTGCCTATGCATAATAATAAACCCTATGATTTGTTTAGGCACAAAGGCGGTGTTTACTGTGGCCATATTTGGCAAGAGGTACTTTATAAAGTTAAAAAGAAGGATAAAAAAGATAGTAAAAAATTAAAAGATTATGATGAGGTAAGTAGTATACCTAAAAGCTACCAACCAACACCTAGAGGGCATAAAGTAGCAAAGGTAGCACCTATAAACACACCTACAGAAGGTCATCATCCAAATTATAAAAAATGAGTAAAGCACTATTTGTAACAAGACAGGATATATCAGTATTTACAGCTGCTAATGGTAATATAGATAATGATAAACTATTACCTTTTATAAATATTGCACAGGATATTCATATACAAAATTATTTAGGTACTGATTTATACAACAAAATTAAAAGTGATATAGTAGGTGGTACACTAACAGGTAACTATTTATCACTAGTAACAGATTACATTAAACCTATGTTGTTGCATTGGAGTTTAGTAGAGTATTTACCTTTTGGTTCTGTAAACATTGCAAATGGTGGTATTTATCAAAAGAATCCTGAAAACAGCACAGCTATTAGTAGAGACCACGTAGATTACCTAGTAGAAAAAGCTAGAACTACTGCACAGTTTTATACTAATAGATTTATAGATTATATGCAAAATAATAATAACTTATTTCCAGAATATTACAGTAACAGTAATGAGGATATGTATCCTGATGATGTTGCTAATTTTGGAGGTTGGGTACTATAATAAAAAGATATGGCAAACACAATAGATTGGGGTAAAGCAACACAGAATAATACTAATGGTTTTGGTAAGTATCAAAATACTATTGATGCAGGAAGTATTTATGCAGATTCATATTCTGGTGAAACTGTGTTAATAGGTACAAGTGCTGCTTTTAGTTATGCCAAAAGCTCTTATCATCAAGATGAAACAGACCCAACACCAACAATCACAGGAACAACAGGCGGTACATTTTCAGCTACTCCAAGCGGATTAAGTATTAATGCTTCTACAGGTACTATTGATTTAAGTGCTTCTACTATTCAACCTTATACAATTACTTATACTGTGGATGGTGTTAGTGCTAATTTTAGTTTAAGTGTTACAGCTTCTCCATTTATTACTAATACTTATTCAATGCAGTTTGATGGTGTTAATGACTATATAGATTTAGGAACAGATAACAGTTTAGACATATTTGGAGGTGATTTTAGTGTATCATTATGGTTTAATCATTCTATTTCGTCACCAAATAAACAGCCATTAATTGAAATTGCAAGTTTTACAAATAAAATGGCTTTAACACTTGGTTTGTCTGGGAATACAGGAGTAGGTTTTGCTGTGGGTTCTGGAACACCTGTATGGAATTATAATGCAGGAACTGGTTATAATGATGGTAATTGGC
>ERZ869936.1946-NODE-1946-length-13216-cov-4.172251_pt1 | contig 13216 bp, 13 predicted proteins | sample MGYA00520876_ERZ869936 | MGnify/ENA primary metagenome ERZ869936 (study PRJEB32218, sample SAMN09650985) | biofilter metagenome | isolation source: enrty point of leading RO module | place: Saudi Arabia: Thuwal, RO plant located on Red Sea | collected 2016-02-17 ...
GGTTTCGACTCCCGTACAGGCGGTGAATATCAACAGGCCGGCAAGGACAGCACTGCGCATCGCGACGAAATCCCCTTTTACGATAGGCCAATATGGTGCTCAGCGCGGTCTCGGCCAGGCCCGTTTTTCGCTCGCTCCCGCCATTTGCCCGCGTTACCATCACGGTGCGCTGCCGGAGGGGACGCTTGGCGGACGTTTTTATCTCCTACTCGCGGCTCGATCACGACCGCGTGCAGCCGATCGCTGATCGGCTGACCTCGCTCGGCTATTCCATCTGGTGGGACAAACATCTGCGCGCTGGGCAAGTGTTCGTCGACGAGATCGAACGTCAACTCGACGCATCCTGCGCCGTGCTGACGGCCTGGAGCCATAATGCGCGCAACTCGACATGGGTGTACGCGGAATCGAGCCGCGGCCTCGACGCGCGCAAGTTTCTGCAGCTGAAGCTCGACAACGTTCAGCTGCCGCTGCCGTTCGATGCATTGCAAGCCGCCGACATGAGCGGCGCAGGACAGTGGGGTCCGCTTGAGGACTCGCTTACAAGGCTGGTGCGCAACGGTCAGGCGCCGGAGCCCGCTCGGCGCATACCAGGCGTCGGCCCGCTGGCGACGCCGCCACCCGCTGGATCGCCGAAACTGATCACCGCAGCCACAACAGCTACGCTGGCCGCCTACTCCGGCGCTGTGTCGGCCACGTACAATGGCGTGATGTCGCCGGAGCAATTGCAGATCGCGCTTGTCGGCATGATGGGTGTCGCTGGCGCATGCGCCGCGCTTTCAGCGCACCGCTTGTTCGCTGTCACGCGCGCGGGGGGTTAAGTCATGGCCGGGTCAATGCTTCGCTCATTCGTTAGCGGCACACGCCAGGTGCTCAGCGCTCAGCTCTTCGTCAGCATCGGCGCTGTAGCGTTGGCAGGCTGGACACTGGGCGTACCCAACGAACTGGTCCGCGAACGCGCCCGCTTGCGCGAGCGTGTGATTCAGCTCGAAGAAGACATGGGTTCGCGCGGCATCGTCGTGCCCGAAACGCCCACGGTGGTCGACACGGCCCCGCCGCCGGCGGAGGATGTGTATCCCGGAGAAGTTGGGCTCGACGAAGAAGCGGCGCCTGAGCAAGCGCCCGAGCAACGAGAGCCTCAAGCCGGCGGCGCCGACGTCGAACCTGGGCAGACGCGACCGACGCCGCCGCGCGCTGACGACCGCAGTTTCAATCCGGGGCAAATCTTCTCGGAATTGTTCACACCCGCGCCACCGATGCGCACCGTGGTGCTCCACGTCCGCAATGATAACGATGCCGCTTATGCGCGCCGGCTTGGCGATCAGCTGGCTGCTAGCGCTCAGGTACGCGTCATAATCCATGTGCTGTCGCCGCGCACCCAACAGCAATCTGGTTACGCCTATTTCGATGGCCGGCAGAGCCAAGCCGCAGCGCGCCTTGTCGCCGCCTTCAACGACATCGCACGCGAAAATCAGATCGCGCCCTGGTCCGCGCAGCTGCGCGGCACCGCGTTGCCAGCGCAGGGCGAGTACACCGCGGACAGGCTGGACATCGTGCTACCGCCATTGACGCAGAATCCAACGCTGCGCATCGATCCGCGCGCGCTGGAGATGCGCCGGGTCGACCCACAACCACAGCAAACGACGCCGCCGATCCGCTAAGGCGCGAGAGAGCGCGGGTGAGCTGCCTTGCTTCCGCCCCGGAACGGCGCGACAAGCCGCGACGATGACCGCCATCGCTCACGCAGCCGATTTCGACTGGGAGCCGACGCGCGCGCTTACCCTAAAGCGGGCGCGGCGGCGCTCACGGCTGATCGCGGCGTTGCGGCGCTTCTTCGTGGCTGGCGCGGGCGCTTCGTTCGCCGCGGTGTTCGTATTCATGGCGCTCTACGCCATCGAGGGCGGATTCAACGCCGCCGAGTACGGCGCTTCGGAGCCGCTGCGCATGCTCAATCCCCGGTTCATCGGCCGCACCGACAGAGGCGGCCCCTACCAGCTTTCCGCGGAGATGGCCGAGCGGCCCCGGGGCGAGAACCAGCCAATCGAGCTGATCGCGCCGGTCTATAGGACCGAGGCCGGGACCATTATGCTCGCCCCGCGCGGGCTCTATGACGAGCAGGCCCAAACCGTGATTTTCGACGGCGAGGTGCTGTTTTCCGACCGGGGCGGCAACCGGTTCACTACCCCCAACATGATCGTGGACCTGGATCAGGGCACGCTGACCGGCCGCGGCGGGGTCGTCGGCGCCGGGCCCCTTGGCGTGCTCCAGGCCGAAAGTTATGAATTGCGGGACAGCGACCGGGCCTTGGTGCTTCGGGGCGGCGTCCGGGGCCAGATTCCGGATCGCGATCAACAGAATGGGGAGACGCCATGAGGCCCGCAGCCTTCACACTCGCCGCAGGCGCCTTCCTCGCGGCCACGCTTGCCGGGCCGACGGCGCATGCGCAACTTTCGGAGGGCGGCGGTCCCGTTTCCTACTCTGCGGACAACCTCGAATATTTCGACGGCGAACGCCGGCTGGTTTTGGTGGGGGATGTCGACATCGTCCAGAACGACGCCCGCCTACGCGCCGACCGCATAACGCTCTTCTTTAGCGCCTCCACCGGCGGCGAGCAGACCCAAGGCTTGGCCTCCGGCGATATCGAACGGATGATTGCGGAGGGGGAAGTCTACTACGTCCGCCCGACCCAGTCGGCGCGCGGCAATCGGGCGGTTTATGACGTACGTCAGGACAGCGTGACCTTTTCGGGTAACGTCGTGGTTGCGTCCGAAGAAAACGTCATCCGCGGCGAGACCATGGTGCTGAACATTTCGAACCGCCGCACCGTGATCCGCCCCGATAGCAGCGGGCGTGTGCGTGGCGTGTTCGTGCCCAGTGAGCGGCAAGGGCAAAATTCGGGCCAAAGCAACCAGTGAGGGCCCGAGGTTCACGAAATCTTAGCCGCGGCAGGTGGATATGAGCCCTGAGGGCGCTGCAAGCCGTTCGGCCAAGGCCAAGACCGCTCAAGGCGGTTTGGGCGCGGTCTCGATCGGGAAATCCTATCGCGGCCGCAATGTGGTGAAGGATGTTTCGCTCTTCCTGAACCGCGGCGAAGTCGTCGGTCTGTTGGGCCCCAACGGAGCAGGTAAAACCACCTGCTTCTACATGATCACGGGGCTCGTACGCGTGGACCAGGGGCAAATATTGTTGGACGGCCAGGACGTCACAACGCTGCCCATGTATCAGCGCGCAAGGCTCGGCGTCGGCTACCTGCCGCAAGAGCCGTCGATCTTCCGTGGTTTAACCGTCGAACAGAACGTGATGTCGATCGTCGAGCTGACCGAGCGCAATCGCTCGAAGCGGCGCGAGATCGTCAACGGGCTGCTCGCCGAACTGCGCGTCGATCATCTCAAGGACGCGCCGGCCTCCGCCCTCTCGGGTGGCGAGCGGCGCCGGGTCGAAATCGCGCGGGCCTTGGCGACACGTCCGTCGTTCATGCTGCTCGACGAGCCTTTCGCAGGCATCGACCCGCTCGCCATCAACGACATCCGGGAGCTTGTGCTGTTCTTGAAGAACCGCGGTCTCGGGATTCTGATCACCGACCACAATGTGCGCGAAACGCTGCAGATCGTGGACCGGGCTTCGATCATGTTCGACGGTGAAGTGATGTTCGAAGGCACGCCCTCCGAAGTGATGGCGTCCGATGTCGTGCGCGAAAGGTATCTCGGCAAAGATTACCACTAGCATCGGGGGCCGCGATGGCGATGACCCCCCGCTTGGAGCTGCGCCAGGGACAGGCCCTGGTGATGACGCCGCAACTGCAGCAGGCGATCAAACTGCTGCAGCTCTCGAATATCGAGCTACAGGAATTTGTCGAAGCCGAGCTCGAACGCAATCCGCTGCTCGAGCGCGAAGAGAACCAGGCCGAGCCGCCCAAACCCGAGAAGACAAAGGAAGGCGAAGCGCTCGATTTCGACGCCGCCACCACGAACGAACCCGAGCTTGACGTGAGTGTCGCCGACATGGCGCCCGATCTGAGCCAATCGGAACTGGCTGAAGCCGGCGCGGCGCCGATGACAGATTGGTCGAAGGCCTCATCCGGCAAAAGCTTCGACGATCTGCCGGGTGTGGAGGAGACGCTCGCCAGCGAACGCACGCTCGCCGAGCATCTCGACGCGCAGCTCACCGAAGCAGGCCTATCCCCAGTCGAACGCATGATCGGCCGCGTGCTGATCGATGCGGTGGACGATTGGGGCTATCTGCGCGCCGACCTGTTGGAGATCGCCGGCCGTATTGGCGCGCCCTACCCCCAAGTCCAACGCGTGCTGGCAATCATGCAGGGCTTCGAACCCACCGGCGTGATGGCGCGCGACATCCCCGAATGCCTGGCGCTGCAGCTGAGGGAGCGCGGCCGCTTCGATCCCGCCATGGAGAAGCTGCTGGGCCATCTCGATTTGCTGGCCAAGGGGCACATGGATCGGCTGCTGACGTTGTGCGGCGTTGACCGCGAAGACCTTGCCGAAATGATCGCCGAGGTGCGTGCGCTAACCCCCAAGCCGGGCGCCGGCTTTGGCGAGGGCGCAGTTCAATCAGTCGCGCCCGACGTCTACGTGAAGCAGGCGCCGGACGGCACGTGGATGGTCGAACTCAACTCCGACACCATGCCGCGCGTGCTGATGAACCAGCGCTATTATGCGACGGTGTCAAAGACCGCGAAACGCGAAGAGGATAAGACTTTCCTCTCAGAATGCGCGGCTAATGCATCATGGCTGGTCAAGAGTCTCGACCAGCGTGCGCGCACGATCCTGAAGGTGTCGCGAGAAATAGTGCGTCAACAGGACAGCTTCTTCGCACACGGGGTGGCGCATCTGCGGCCGTTGAACCTAAAGACCGTGGCGACGGCGATAGAGATGCACGAATCGACGGTGAGCCGCGTCACCTCAAATAAGTACCTCTCCTGCGCCCGTGGCGTGTTTGAGTTGAAGTACTTCTTCACGGCGTCCATTGCTCACGCCGATGGCGGCGAAGCGCACTCGGCCGAAGCCGTGCGCCATCAGATCAAAGGACTCATTGATCACGAAACGCCCGACGAAATTCTCAGCGATGACCGGATCGTGGAAATCCTGATGGAACGTGGCATCGACATCGCCCGCCGCACGGTGGCGAAGTATCGTGAGAGCCTGCGCATCCCAAGCAGCGTCGAACGCAAGCGCAGACTGGCTCACGGGCTTTAGCCCTAGAACCAACCCTCAGCGAACGCAGCGCGCGTCCGCTGTCTTTCGTCGCAGATTGCTTGCCTGGCTGCCGGTGAACGCGACAGAGAAGCGCCATGAGACACGCCATTCTTGTCGCCGCGCTCCTGAGCGCTGCATGCGCTACGGCGCCGGCGAGCGCCCAAGTGCAATGCCAGCCAGCGGGTCTCAACCGAGGCCAACTGGATGCGCTCAAGACGGCGGAGTGGGTCATGCCCGACGACGCACAGCGCAATGCGCTGGCACTAGGGCTGACGGCGTGTCTATCCAGTCCCGATCCGACCCTGCGCGACGGGATCGCGTTCGAGGCGCTCTCGCATTGGCTGCGCGCGCGCCAACTCAGCGTTGAGACGATGCGTGCGCTGGCAGACGATCTGCAGGCGCGCCTGGTCGCCGACGATCCAGCTGGATTCGAACAGCCGTTCGCGGCGCTGGTGTTGTCGGAAGTCGCGCGCGCGGATCGGATCGAAGCCTATATGAGCAACGAGCGGCGCGGCATGCTTCTGGATGCGTCGGTCGACTACTTTACCAGCGTGCGTGACTATCGCGGGTTCGATCAGCGCGAAGGCTGGCGTCACGGCGTGGCGCACGGCGCCGATCTGATGCTGCAGCTCGCGCTCAATCCGGCCTTCGGTAAACCGGAACTGGAGCGCATCCGCGACGCGCTGGCGACACAGGTGGCGCCGTCGGATCATTTCTATGTGTATGGCGAATCGGAACGCACCGCGCGGCCTGTCATTTTCATGGCCCAGCGCGGGCTGATCAGCGAAGAAGAATGGACGCAATGGTTCGCGCAATTTCGCGTTACCGGCGACAGCCCGTACATGTCGCAAGCGGGATTAGCGTCGATCCATAACTTGAAGGCGTTCCTGCAAACGGTCTGGCTCAATGCTCGTCTCAGCCAGAACACCGCCGACGATACGCTGCTGCCCGGCGCCGAAGCGGCGATCCGCGCGCTGCCTTAACTGCGCTTGGTGCGCAACAGCATGAACTGCCCCACAAGCACCAACACAACGCCGCCAAGCGCCAGCAGACCCCAGCTCTTGTCTTCGAAAAGGCTGGAAACAGTCATCGCCACCAAGGGCGCGAGCGCTGCGATGTAGGACGCTGTCGAATAGCCGCGCCGGCGCGCGAGGCCGTAATAAAGCACGAACGCGATCACCGAGCCGTTGAGCGCGAGGTGCAACAGGGACAACGAATAACTCCAGGTCGCTTCGAACGCCCAAGTCTTGCCGGTAACAAGCGCCGAGAGCGCCAGCAGTCCTGCGCCATAAGCCATGGCCCACGCCGTGGCCGGCGCCACGGGGGCGCCCGCAAGCTCACCGCGGCGCGCGAACACGTTGCCGACGACGGCCGCTGTAACCCCCATCAGCGTGAGGCCGATGCCGGTCATAGCGCGGACGTCGAAATTCGCGGCGGCTATTTCTTCCCATGAAAGCAGCGCGATGCCGACGATGCCAAGGCTGGCGGCGGCCCAGGCCAGCGCGGGCGCGCGCTGGCCAAACGCGATGCGAAATCCGATCAGGTTCACGAACGCCATCGCCGCGAACACAACGGCGACGACAGCGGAAGTCACACGCTCTTCGGCCCAATAAACCAGGACGTAGTCGATGGCGAAGGTGAAGAGGCCGACGCCGAATGCGGACACGTGCTGCGCGCGCGTTAGAGAAATACGCTCACGGCGCAACCCACACCACGCGAACAGCAGCGCCGCCGCCAGCGCGAAACGATAGGTGACCGAGACGACCGGATCGACGACGCCAAGCTGGTGCGTGATGGCGTACCAAGTCGTGCCCCACGCCAAGGTGCACACGGCGATGGAAACGAAATCGAGCCATTGTGCAGACCGTGCCTGCGCGGCCGAATCAGGCTGTGCGGCCGTTTCCTCCGCGCTCATGGCTCATCCCCTTCGTTCGCCAGATAAGCGCTCCGCCGCCGCGCTCAAAGGCGCCTGCTCGCAAATGCGGCGAATGGCAGTTTTGCGGCGCCCTTTCGCAGGCTCGCCGCGTTGACCCCTCATGCCCCCGGGCCTACCTTCAACTCAGGCATCGGGACGTCCCAGGGGGCGGGACCGGGCCCGAGAGCCCTCCGCGCGTTCGCGCCAAAATCTAGGAGGCTCCTTCATGCGCATACAAGTCGCCGGACGGCAGATGGAAGTCGGCGAAGCGCTTAGAACTCGAATCGAGGACGAACTCTCCACAGGCGTCGGCAAGTACTTCAATCGTGCGACGGACGCCGTTGTCACAGTCGGAAAAAACGGCGGCACGGGCATCGAAGTGGACTGCACCGTGCACTTATCCTCAGGCATTTCCTTACAAGCCGAAGGGCATGGCGGCGATGCGCACAGCGCGTTCGGCGATGCGCTGAGCAAGCTGGAAAAGCGGGTGCGGCGCTACAAGCGGCGGCTAAAGAATCATCATGCCGACAACAAATCCCCCCTTCCCGCGGAGGACGCCGCGGCCTATGTGCTCGCGCCATTGCAGGAGGAGAGCGAGGACGAGAACGACAGCGCGCCGAACGGCGATGCCGCCCCGCTGGTGATTGCCGAGACGACCGTGCCAGTTCGGACCATGACCGTCTCCACCGCGGTGATGCAGCTCGACCTTTCGGAGACGCCGGTTGTGCTGTTCAGGAACGCCGCTACCGGCGCGCTGAACCTGGTGTACCGGCGCAAGGACGGAAATATCGGCTGGGTCGATCCCGAACGGGCGCGGCCGGCCTGAGGAACGTAAACCAAAAGTCAGCGTTGGCGCCGCTCATGCTGTGGAGCGGCGCAGACGGGGTGCGGATGAACGATTTAGGTGACCTGGTCGCGCCGGAGGCGATTCTGCCGCGTTTGGCGGCGACATCGCGCAGGCAAGCGTTGCAAGCGATGACGGATGCGCTGGCGAAATCCGCTGGCGTGGACGCGCGCGCGGCGTTCGACGCTATCCTCATGCGTGAGCGGCTCTCCGGCACCGGCATGGGCGAAGGCGTGGCTATTCCACATGCGCCCGTGGCCGGCATCGCGCGCCCGATCGGAGCGTTCGCGCGGTTGGAAACGCCGCAGGATTTTGACGCCTTCGACACCCGGCCCGCCGATCTCGTGTTCATGCTGTTGGCGCCCCCGGACAAGGGCGCCGATCACTTGAAGGCGCTGGCGCGCGTCTCGCGCTTCCTGCGCCGTGCCGACATGCGCGAGAAGCTGCGCGCCGCGCGCGGCGCCGACGATCTCTACGCGCTGATCACCAGCGCCGCGCACAGCGACGCAGCCTGAGGCGCGTCAATGACCGCCTGGGATAGGCTGTTCTCCTACTTCCCGCTGCTGATGACGGCGGCTTCGTTCACAGCGCTCGGCATGTTCGCCGCGTGGCCGTCAGGCTGGACGGTGTTTCTGCTGCTGTTGGTGATCTACGGGCTGCCGCCGATGGTGCTGCGCATCATGTTCCGCTGGGCGCCGCTCGAACAAGGCATCGCTTGCATCGACGGCCGCAAGTTCTGCCCATGGCTGGCGGCGCACCACGTCCAGGCGTTCTACGACGCGCTGCCTTATCTGGAATCGCTGCTGCGCGTGATCCCGGGTTTCTATTCGATGTGGCTCAGGATGTGGGGCTCGCGGGTGGGCTACGGCGTCGAATGGCCGGTGCGCATGGATGTGCTCGACCGCAATCTGATGGACATCGGCAACCGCGTCGTCTTCTCGCGCGAAGTCGAACTCGCTGCGCACGTGCGCAAGAAAACCGAGGGCAGCGCCTCGCGCGTGCTGGTGCGTCAGGTGCGCATCGGCAGCTACGCGTTCATCGGCGCGGGCGCGCGCATCGGCCCCGGCGCGAACGTACCGTCGAACGCCAGCGTGCCGGCGCTTGCGGTTGTGGACGTCAACGAAAGCTTCGGCGACGCCAAGCGGCACCCGGAGCGCGAAGAAGCGGAGTTCGCGCTGAGTTAGGCGGCGTCCGCCTCCAGTTTCGCCAGCAGCACGCCCTCGCTCACCTGCGCGCCCGGTTTGGCGTTGAGTTCGGCGAGCTTGCCGTCGAACGGCGCAGTGAGCGTGTGCTCCATCTTCATCGCTTCGAGCACGAGAATGGGATCGCCTTTCTTCAACTTCGCGCCGGCCTTCGCCGCGACGGAGACGATCTTGCCCGGCATGGGTGAGAGGATCGCGCCATCGCCGGACGCGGCTTCGCCTTCGGCGCGCTCGCCGGTGTCGAGCGTGAATTCGTAGGCCTCGCCGCGTTCGAAGACGATTGCGACATCCCCTTGCCTATAAGGCCACGTCAGTACGCTATGATCATCTAGCGCTACTTCGACGCGTTCACCGCGATACCGCAGCGCCACGAGTGGCGTACGAGCTGGTTGATTGAGCTTGAACCCATGCAGTGATGCCCACGGCGAACTCCTAGCCCGTGGCGAAGTCGGACGTAAGCCTGGAAAAGCATGGTCTCGGCTAAATCGATTTGCCGCTGTCGCGAGGATAGCAGCGCTCGGCGGGGGAACTTTCATAAGCTCCTCGCCACAGCGTTGGATCAAACCTGTGTCGATTGTACCTGCCTTAAAGTCGGGGTTTGCGAGACAGCGGCCGATGAAGCCAGCGTTCGTCTTGACCGGCCATGCACCAACATCGCGCCACTCGCGCTCAAGCGCGGCGATGGCGTCCTCACGCGATGCAGCTTTCATAATAATCTTCGCGATCATTGGGTCATAGAATGCGGTGACCTCATCTCCTTGCTCAACGGCAGAATCTACCCGTGAAGCATTGTCGTCATTTTCCGGCAGCAAGAGCAGTTTGAGCTTTCCCGTGCTCGGCAGAAAACCCGCCTCAACATTCTCCGCATACAGCCGCGCTTCTATTGCGTGGCCGCTGATGGCGAGTTCGCTTTGCTTCAGCGGCAGCTTTTCGCCGCTGGCGACGCGCAGTTGCCATTCGACCAAGTCCTGGCCGGTGATCTCTTCCGTCACCGGGTGCTCCACTTGGAGCCGCGTGTTCATTTCCATGAACCAGATGCGGTCGCCGCGCAGGCCTTCGCTTGCGTCGGCGATGAACTCGACCGTGCCGGCGCCGACATAGTTCACGGCTTTCGCCGCCAGCACTGCCGCATCGGTGACGGCCTTGCGCGCTTCGTCGCTCATGCCCGGCGCGGGCGCTTCTTCGATCACCTTCTGGTGGCGGCGTTGCAGCGAACAATCGCGCTCAAACAAATGCACGACGTTGCCATGCGTATCACCGAACACCTGCACCTCGATGTGGCGCGGGCGTTGCACATACATTTCCAGCAACACGCGATCGTCGCCGAACGCCGCCACGGCTTCGCGCTTGGCGGACGCGAGCGCAGCTTTGAACTCCGCCTTCTTCTCGACCTTGCGCATGCCTTTGCCGCCGCCGCCGGCGACGGCTTTGATCAACACTGGATAGCCGATCGCGTCGGCCTCCTTCTGCAAACGCTCTTCGCTTTGATCTTCGCCGAGGTAACCGGGCGTCACCGGCACGCCGGCTTCGGCCATCAGTTTCTTCGCCGCGTCTTTGAGGCCCATGGCGCGAATGGAGTCGGGCTTCGGGCCGATCCAGACGAGCCCCGCATCGATGACGGCCTGCGCGAAATCGGCGTTCTCGGAGAGAAAGCCGTAACCGGGATGGATCGCCTCGGCTTTGGTTTTCTTGGCGGCGGCGATGATCTTCTCAGCCCGCAGATAGCTTTCTTTTGCCGGGCTCGGGCCGATGTGCACGGCCTCATCCGCCTCGCGCACGTGCAGCGCTTTGGCGTCAGCGTCGGAATAAACGGCGACGGTGCGCACGCCGAGCCGTTTGGCGGTGCGAATGACGCGACGGGCGATCTCGCCACGGTTTGCTATGAGGACGGATTTCAGCATGCGCGCACTCTTCCCCCTCCCCTAGAGGGGGAGGGGGTTGGGGGGTGGGGTGAAGCGGTGGCGGCGGCGCGTGTCGCAACACTGATCGTGTGCGCGCTTCGCAGAACACCGGGCGTGGCCTCACCCCCGCCCCTGCCCCTCCCCCCTCTAGGGGGAGGGGTGGCGCGAACGCGGCGGGGGATTTCTCCGCGATTGGCAATAAGGACGGACTTCAGCATGGATTTGCGTCTTTAGTGGTTGGAGGCTTCCAATTTGGACGAAGGCCGCGTCGCCACTCGTCCTGCACGCGCTCAAGAGACTCTTCGTCGCCCATCCCAGCTTCAATTTCGCCGACACAACCCCAGCAGTCGCCTCCGCAGTCCAGCGAGAGTTCGTCACCTTCGACGCTAAGTATTCGTTCGCAAATTTTACATTGAGCGCCGCTCATCGCGTCACATCCTGAACACGCCGAAGCGTGTCTCGGGAATTGGCGCATTTAAGCTTGCGCTGATGGCCAGCCCCAGCACATCGCGCGTTTGTGCTGGATCGATGATGCCGTCGTCCCAGAGGCGCGCGGTGGCGTGGTAGGGATCGCCTTCGGCTTCGTAGCGGGCGCGGATCGGATCTTTGAACTTTTCTTCGTCGGCTTTGGCCCAGGTCTCGCCTTTCGCTTCCATGCCGTCGCGCTTCACTTGCGCGAGTACGCTCGCCGCTTGTTCGCCGCCCATGACGGAGATGCGGCTGTTGGGCCAGGTGAAGAGGAAGCGCGGAGAATAGGCCCGGCCGCACATGCCGTAATTGCCGGCGCCGAACGAGCCGCCGATCAGCACGGTGAATTTCGGCACTTCGGCTGAGGCGACGGCCGTCACCATCTTGGCGCCGTCCTTGGCGATGCCGCCGGCCTCGTACTTGCCGCCGACCATGAAGCCGGAAATGTTCTGCAGGAACACCAGAGGGATGCCGCGCTTGCAGGCCAGCTCGATGAAGTGCGCGGCTTTGAGCGCGCTTTCGGAAAAGAGAATGCCGTTGTTGGCCAGGATGGCGACGGGATAGCCCCAGATGCGGGCAAAGCCGGTGACGAGCGTCGGGCCGTAGAGCGGGCGGAATTCGTCGAACTCCGAACCGTCGACGATGCGGGCGATGACTTCGCGCACATCATAGGGCGTGCGCACGTCGTCGGGCAGGATGCCGTAAAGCTCTGAGGGGTCATAGGCCGGGGCTTGCGGTTCGCGCAGATCGAGGCCGACGTGCTTGGTGGTGTTGAGGTTCGCCACGGCGCGGCGCACGAGGTGCAACGCGTGCGCATCGTCGGCGGCGAGATGATCGACGACGCCGGATTTGCGCGCGTGTAGATCGCCGCCGCCGAGATCTTCGGCGCTGATCACTTCACCGGTCGCGGCTTTCACGAGAGGAGGTCCGCCGAGGAAGATGGTGCCCTGGTTGCGGACGATGACGGTTTCATCGCTCATCGCCGGCACGTAGGCGCCGCCGGCCGTGCACGAGCCCATGACGCAGGCGATCTGGGCGATGCCCTCGCTCGACATGCGCGCCTGATTGAAGAAGATGCGGCCAAAATGGTCGCGGTCGGGGAAGACTTCGGCCTGGTGCGGCAGGTTCGCGCCGCCGCTATCGACGAGATAGACGCACGGCAGCTTGTTCTGCATCGCGATCTCTTGCGCGCGCAGGTGCTTCTTCACCGTCATCGGAAAGTACGCTCCGCCTTTCACCGTGGCGTCGTTGGCGACGATCATCACTTCGCGGCCCGACACGCGCCCCACGCCGGTGATGATACCGGCGGCGGGCGCTTCGCCGTTGTAGAGATCATAAGCCGCCAGCGCGCCGACTTCGAGGAACGGCGCGCCCGGATCGAGCAGGCGTTCAACGCGTTCGCGGGGCAAGAGCTTGCCCCGCTCGGTGTGGCGCTTGCGGTGCGCTTCCGAGCCCCCGAGCGCGATTTCCGCCGTGCGTTCGCGCAATTGCTCGGCCAGCGCGCGATGATGCGCAGCGTTGGCGGCGAAGGCTTCGGAATTAGGATCGATCTGGGATTTGAGTTTCATAGCTTGCTCTGCTCCCCCTCCCCTACAGGGGGAGGGGGCAGGGGTGGGGTGTACGCTGGCGGTAGGCGTATTCGCGCCGCCCTAGCAGCGCTTCGAGCAAACGCCCGA
>ERZ869936.1947-NODE-1947-length-13209-cov-8.500532_pt1 | contig 13209 bp, 7 predicted proteins | sample MGYA00520876_ERZ869936 | MGnify/ENA primary metagenome ERZ869936 (study PRJEB32218, sample SAMN09650985) | biofilter metagenome | isolation source: enrty point of leading RO module | place: Saudi Arabia: Thuwal, RO plant located on Red Sea | collected 2016-02-17 ...
GGCTTGTGAGTGTTTCCTGTTTTATTTTTTGTCCGGTTATGGAGAACACTTCAATGGAAAAATCTCCGGGGTTCCCCATTCCTGATTCAAATTCAAAGGGGGAAAAATTCTCTAGTTTTTTTGTCGCTGTAATTGATATCACAAGCTAATTTACTTTGAAAAATCCGAATTTTAAAATGCCCTGAATAATCGTTTTTAAGCGTTTATAATCGATTATAAACGATTAATTACCGGCTATTCATTTTCCAAATGCTAATTTCGTGATGGGGAGGGCGTAACACGCCCCCGGGATTGTAGAGGGAATAACAAAAGTAGTCGCGATAAATAGAAATCCTTTTTTTATGGGCAACAGCATTTAGGAGGGGGCCGGGCACCGGTGCCTAACCGATGCCCATTCCCCGGCTATAGGCCCGCCTCCCGCAATTTGGTTTTTAACTCATCCGGTTTTACCGGACTGAATGAAAGATTTTCAGACTGATTGTCAAATTCAATTTCTTTTATGGCAAGGACAGGAGCTCCTTTTTCTACTTTCAGCGCAACCAAAGTTCCTTTTTCTCCCTTCGGCAGGGTAGGATAGTGGTACTTTCCGTTTTCGTCGATGTAGGCTGCCACAATCATTTTTCTCTCCTTAAATATCAGCCTTACGGAAGTTTCCTTGTCGTGAGATAAATTAACAGATTTTTTTACCACCTTGTTTTCCGGCCACTTCATAAACTCATCCAGGTTTTTCCAGGCCAGATTTTCGGTTTGAAATACATAATAGTTTAAATCCTCAAACCCCGCATTTCCCGTTTGAACTTTTTGTGCAATCTGGTTTTTCCGTACCGCATCCATCTTTTTAAAAAGTTCCGCTACCGATCGCGCCTGATATTTTATCATCAAAGGTTTGTAAACAAGCCGGTATAGCTGGTCGGCACTCTTAATATTATATTTTTTTACCAGACTGTCGAATTCGGCGCAATAGGGCGATGAGTTGCTTACAACACGACTCGTGCTTACCATGCGCTTGGCCTTCGTGTTCTTAAATCCAAGAAAGGTCCTCACTTTGCAGTTAAACCTGCATTTATAAGTAACATTCGTAGTTATGGTTACGGGCGGACGACAATACCCCGGCACAAAATTTCCAACACCTCCTGTGGATCGTTGCCAGGTTGTAACATTCCTGTTTAAGGAGGTGGAACTTTGTCCATCCCAAAGGTCCATTGGAGAATACTTGTTCCTGTTGGGAACCATAAATGTAATTTTTGTATTCTTTTTTAATCGCAATGATTTTTGGTTTTGACGCGCCGAAATTTTTAATGAACCCCGTGTTTCCAGCAAACCGTCTGTGGTTTCTGTTGAGAGGTTATCGCCAAACATTTCCAGCAGGTCAAATGATTCTTTTAAATAAATGTGGATGGGTCCGGAGATTACATTTCCGTTTTCATCTTCAAACTGCGAATGAGTACAGGAAATAATGGTTCCTTTGGCACCATAAAACAAAGTGTCGGAACCCTCCCTCAAAACAAATTTCTGTTCGGGAGATTCTAGTTTTTTTAGAAGCTCTCCCAGGGTAACCGGAGGTTCGGGAGTTTTCAGGAAAACCTGAATGTCCACCCTTCGGTTCCGGGCTAATGAATTTTCAGCATCTCCTTTGGCCAAGGGTTGGTTTTCTCCCCGCCATGAAATTACACGGGGAATGTTTTTCCCAAGTGATTCATTAATTATCTTTTCCGCTTCTTTTGTTCTTGATTCGGACAATTTAATATTGTAGAGCGAGTCGCCTCTCAGGTCGGCATGACCGGTAATGATTACTTTTTGAATCAGTTCGGCATTAATTCCGGACAGGAATGCTTTCAGTTTTTTGTTTTCCTCCGGACTGATTTGGCTCAGGCCGGTTTCAAAATAAACCGAATGAAACTTTGGTTTTTCCTGCGATGCTCCGGCAATTCCCAATAGAAACCCCCAGAGAAGAAATAGTGGTTTTCTCATGATTATTATGTATTAAAGCACCGGGGAGTAAATGCCTGATACGAGACCTAACGAGAAAAGGATACAGTTATTTCAAAATTATTTTTAGGATGGGTTATTTTAGCAGAAATTCTTGCTATTTCCGGTTGCTTCCCCGCCCCGGGATGGAGGAGCCTGGTCGTTGAGCCTGTCGAAACCAAAGTTCGAGGAAGTAGGCGTGTCCAAAAGGATTTTCACCTTTTGTCTTGATACAATCCCGAATCGCTACGCTCTCGGGACCTGTGGAAGCAACCAACCCGCCTGCGTTTCACTTCGGACGGGCAAGAAAATCAAGACGCTTTAATCTGCAACCCGCAATTGAAAATGCTTTTCAATTTTTCCCGCTTGGCATAGACCTGTCCGCTGAAGGCGGAAAAGCGTCGGGCAAACGCACTGGATCAATTTTTTTTGGAGGCAAAATTTCTTTAGGTAATTAAATTGCGGGTGGCTTTGGCCGCTTCGTTGGGGCAGCAGTGTGGGTGGTAAAGATGGATGCAGAGCAGCCATCGCAGGGCGTTTGAAGCGGCCTTGACTTTTGGCTCCTTTGTGTCAAGACAAAGGAGCGAAGAAAAGAAAATTAAAATGAATGTACTTGTCAACCATGTGAGGAAATGCATGTATCCCTGTCCCTTCGACAAGCTCAGGGACCGTACTTCGACAAGCTCAAGGACCGAGATGGGTCGTTGAGCCTGTCGAAACGACAAGGTGGGAGGAAGAACTGTCCCTTCGACAAGCTCAGGGACCGTACTTCGACAAGCTCAAGGACCGATTAGCTCTGCGGAGGCTACCGCCCCACAACCACCCGCTCCCTCAAAACTTTTCCATTCGAAAAAACCTCGAGAAGATAAATGCCCGATTCGTATTTGGAAACATCAAGATTATGAATGATTGTATTACTCAGATTTCTCTCAAAAATTATTCTTCCCTTTAAATCATATAAATTCAACTTCCCCTGCCCAAATTCCTCGGGAATATTTATTTGTACCACCCCATTTGCAGGATTCGGAAAAACCGAAAGGCCGGAATGGTTTTCAATTGTTGTTTGTCCTACCGTAAATGCATTCAGATACGAAATCCAAAAGCCACGCCCGTAAGTACCGGCAATAATTTTGCTGGTGGCGTATTGTATCTCAAGCTGATTTATCACAACTACCGGCAAGCCCGTATTATAAGGTACCCAGTCGCTCATGCTGTTGTCGCGATACCAAACGCCAAGATCGGTTCCCACATATAAACCATCCACCGGATTATTTTCATGGGCCAGGCAATTGGCAGGTACATTTGCCAAAGTGCCGCTGATATTACTCCAGGTTAATCCACCGTCGTTGCTGTAATAAACTTTGCCGCCGGCGGTAAATCCTCCCCGGGTTAGCCATACTTTATTTGCATCGGTGCTGTGAACCGAAATGGAAGTAATGTTCGAAGTGAACGGAAGCATTGCGGAAAGATCGGCCCAGCTGCTTCCCCCATTCGTGGTTTTCCATAAATTGCTACCGGTGGAAACATATACTACCTCGCCATCGGATGGGGCAACTGTTAAATGCCTGAGATCAGTACTGCCGGGAAAATTCGAAACGGTGGTCCAGGTGGTAGCTCCATCTGTGCTTTTCCAAACTTCATCATACCCGGCATAAACGATTTGCTGGTTTTGGGAATGAATGCGCATGGGCGTAACGAAATATCCCTGACCCGACATGGCAGGCGGTGAACAGGCGGAATAGGAGAAGGGTCCGCCCCCGGTGGTGGATTTAAAAAGTTGTCCGTATTCCCGCTCCGCCAGAACAAAATTTCCGGTAGTTTGATCTACTTCGCAATAGCCCCCGTCGGAATTGAACATAACACCCGAAAAATCCGGAACGCCCGTGTTGAGTTTATAGGTGGCGTTATCCTGGGTGCCGCAAAAACCTATATTGCTGTTGGCCGCGGTTATGCCTATGCGGTAACACATAATCAGATTCAAATTGGAATTGAGATTGGTCAGGGTGGAAGACGGGGCGGATAAATTATTCATCCGGTAAACACCCTTATCGTTACAAATAAACAAACTGTCTTTACTGTTTTGCCAAAACACCATATCGTGATAATCGTTTTCAGTTCCGGTGGAAGACCAGGTGGCACCGTTGTCGGCAGTTCTTCTGGCGAGGATTCCTCCTATGGCAATTAAATTTTCATCTTTCGGAGATACGGCCAGCGTTAAAGCATACCAGGGAAATCCGCCAACAGCTGATGAAACTCCGCTGCTGCCCAGGGCTGAAAAAGTGAGTCCCTGATCGCTTGATTTATACAATCCGGTAAAGGCAGTATTGCTGGCAAACACACACCATACTGCGGAAGGGTTAATGGGCGATACCGCTACAATAACCCGATTGCCGGTGGCGGGTAATCCGGTTGTGCTTGCAGTCCAGGTAAATCCGCCGTCGATACTCCGCAAAAATTGTGAACTTGATCCGGCATAAACGATTCCGGAATTGACGGAATGAAATTCTATGTCTTCGTGATTTCCGGTTCTCACCTGTGTCCAGGTTGTGCCTCCATTACGCGTTCTGTAAATGCCATTGGAGGTAGCTGCCAGTAAAACATTTGTTGAATCGGGATTTATTATCAATCGGCCAATGCGCCTTGCATTGGAAAAATTCCAGTTCAGACCGGTGGTTGACCAGGTGGTGCCGCCGTCGGTGCTTTTCATTACACCTACGCTATATACATTATTTAATGTTCCTCCATCGGCATCGCCGCAGGCCATGTAAACGATTTGGGTGTTGGAAGGATCTATGGCCACATCTGAAACGCCAAGCACCGGAATGAAATCTGTAAGCCCGGTCCAACTTCCCCCGCCATTGGTACTTTTATATAATCCTGAAGCAGGTGTTCCCAGATACAACACGTTCGGGTTCGAAGGATCCTGCCGTAAACATTGTGTTCTTCCTACCCTGAACGATGGGTTAGGCCCCCACTGGGACCAGTTCGCTGTTGTTGGACTTTGAAACTTATGTGCATGTTCAGCCCGGTAATTCAGCCATTCGGTAAAATGAATATCAGCAGAAGGTAAATCCCCGTTCGCCATGCTTCGGTTTTCGGTAAAATACAACCAGCGGTCGGCCAGTTTTTTTCCTTTGGAACCGGGATTTTGGTTTAAAAAAGTCCGGTATAATTCTGTGGTATTCACGGGGTTCTGACCCAACACCTGAGTAAGTCCCAACAGGCTGATGCCAAGGATTGCAGAGAACGATTTCATGCAGGCAGATTTTTATCAAATATAAGAAAAACTCATCGTTTTTTTATGGGTGGGAACCCTTCATCTCCTTCCAATATTTCTATACATTTGTTACACTTTTAATCCGGCCCATGCGCATATTTTTACTCGCCATTATCCTTGTTTTCGGATGTAAGGGCTTTGCCCAGCCGGTTATCACAACCGATTCAGTTTTGCAACTTGGTGTTTGTGCCGGAAGTAACGTAATTGTTCCCTTTTCAGTTACCGGAGGAAATTTTCAGTTTGGAAATGTTTTTACCGCTCAGCTTTCCGACCCACTGGGTCAGTTTACAAATCCGGTAAGCATAGGCTCCATTCCCTGGTTTTCCAGCGGATTGATTTTTGCCACCCTTCCCCAGAATGTAACTTTCAGCTTTTTGTATAGGGTGAGGGTAGTGGCCAGTAATCCTTCCGTTACCGGATCACCTTCTCCCAACACTATTATTGTAGCCCAGCTGCCTTTTGTAAATAATATTTTTGCCCTGCCCAACGATACCGTTTGCGTGGGTGATACCGTTACGCTTGGCATTCCTAATCCCGCTGCTTCCTTCCAATGGTCAACCGGCGATACAACCCAGTTTATTCAGGTTACATCTTCAGGCTCCTACATTTGTACCACTACCGATTTTATGGGTTGTATTACCAAAGACACCATGGTGGTTGTATTTGAAACCTGTACCGGCATTTCTGAAAATGACCCGCATTCTTTGTTTTCGGTTTATCCTAATCCTTCAACCGGACAAATTACTTTTGTTCCTGCCCAGGGAAAATTATCTGAGGAAGGAACGATTTCAGTTTTCAATACCGGCCTTCAAAAAGTTTTTACCCGCAGGGTTGCTTCAGGAACCGGATCTGTTCCGCTTGATTTATCTGAATTGCAATCCGGAATTTATTTTTTTGAGTTCCGCACTCACAGCGGATCTCTTATGAAAAAGATTGTCCTGCATTGAGCCCACCGGTTTACCTCGATTATAACGCTACTACTCCTGTCCATCCCGATGTGCTTTCGGCCATGCTGCCCTGCTTTTCAAAAAATTTCGGAAACGCATCCAGCGCCACGCATGCCCATGGCTGGAGGGCCAAAGTCCTGGTGGAAAAAAGCCGGGAAGAAATGGCGGCCTTTATCGGGTCGGAACCCGGTGAAATTATTTTCACCTCAGGTTCTACCGAAGCCATCAATCTGGCTCTGAAAGGAGTTTTCCAAAAATATTCCGCAAAGGGAAAACACATCATTGCGGCAGAAACGGAACACAAGGCAGTTCTCGACACTCTTACTTTTTTGGAAAAATACGGGGAAGCTGAAATTACCCTGCTTAAACCTGATACGAATGGAATTATTTCGGTTCCCACCCTTGAAAAAGCCCTGCGCCCCGATACCATCCTGGTTTGCATTATGCTTGCCAACAACGAAACGGGTGTTATTCAGGATCTGAAAAGTCTTTCCGAAGCTACGCATAAAGCGGGCAGTATATTTTTTTCAGATACTACCCAGGCTGCCGGAAAAATTGATTTTAAAGTGAATGAACTGGGCATTGATTTATGCTGTGTTTCGGCTCACAAAATGTATGGTCCCAAAGGTGCCGGGGCCTTGTTTGTCCGACGAAAAAACCCAAGGGTTCAGCTGTTTCCTCTCATCCACGGGGGCGGACATGAAAAGGAATTGCGCAGCGGCACCTTGAATGTGCCGGGCATTGTGGGAATGGGGGCTGCAACAAAAATTAATCTTCCTGAAAAATTTTTATTGATTGAAGAAATCAGAAACCGAATAGAGGAGAAACTGCTGCAAAGTAAAAAAATCAGGATTAACGGAAAATCGGGTTCAAGACTCCCAAACACATCCTCCATAACCATTCAGGGAATTAAAGCCGATTCTCTGATCAAAAGCCTTCGTAACTTTTCTTTTTCTACGGGCTCGGCCTGTACCAGCGCAATACCGGAACCTTCCCATGTGTTGCTTTCTATGGGCCTGAGTCCGGAAGAATGTTTCAGTTCAATCCGCATTTCCCTTGGAATTCATACTACAGAAAAGGAAGCAGAAGATTTTGCTGAAGAATTATTGAAGATTGTGGTTTGATTCAATCCTTCCTAAGTTTCAAATTTGTATCTTGAGAAGATTTTTTTGCCTATGAAAATTTTTGCCCGTTTTATTTTATGCTGCTTTCTTTTTTCGGTGGGAACCGGGATTCTGCATGGCCAGATAATGAATCAGCCCCCATCCTCAGGGATTTTTGAAAACCTGAAACGACTTACCCGCTCGGGATCTGTGCTGTATATTGCCGCACATCCCGACGATGAAAACACCCGCCTCCTGGCCTGGATGGCAGGGGAAATGAAAATCGAGGCCACCTACCTTTCGCTCACCCGCGGCGATGGCGGACAAAATCTGGTGGGCAATGAACAAGGCGACCTGCTCGGATTAATCCGCACCGAAGAGCTGATAGCTGCCCGCAACATTGATAAAGCGAATCAGGTTTTTACCCGCGCCAAAGATTTCGGCTACTCCAAAACACCGGAAGAAACGTTTGCAATCTGGAATAAAGATTCGGTTTTGTCCGATGTGGTTTTCCTCATACGACTCCTTCGTCCCTCCGTAATTATTTGTCGGTTTCCTAATAATGGCGACGGAGGTCACGGACATCACACGGCCTCTGCTTTACTGGCTGAAGATGCCTTTGATATGGCCGGAGATCCCAACAAATTTTCCTGGCAATTGAAATATGTGGAAATCTGGAAGCCAAAGCGATTGTTGTGGAATGCTTTTATCAGAGGAAAGACCACCGACCTCAAGGGATTTTATTCTTTGGATGTGGGTTCTTATAATTCCTTAACCGGAAATTCCATTGGCGAAATTTCTGCCCGTAGCCGCTCCTGTCACAAAAGCCAGGGCTTCGGATCAACATCCGTGCGCGGAGAGCAAATGGAATATTTTAAACACATCAAAGGCGACTCGGCGAAAACGAATGATATTTTTGAAGGCATTTCTTTTGGCGGGTCTAAATCCGGAAGCAATCTGAAATTTTACGATGCCGCAGAAAAAGTTATCGCATCTTTCAACTTTAAAAACCCGGCGGCTTCCGTTCCCGGCTTAATCAAACTCAAGACCGATTGCAAAAATATTACAGATCCAAGGGAGCGGAAAAAGAAGGAAAGCCACATTGATGCATGTATCCGGCAATGCCTGGGCCTGTATTTTGAAGTGGTTTCTGATTCGAAATTTTCGGTTCCCGGAAAGAAAATTACCGGCAAGGTAAATTGTATTTTCCGTGCCGGAGATCAGGTGGTTTTTCACAAACTCAGCTGGCAGGGCAAAGATTCCGTTCTGAATCAAAAAATGGAGAAAAACAAAAACCTGACCCTACCGCTGAACTATAATCTTTCCGAAAGCCAGCCATATTCCAGTCCCCACTGGTTGCTGAAGAAAGGTAGCGAAGGTTTATTTTCAGGAACCGCCGCCGATGAATTTTATCTGCCCTCGAAAGCCGGTGCTCCTGAATTTAATTTTACCTTTCTGATTAGTGGAAATGCGTTTAATTTTAACTTGCCCCTGCATTACAAATGGACCGATCCTGTGCAGGGCGAAAAATATTGCGAAACCATGATTGTACCTCCCCTTGCCGGTGGATTTTTGTCACGGGCTCAACTGCTCAGACCGGGTGTTGAAACCGAAATAAAAATTTACGCAGAAGCTTTCGGTTCTGACTTTAAAGGAAAAATCAGTTTGTTTTATCCCAAGGGATGGGATGTTAGTCCTTCTTTATATACCATTGATTCCCTCGAGCCCGGGAAAAGAAGAGAGTTTGTTTTTAAGGTGAAACCTTATGCCGAATCCGGAAACCAGCGCATAGAAGTAAAATATCTGGAGCAGGGAAAAAGCGACTGGCAGCATTTGAATACCGTAACGCGCGTAAGCCATGAACATATTCCGGAGAAAGTGGTAGTGGATAAAGCCTCCCTAAATCTGGTTATTGAAAAAGTGGAAGTAAAGGCTAAAATCATCGGATATATTCCCGGAGCGGGAGATGAAATTCCGGCTTACCTGACGCAAATGGGTTGTAAGGTAGAGCTTCTCGACGAACAGAAACTAATGCTGGAAGACCTGGGAAAATTTGATGCCATTGTTACCGGAATTCGGGCCTTCAATACCCACGAATGGCTGAGTGCCCAGAACGAAAAGCTTAATGCGTATGTGTTTAATGGGGGCACTTTGATAATTCAATACAACACCAACAGCTTTTTCGGATCGCTCAGTAAAGCGCCGGGGCCATATCACTATAAAATTTCAAGAGACCGGGTTACGGATGAAAACGCCGAAGTGAAAATTCTGAAACCGGAGGATCCCCTGGTAAACAAACCCAATAAAATTATTCCTGCCGATTTTTTGGGCTGGGTGCAGGAAAGGGGTTTATATTTTGCTTCCGACTTTGATCCAAAATTTCAGGCTGTGTTTTCCATGAACGACCCGGGCGAAAAACCCCTGGAAGGCTCTCTCATTACTGCCGTGTACGGCAAGGGGCATTTCGTTTATACCGGACTTTCATTTTTCCGTCAGCTGCCTGCCGGAGTACCCGGAGCGTATAAATTATTCGCCAACCTCATAAGTCTGGGAAAATGAATCCCGAAAAGCCTCCGTTTTTTTCCCATTGGCGGCATTGGTATTATTTGCTGATAGCGATACTCCTGATCCTCATCGGCGTATTTTACGGGATAACAAAAAGTTTTGAATGAGCGGGATAGACTGGACCATTCTGGTAATTTCCTTGTTGGCCATCGTTTCTTTCGGTTATTATAAAAGCCGTGGGGTTCGATCCACCGAAGCATACCTGCGGGGCGACAATTCCCTTCCCTGGTACACGGTGGGTTTGTCGGTGATGGCTACGCAGGCCTCGGCCATTACTTTTCTTTCGGCTCCCGGACAGGCCTATACCGATGGCATGCGTTTCGTGCAGTTTTATTTCGGACTCCCTCTGGCTTTGATCGTGGTTTGTGCCGTTATGGTTCCCATTTACCACCGCCTTAAAGTTTATACGGCTTACGAATATCTGGAGAGTCGCTTCGATTTGAAAACAAGGTCGCTCGCGGCTTTTTTATTCCTCATACAAAGAGGTATTGCATCCGGACTCACCATTTTTGCGCCGGCAATAATTCTTTCGGTTTTGCTTGGCTGGAATATTTACATAACCATCGTGTTTATCGGATCGGTTGTAATTCTTTATACGGTATTGGGCGGAACAAAAGCGGTTTCTTATACGCAGTTGATGCAGATGGGAATAATTCTGACGGGCATGGCCATCGCGGGTGTGTTGATATTTTCGAATTTGCCCGAGGGCATTGGACTGAACGAATCGCTTACCTTATCCGGAAAGCTCGGTAAGATGAATGTGGTGGATACAGAGTTTAATCTGGACAATCAGTATAACATCTGGTCAGGACTCATAGGCGGATTTTTTCTTTCCTTGAGTTATTTCGGAACCGACCAAAGTCAGGTTTCCCGTTATCTGGGGAGCCGGAGCGAGGGACAGAGCAAACTCGGTTTGATTTTTAACGGTCTGGTAAAAATACCCATGCAGTTTTCCATTTTGTTGATAGGTGTTTTTTTGTTTTCCTTTTACATGTTAAACACCCCGCCCGTTTTTTTCAATGAAGTGGAGCTTGACAAAGCCCGCAAGGGAATTTTCAGCCGTGAAATCAGCACGCTGGAAAAGGAGCATGTGCGCCTGCATGAGCAAATTGCCCTAAGTGCCGAAAAAATAGCGCGGTCAGAGGGAAACGAGGCGGACCTGGCGGGTTTAAAATCGTTATATGCCGAAAGCAGAAAAGTGCGGAGTGCCGTCATTTATTTTATTGAGAAGGGCGATCCTCTGGCAAACAAGAAAGATGTTAATTACATTTTCTTGAGTTATGTGCTCAATTACCTGCCTCACGGAATTATTGGCCTGCTGATTGCGGTAATTCTGGCCGCTTCCATGTCGAGCACCTCCTCGGAGCTGAGCGCCCTGGCTTCAACTTTTGTAGTTGATATTTACCGGCGCAACGCAAAAAAAGAAAGAGGTGATGAGCATTATTACAAAGCTTCCCGCTGGGCAACTTTCGGCTGGGGTGTTTACGCTATTGGTGTTGCGATGTTATGCACCAATCTCGGCTCATTAATTGAATCGGTAAATAAACTCGGCTCTTATTTTTACGGAACCATTTTAGGAATTTTTCTCGTAGCCTTTTTCATTAAGAAAATAAAGGGAGGTTTTGTTTTTTATGCCGCGCTGCTTTCCCAGGCCATTGTGTTGGCGGTTTCGCAATTTTCTTCCATATCATTTTTGTGGTTCAATGTCATTGGTGCGCTGATGGTGGTGGTAATAGCCATGCTGCTGCACGAGATAAGTCCAAATAAAACGCCCCGGTTAGGGGGCGTTGAAAAAGAGGATTGAGAAATACTATTTATCTACTGCTGAACTTTTTCCTTTCCATTCTTTCAATGCTTTTTCCACATCATCTTTAAAGAAAAAGTTATCCGGGTTTTTATCGCCCAGGGTTTTGGCCTTTTGTGCTGAAACGATCGCTTCGTTTTTCATGCCTTTTCCGTATTGCAACTGAGCCTTAACCCAGTGACTGAACCACTCGTCGCTTTTTAGGGCCAGTGCCTGGTCGATGTTTTTCAGGCCTTCATCATATTGTTTGTTATCGAGGTAATATCGGGCGGCGTTCCGGTAATTTCTATGTTGGGAACCGAGGGTTGCTTTAATGCTTTCCTCGGCCTGGTTTTTAGTATCTACCAAAACGGTAAATCCAACCCGTACTTTTTCCCATTCCAGAAAAATATTGGTTTTATTATCATCGAAATCGGCCAGGAAATAGGTGAGTCGTTCTCTGTGTGGGATGGGAGTTATGGCGGCTTTAATGGTAACGATATTATTTTCGGCTTTGTAGTTATCTTCAAATGTATTTACATCCTTATTGATGTGAATGCTCCAGGGGCCGTTGCTTGCGGGGGTAACGAGGATAGCGTAAGATCCTTTGGTAACCTTTACATCTTCAATCATAACATCTTTGCTGAAGGTAATTTTAGTGGGCGCATTGGCACCGGCCCGCCATACTTTATCCATTTTAACCAGGTCGCCCCAGATTTTTCTGCCTTTAACACCGGGACTGCTGTATTCGATGGTGATGTCGGTTAGGCCCACGGTTTGTGTAATGGAAGCTTTCGGACTGGGTTGTGGCAGGGTAAGCTGGGCCTGGCTTGCGGCGGCAAATCCGAAAATTGCCAGGAGGGTTAAGAGGGAGTTTTTGGAAATAATCATACTATAAAAAGGTTTTAGGGTTTGAAAGCATTAAATATAAGAAAATTGGATGAGATTGAGATTTGGAATGTAGCTCCGCGACGGCGAAGAAACCCGGTGGTTGAGGGAAGTCGAAGGCACGAGTTAGGTCACTGAGCTTGTCGAAGTGACCGGTTGAACGATAAGGAATGCCCCATGTCCCTTCGAAAGGCTCAGGGACCGCACTTCGACAGCTCAGGAACCAGGATGGGTCGTTGAGCCTGTCGAAACGACAGTTCGAGGAAGTAGTCGTGTTCAAAAGGATTTTCACCTTTTGTCTTGATACAATCCCGAATCGCTACGCTCTCGGGACCTGTGGAAGCAACCAACCCGCCTGCGTTTCACTTCGGACGGGCAAGAAAATCAAGACGCTTTAATCTGCAACCCGCAATTGAAAATGCTTTTCAATTTTTCCCGCTTGGCATAGACCTGTCCGCTGAAGGCGGAAAAGCGTCGGGCAAACGCACTGGATCAATTTTTTTTGGAGGCAAAATTTCTTTAGGTAATTAAATTGCGGGTGGCTTTGGCCGCTTCGTTGGGGCAGCAGTGTGGGTGGTAAAGATGGATGCAGAGCATCCTTCGACAAGCTCAGGGACCATCCCTCGACAGCTCAGGGACCGAGATGGGTCGTTTAGCCTGTCGAAACGACAAAGGGGG
>ERZ869936.1948-NODE-1948-length-13201-cov-8.859045_pt1 | contig 13201 bp, 10 predicted proteins | sample MGYA00520876_ERZ869936 | MGnify/ENA primary metagenome ERZ869936 (study PRJEB32218, sample SAMN09650985) | biofilter metagenome | isolation source: enrty point of leading RO module | place: Saudi Arabia: Thuwal, RO plant located on Red Sea | collected 2016-02-17 ...
GCCGTCCACCTGGGACATCGATTATCTCGATCAGATGTATGTCAGATATCTTGCTCGCGCTCACATGCAAAGCGGCGCTGGAAGAGGTCAACGTTAGAAGTGCAGCTTGATGTTACTCTTGATCCGGGCCCGAACATCTTCGAGGGCCTGCTCCAGCGCCTCTTGGACGTCGTGATACGTTCCGTCTTTCTTACCTCGAATCACGACATACCAGCCGTTCTCTGCCGGGAAGGTCAGCGTGGTGCGTTGGCGAGTTTCTTTCGGCTTGCCTCGCCGCTGGCGGACGGCGTTGGCCGCCTGTTTGTGTGTCATGCGGCCGCTGGCGGCACTCTGGGCGAGTCTCCGACGTGCCTCGTCGCCCGGAAGTTTGCTGATTTCATACGCCGACCGCGCCGCGAGCTGCCCGGAGTCCACCTGCTGTTGTACGTCCTCGGGCAGGTTCAACAGCGCCAAGGCGCGACTCACTTTCGACGGATCGATGTGCAGTGCGGCTGCGAGTTGTTTGCCGTTCCACCCGTTGAGTTCCATCAGAGAGGCGAATGCCCTCGCCTCTTCGATCGGCTTAAGGTCTTCGCGAAGCAGGTTTTCGACAACCTGCTGCTCCAACAGCTCGGACTCTGAGAGCGGGCCTTCATGGAAATAACAGTCGATGGACTCCAGGCCGGCTGCCTGAGCAGCGCGCCAACGCCGTTCTCCTGAGATGATGATCCAGGCCTGCTGCTGCTCGTCCCACCGCACACGAATTGGAAACAATTGCCCCTTACTGTGGAGACTCCGTGCCAAACGTGCAATAGATTCGTCGGAAACCTCCTTGCGCGGCTGATGTGGATCAGGCAAGAGGCGGTTGATGGCGATTTTCCCGAAACCGCCCGCGGGCTTGCGGCCAATATCCTTGGGTGCGGCTACGGGGCTGAGCTGAGATCGTCGTCTATCGCGCCTTGCGCCCATCGACTCATCAAGATTGCTGCCTAGCTGTTCCAGCGTCCGTCGGGTAGTGGCCATTACGCAACGTGTGTTCGTTTGTTACTCATAGCAATGTGGTCGAGAATCTCACGGCTCAATTGCTTTGTCAAAACCGCGGCCGCCGATCGGGGGGCGTGGATTGAGACGGGCTGACGGCAGGCAAGCGCGACTTTGAATGCTGAGAACTCCGGAATGACTGTCTCCAGCACCGACTGCCCGTACAACTCGCGAAGTCGTTGCTCGTAAGCGCGGTGGACCAGCAACCGGCTATCGGACCGAGTGACAACGTGTCCCAGGCATTGAAGCCCAGGATTCAACCGTCGTGCCTGCTCTATTGCCTGATGCACGACCCGCAATCCCTGAGTGCCAAAGTCTTCTGGTGGAACGGGCACGAGGCACCAGTCACAGGCCACCATGGCGGACCACGTGCAGCGGTATAGATTTGGCGGACAGTCGACGAGAATGACGTCAAAAGCAGTGAGGTCGTCTACGAATTCGCGTAGCGCGAATTGTGCGAGGCCGGTAGTTTCCGGGGCGGGTGTGTTCAAGCGAGCCGAATGCGAATTGGCGGGACAAATTGCGATTCCGTCGAATTGGGTGCGTTGAATCACACGCCTTTCCCCGAACCCAGCCTTTTCCGGGGCCAGCAGAGCAGCCACGGTCAGCTCGGGAGGCAGGGCTTCGACAAACTCCGACCCAAAAAAACCCTGGCTAAGAGACCCCTGCGGGTCAGAGTCGATCAGCAAGACGTGCAGGCCGGTCTGAGCGAAAGCGCCGGCGAGGTGAAAGCAGATGGAGCTCTTACCGCAACCACCCTTTTGATTGATCAGGCAAATCGTCGTCGCAGTCAAGCGTCCTCATCTGTGGTGGAATTGCCAGTGACAATTCTCTGTAAGTCGTCAGAATCCCTTTCGATAATCTGTCATGGCCTGTCAAAGGTCGTCAATCAAATTGTTCCTCCGGTACGCAGTCAGCTTGTTGTGCATTGCGGAACGTGTCGTGGTTTCACCTTTGCCGCCTTCGCAGGCGACGAAAATTCTCGTTGCCCGTACCGGCCTAATAACGCTACGTTTTGGAGGAGTTTATTAACTTGGGCCCGGCGTGAAGCCCGGGCCATCCGTGGAGGACAAGACGACGACATAGACGACCGCCGCCGAAAGTAAAGAAAAAAGCGACCTCGTTGGGAGCGACGTCGCTTCTTCAGGATCCACGGCCGCACGAATCGACGGAATCCGTGGTCAAACGGATGACTTGACCTCACCTTATTTCACTTTCCGTCGAAGAGTCAACTGGCAAACGTCATGGGTCCGCAGGGCAGGTGCGCCCTGAGACATGCATCGCGCTCGCGCGGTTCGGGCGAACGGATCGGTGCGTCTTCCGCGAAGGGAGCGAATCCAATGGAAACAGAGACTTGGAAGGTAACCGAAGATAAACCGCCTGGCGGCTACGTGGTGATTCGAGCAGACCAGCTGTTTGCCGTGTGGTGGTGCTATGAGACGGGTAGCATTGAATTGGCAGACGTGCGGACATGGTTTGCGTTGCAGGAAGTTGTCGCCAGGCGTTGCCTCGCCAGAACGCACCAACCACTCAGATTCACGACCGACGAACTGATGGTATTGACCGGTCATCGTCGCCGTGGAACCGTCAAAAAGTCGCTGCGGCGATTGGAGGAAGCTGGCCTGGCACGGCCACGACGCACGTCGATTCGTTTTCCCAAGTGCATCGATGACATTGATCTGGTCGACAGGAGTGCCTTTGCCCAAAGATTATCTTTGGTTCCCAATTGTCGCCGCCCCGTGCCGGTGCCTCGAAGAGTACTCCGCTGGTTGGCTGCTGGATCGCGATGCGTAACGATTGCGACCACATTGGGGCATCTGCTACGGCTCCTGTACTTGCGAAACGGTCTCTGCAGAGCTGATGGGAACTGCAAAGCATCGTGGGTTGCGGCGGCTTTTGGAATCAGTGTTCGCAGCGTAAAGGAGGGAAGGAAGCGGCTGGTCGAACGTGGGCTGCTCCGGCCTCAAGAAACGCCGCAATGGTATCGGAATCGGTATGGATGGCGCGGCAGCGTGAATCTTCAGTGGGCTGTGGATAACACTGGCGTGCCGATGGCTCGGCGCAGGAAACGGACACCACCCCCGCACGGTTTACGCACCAAACAGTCACCCCCAAGACAAAACCAAAAACTCTCTTCGAGAAGATCAAACCAAAAACCTGCCAGCAGACGAATTGGTTCCTGCGGAGTGGAAGGGCTGGGTGAAATCACATTGGATGATCTCCGCGAGGACCGGCGGACCATGGACCTTTGGCAGCGAGCCGTCGGGAGCGGACTTGTCGGACGGGGGGACCGATTGAACTTCTTCGCGGCAGCCGAGCATGCGTTGCGTGTCGGCACTAGCAATCCTGCGGGATTGTTCGTCTGGCTGCTCGCAAATCGCCGGTGGGACTACATCACGCAAGGTGACGAAGACGCGGCGTGTAGGCGATTGCAGCAGGTCGACGAATCAAAGGTCCCTCTGGAACTGAATCTTGGAACCGACCGAAGCCAAGCAAAACAAGGTCCGCGCAGGGGCAAAGACACCAGCGCCGGTTTGGCTCATTTTGTGGCTGCCATCGAGCGATGTCTCGCCGCCTGAACGACTGGCCACATCATGCGACAGAAGACAAAGTCTGATTTTGCTCGTACTGCCGCATGGCACGGTAGAGTTCCACAGTCGCCCAGACATCGTTAATGGCGTCGTGGAATTCGTCTTGCCTGAGTGGCACGCCAAAGTACTGGCAGAGCGTGGCCAGTTGGAAATCGGCGGGTGGGGTGAGTTGCTTGTATTCCTGAAACAGCCAGTACGCCCGTTGCTTCGTACAAAACACGCTGTAGGTTGCGGGACAAAACCGGTCAAGTTGGCGAAACCAAGCGTGAATCAGCGGGCCATCGAACCGCTCGGCATTGTGGGCGACGAGTTGCGCTAGGCGGTACGGCTTGCCGCTACGAGACATCTTGTCGACCGTGGCATGCCGTCTCAGGAATGCGGCAAATCGAGCGGCTGCAACCGTCGGTGGTAATGCGTGACGAACCCAGATGTCCGCGTCGTAGTGATTCTTCGACAATGCAGCCGCGTCAGCATCAACTTCGTCAAATTGCACTTTGACTTCAAACGTTTCGCAGTCGCGATCGTCGCGATCAATGGCGATCGCGGCGATTTGAATGATGGGCCTGGTGACTTCCACCTCTCCGGCAACGATGTCGAAGAACCCCGCCGTCTCAATGTCAAAGAAGACGAGCCGCTCGTCGAATGAGCACGACACCTCGGTTACTCCACAGCCGGCGAAGTATTCTCAGAAGTTCGCCGCCGGCCGTTGAGAGACCGCTCCGGTAGTCCGTCGGCCGCCTGGGGATTTTGTTCAATCCAATCGGATGCCAGATCGGCCACTTCTTTAATCCCGTCTCGATTACGGGCATAAAACCGCGTCGAATAGCCTTCCCGGCTGGCGGTTTTCCAGGATCGGCTGATTTCATAGTCGAGGTAGGTATGCCCGTCCTGGGACGTGCGACGGAAAATGTTCGCGGCGATGGCTGGGCATGCTTCGCTCCGAACGGTCGTAACGTAATTGGATTCTCGTTTCTTGCTGGACTGCTTCGACATGGCTCTCACGGCCTCCATGCGTTTTGGTTGACATTCCCGACCGCATATCACGGAATTCGCGGCAACGTCAAGTCGTCACAGGACCATCACCGCGGGATGACAAACAGGTGACAAAACCGATGGCTGTGCTATGGTTCGCGCGAACACATCGCCAGAACGCGAGCGTTCTTCGGTGTGGCGTTCGCGGAAGGTCTGCCTGCGAAACCCCGGATTTACCACCGGGGTGAAGGGAGAAGGTGCTGCTTTTGTATCGCAGTCATTCGGCGTCGGCTGTCAACCGTCGCTCAGTCCTCCGCTTGGCGGCGGATGCATCGAGAGGTGCTTGTCCGTCGCGAGGGGTATTTGTCGGTCCAAGTCGTGATGAAGTATCTACGGCGAATCCCGTCATCTGACCCCATTCACCATTGCGATCACGGGCGACCGAGACAAGCTTTGGTCTCGCGGTTGGAAGTTTCATCCGCTTGACCAGAGTCGTGACAAGCAAAGGCCGTGCGCGACAAAACGTGCGGCGGGATAATGTGCTCGACGCACATTATCCTCGGGTGAGAGACATCGACGTCTCAAATACTCCGCATACGGGGACAGCCGAAAGCGGTTGCGGTGCCATAAGGCATTGCAGGGACCAGGGTACGGCCGAAGGGTCGCGCCTGCGTGAAGGTGATTTGCTTTGGGAAATCACTGACACACCCGGTCAACGTATCTCGGTGGGGGAGCCATCAGCGGCGAAAGCCGCGATGCCGCAGATCATCCATGGTCTGCGGGCGAGCTGCGAAATCGGCTCGCGTGAATAGCTCAACCGACCAGAAGCCCGAACGGGCGACCGAGTAATGAGTTGGTGCCTGATGGACAGGCGGCGCCGAGTCTTGCCCTTCGGGAGCGAGACGATGCGTCAGAGACGGGGGACCAAGCTGTCTGCGAGGTCCCGATTGAAGCCGAATCGCAAAAAGGTGTTGGGGAGATGCAGTAAGCCGGTGCTTGGGTGTTCGGCCGGCTGAAAGCTCACAGGTCATGCTGAGTGAGACGGAGCGTCGCCGAGAGGCGGAGCTCTACCCCAACGGTGCGTCCTGAACGCGCCTCTGAGCCTGAGGGGACGCAGAGTCCCCGGCGACGTGACTACCAACTCGACGACATGCTTGTCACTAATCGGGGAAGGCTTCAGCCGTGAGCGGGATTGACACCCCGCCGTGTCACCGTGGTGACACGATGCGAGCTGATGTCCGGGAGCGTGGTCCGAGGGTCCGCGGTAACGCGGGCTGTCAGTAGAAGTCAGTGACCGGAGTCGGCGAGAGCTGACCGAGTTGCTGAGCGGTGTTCCGGGGGAAACTCCGGACATAGTTGCTGCGTGGGCAACGCACTGGCCTCAGTCCTGTCGCGAGGCAGGCCGTCAGTGAAGCGTTTACGTGGGAATTCAACTGTGCACGGCAAGGCAGTCGTGACCCGTTTGCTGTGAACCGGGCTGGTAACCCGGCGAGCGACGACGAAAGGACCGAGGCGGTTGTCGGCTCTGCCGACGGAAAACCGCGAACGCCATGCCCTGTCCCCTCGGCCTGCTTCGGCAGCCGGGGGGACAGTGTTCGAGAGGATTGAAGACGGAGTCTGAATTGTTGTTCCGAGAGGGACGACAGTTGAGGCAACGCTGTCGGCGGTGGCGGCTCGACGTACTCGTGTGCGTGCGAGTCCACCGCGAAGGTTTTTACGCGGACGTGGGTGAGGGTGTCTCCTGAGTGCGAACTGCATTTGGGCGTGATTGCGCGGACTTCGGTTCGTTTTTATCGACGCATGCATGAGCATGCGGCTGCAATCTTGAACACTCCATGCACCGGCCGCAAAGAGGAATCGACGGGCGGTTCTGCACAAGGTCAGCGTTTTGCAGACAAGGAATTCAAGCATAGGAATCGGTTTCGTGGGGTTGTCCGTCAACAACCTCACACCTTCTTTCGAGGGCTGTTGGAACGAAAGAGGAAAACATGAATCGAAAGCAGTACCGCTGCGAAGCCCGGAGCGTAGCCGGGTTCGTGGCACAGATCGTCCGCTACGTGGCCAGCGGGCACTATTTCTATGTGCGGGTGCTGATCCCCGAGCACAAAGAGCCCCGCCTGGTCGATGAAAAGCTGTTGCGGTTGTACGACATCGCGCGGCCGGCCTGGCGTCGCGAACGCCGCCGCCTCAAGAGGTCCGCCGGCATTCACTACCTGCGGTACGACCGCCTCGCGGTGATCATGTTGACGAAGGGCCGGCATGATCAGTTCTACCAGGACCATGGCCGGTCCGTGGCCGACATCCGCCGGCAGGCGCTCAAGGTTCTCGGTTACTCAATCCGCCTCAGCTACTCAACTGCCGAACAGCGCACGAAGGTCTTCATCCGATTGGACGAAGATCGCTACCGCGAACTCAAGAACCACTTCATCACTATGTCTGCTTGGGAATCATTCCGCGACCCACTGCGGTTGGAACGTGAGTTCCGGCGTTTGCCGGTGCTGGCCTATGACCCGGTGTTCGATCAACTCGTGGCCATCGCCCGGCAGGTGAACCGAACTCGCCGGCGCCGCGGCTTCGCTCCGATCCGCCTACGTTGTCTCCCTTGCAAGGTCCAGCCGACCAAGGTCTTCACAGAGCAGGCGGACGGCTTGAGCAAAGCCAACCTGCGGAGTCCAGTGATATCAACCGGAGCATCATCGCAGTAGGAGGGCATACAATGATGAAACCCAAGCGACAGAGCCCATCACAAATCGTTGAGTCACTGAATCGGGCTGAGCGGATGCGCAACGATGGCCAATCGATCGCATCCATTTGCCAGGAACTGGGCATTAGTCGACCGACATACTACCGATGGAAACGCGATTACGGCGGCATGACCTCGAGGCGGGCGGAAGACTGGGCAGCAATGCTGCAGGACCGCAAGGGCCTCCTCCAGTCGCTCGGTGAGCAGTCGAAGCAAGTCGAGATCCTGCGCAACGTCGTGGAAGGAAGCCTCGTCAGTCCGTCTCGCAAGCGAGAAGCCATCCGTTGGCTTGACCGGCAAATGATCATCAGCGAGCGTCAGGCCTGCCGGGCGCTGTCGCAACACCGCTCCACGCAACGGTACCGTCCGCAGACCTCGCAGAAGGAAGAAGCGCTGCGGGAACGCGTCGAAGTCCTCTCTCAGCGATATTCCCGCTTTGGGTATCGCCGTATCTGTGCCATGCTCCGCCGCGAGGGGTGGCACGTGAATCCGAAACGGATTCATCGTATTCGGCGCAGTCAGGGATTGACCGTAAAAGCCTTGCGGAAACGCAGCGGGAAGGGCGGAGCGACACTGGAACCAGAGAATGTGATTTGCGCGGACGGAAAGAACGTGGTCTGGGCCTGGGACGTGATTGATGGCTGGCTCGCAGGCGGCCGGTCCGCCAAATGGCTGACGGTCATCGATGAATACACGCGTGAACTTCTCGCCCTCGAGGTGGCCAAGAGAACGTCGGCAACATGGGTCATCGCAACTTTGGAACAGATCCTCACAGAACGCGAGCCACCAGAATTCCTACGAAGTGACAATACGCGGCCATTTGTGACTGATCAGGTCGATAAATGGTTGCGTTTGGCCGGCATACCCGCAGTAAACATAACCCCCGGCTCCCCATGGGAGAACGGACACGTCGAGGCCTTCCACGCCCGATTGCGGGACGAGTTCCTCAACGTCGAGGAGTTCGCATCTATGGATGAAGCAAAACGTCGCACGGCTATATGGCGAGATCACTACAATCACGTGCGTGTCCACAGCGCCCTGAATTATCTGACACCAGCGGAGTTCGCGGCAACTCTGGAGTGACGCTGCTCAAGCAATCCAGACTAATTTCAGAGCCGTTTTGTTGCTCCCGCCAACCCGACCACTCGATGTGTCTCAGAGGAAACGGACCAAGTCGGAGGGGCTGATGGTCCAGGAAATGGCGGAGCACAAAAACCCAAAAACCAAACTTGGAGCTCGTCCAGATTCAGTCAAACAAGCCGGGGAAAGGCTCAGTGGCAAATTCTTCCCAAAAACGGTCGAACGCATCGCGCGGCGACTCCACGTTTTGAGGGATTTCCGTCAATTCATCCAAGTTCACATTCGATCGCCACTGGCGTAGCCTGAGATCCGTGTTTTCAGAACCTGGTACGAATGTGTAATTCCCGCTGGACCGAGAAAACACATTTGTAACTCGGTTTTCACCGACGCCGGTGGTCAGCACGATGTCCAGGGCATCGGACCGATAATGAACACCGCGATGCCGGTTATCGCCATCTCCGAATTCGTAAAACACCTCGAGATGATCGGATCGAAAAACGGACGATCTTGTAACATTATCGCCATCGCCAAAAACGCCGATGAGAGATGCGTTATCAGATTTCCAGAATCGTTGATGGGACCAGTTGTCGCCATCTCCGGCCTGGAATGCGAGAACGGCTTGGTCTGAATGCCAGGCGCTTGCAGAGAATCGGTTGTTACCGTTCCCGGCCTGAGCGATCAACCCGGCCATGGGAGAGTTCCATAAATTCTCGGAGATGCGATTGTTCCCATGTTCCGCATGAATCGCCATCGAGGTATTGGCTGAATTCACGATGTTTGCCATGAATCGATTGGCACCGCCACCGATATCAGCACCAAAGTGCGAGTCGGAGGAACTCCAAGTGATCAGCCGAATATTGTCGTTTCCCTCTCCAGTGGAAAAGGACCAGGTACCTGCCTGAGAGTCCCGAATGTAGGTTCGGATACTGTCGGCGCCCTTTCCGCCAGCAATTTCAGCGTTTACGGCTTGCGACTGAGTGGAAACAACCGAGAGCAAGTTGGAACCGTCGAGCAGTTGAATGTCGAGGTCGATTCCATCCGCATTCCGCAGGTGAACGCGACCCGTGTCCTTTTGCAGTCCGCCGATGATTTCAACGACTGCACCCGGAGCGCGCACATCCAAATGGTAAGTGTTCTCGTCCAAAGGTGATTGGTCGCGGGTTCCGCCCAAATCGAGAATGATTTGCGCATCGGCGTGCCGAACGTGAAGGTTTACGTTGTCGGGTCCACCGAGTGCTGTGACATAGATAAACTCATTCGGCTGGGTGGTGCTGATGTGAAAGACGTCGGCTTCGTCCGTGCCGACATGGGTAGGCTCTGGCACTTCGTCACCCCCATCAGAGACCGGAGCACTAACAAAATAGGCACTCCCTTCCACCGCGAAATTGAGATTAACTCCGTCGAAAAAGACATCGTTAATAGCGAGTATCGGCGTGGGCAATACCAGACCGAACTCAGCAAGCAGCCACTCGTCAAACAGCCGAATCCCTGTAAAACTCTCATGCCAGATGAATCCGCCAAGGTCGCTCTCGCCGACTGCATAACCGTTAGCGGAAACACCTAGAACATCGCCCGCGAAGGCGTCGCCGTTCACATCTGCAAGAAGGGTAAGCTCGGTCCCATTCCAAACGGCTGCCTGTTCAACTGTTTCGAACGTATTGAAATCAAAGAACGAAACAGAACCGCCAATAAAACTACCGTCAGATGAAACATCGTTTGCAATACTTGAAAACTGAAAGGGATCCTCTAAGAAAGCAAACGAACCATCGCTCCAAATCGCGGCTTGAGGTGTACTCAGGGTGTTCTGTGCAAAACCAACCACGATATTACTTGTATCAGAAATGGCAGTAGCGGCTGAGGCGGTACTCGTTGAGGTAAGCCCTTGAATTCCATCACTTTGATCCCAGGTATATGCTACTCGACCTCCGTCAGCATCACCAACTACAACACCACCATTCGAAACGTAAAAAGCCGGAGACTGATTAGCTGTTCCCAAAAACCCCACCCCAGTCGCCACCCCCGGATTCCCAACTTCCCACACAGCACCTTCTCCAAGCCCTTCAGAAAGCGCCGACACCGAGTACCCGGAGATAAACTCCCCGTTATGAGAAATCCCCGTCGCAAAGGTATCACCCCCCAACGACCCCAGCGTCGTCGAGTTCACACTGGAGCCATCCGCCGACACGGTAAACAGCACGGCCTCATTCGTCTGCGTATTATTATTGAAAGTATTCCCCACAAGAAGCGCCGTACCATCCCCCAGCCTCGTCACCCCGACAACTTCTACCTCAGAGCCCAAAGCGACAAGAAGAGGCTCCTCCGGCGGTTCATCCACGTTGAACGGATTTTCCGCCATCACGAGACGCGCCGAACCGGAAGCTGCAAACAGCAACTGGTCGTTGGCGGCATCCTCGACAACAGCGCGAACACTGGTGGTGGCAGACCCGAAGGTCACCCCGCCGGGCTGCGCTGCCGCCCAGACGTCGAAGCTGGGAGCACCGACGAAGGGAGAATCGACGCCGTTGAACGACGGGTGCCAGATGAAGCCCTCGTTGTCGCCGGTGTCCTCGCCGACGACGACAAGGTCGTTGGTGACGTCCAGGGCCTCCCCTTCGAGCGGACTGCCGTCGGGGTTGGTCAGCAGCACCAGTTCGGTCTGGCTCGGATCGCTGATGTTCTTCCAGACGGCCACTTGTTGGACCGTTTCGAAGGTGTTGAAGTCGAACCAGGAGACGAAGCCGACCGCGTGTTGGCCGTTTGGGGAAGTCTTCAGGGCTAAACTTGCCACTTGAAAGGGATCCGGAAGAAAGATCGGAGTCGACTGGCTCACCACAAGAGCCTGTGAATTACCAGGACTAGCGATGGCCGAACCCACCAGAACAGTCCCGTCGTCAGATGTTGCGGTCCCAACACTGACAAGACCCGTCGCGACGTTCTGAATTCCTCCGGTCACATCCCAACGATAGAAGATCCGACCACCGTCGGCGGCACCCACAAGAACATGGCTGTTTGACACGTCCAGTGCGGGAGAGTCCTTGAAACTTCCAATGAATCCGGTGCCGATCGGGTTTTGGAGGTCGGCAACAGCGTAGAGCACACCCTCACCAAAGCCAACAGAGCCAGGCGTAGTCGAATAGGCACTGATTCCCGAGCCATCGCTCGAGATCCCAGTCCCGGTCGTCTTCGTGCCCAAGTTCACCAGGAACTCATGGCTCATTGACGTTCGCGCCGCATCCGTTCGAAACAGAACTGCTTGGTCTTGGTGATTGGCGAGAATCCGAATCTCGCCGCTGGGAGCCACGCCGAGGTCCACCACATCGACGGGCACGCCGCCGACCATCAGGTTCATGAAATCCACCGTGGGGCAGATCCTTCGCGGCAGCTCTTCGAAGCCTTCGCCGATACGGTGGAGAGCCGCGAGGCTAGTTGGAGTGCGCTTTTTGTAGCTCGTGTGAGTGCGTGGCAAGGATGGAAGAAACCCTTTGATAAGATTATGCACGGTGTAAAGCTCCAAGTTGAAGTGTGGGTCGTAGTGGTCTGCTCCCCGAATTCTGGCCCGGCGGTTGAGAGATCACGAACTGCATGCCTGTAGCGCGAGCGCTGCTGCAGAGCTCTTTTTCCTTGCACTCTGTTGACTTTTCGATCCGTGCGTCGCATAAGCGGATCGTTGTCACGGAGTTGTTATGGAGCAGTGCCGCAGAAGTTCTATTCATCCCTTTCAGCGTCAGACGCCTTTCATCGCGGGCAATCGCCGCTTGCGGGAACCACAAATTCAAGGCTATCGAGCGCTTCAATCGCACTTTGCCGTCGAACGAGAACCTGCTTTGGTGCAGATTCCGGTGGGATGCGGAAAGACCGGATTGATGGCGCTGCTTCCGTTTGGAATTGCAGAAGGTCGCGTTTTGATTGTGGCGCCCAACGTGACAATTCGAGAAACAGTGTTTCAGGCGGTCGACTCGGCGAACACCAATTGTTTTTGGAGACGCGCCGGGGTCGCGAAATCTAGCCCGGAAGGCCCATTTGCAGCTCGCATCGATCGCAGCGCGCACCTTTCGGACTGCATCGAGAGTCATTTTGTCGTCACCAACGTCCAACAGATCGGCACCAGTCGAAATCGTTGGCTCGAACGATTCCCGCAGAATTTCTTTGACATGATTCTGATTGATGAAGGCCATCACAATCCGGCGGCGAGCTGACGGCGGCTGATCGATCATTTTCCAAACGCTAAGGTCGTCAGCCTGACCGCGACCCCGTTCCGAAGCGACGGCGCAGCCCTGATCGGTAAGCCCGTTTATCGATACTCGTTCCTGAGAGCGATGAGCCGAGGCTACATCAAACGGCTGCGTGCCATTCACGTGCAGCCGCGCGAGTTGGCCTTCACGTTTGCCGACGAGCGCAGAGAAGTCGGCCTGCAGGAAGTCCTTCGACTGCGGGAAGAAGTGTGGTTCAGCCGAGGCGTTGCCTTGGCCCCGGAGTGCAACCGGCACATTGTCCGCGCGAGCATTGCCGAATGTGAGAGGCTGCGCCAAGCACGACAGATCAAGCATCAGGTTATCGCCGCAGCCTGCTCGGTGCGGCATGCCGAAGAGATAGCCCAGCTTTATCGCGAAGAAGGTTACGCGGCCGAGGAGATTCACAGCCGGCAAACCAAGATACAGAACCAAAACGTCATCTCTCGTCTGAAAGATGGTCGGATTGACGTGATCGTCCAGGTCGAGATGCTGGGCGAAGGATTTGACCATGATGAAGAGAAACGCAAACAGGTTCGGCCCGCCGAACAACCAGAGCGTAACGG
>ERZ869936.1949-NODE-1949-length-13200-cov-3.880183_pt1 | contig 13200 bp, 18 predicted proteins | sample MGYA00520876_ERZ869936 | MGnify/ENA primary metagenome ERZ869936 (study PRJEB32218, sample SAMN09650985) | biofilter metagenome | isolation source: enrty point of leading RO module | place: Saudi Arabia: Thuwal, RO plant located on Red Sea | collected 2016-02-17 ...
GCGAGATCTCCGAGAACAAGCCCTCGCCCCGTTCGTTGATCAACCAGCACCCGCGACCCTTCGTCAGGTCGACCGGACCGGGATACCCGGGCACGCGTTGCACCCGAACACCCGATAGACGACCCGTCTTCTTCGAGAGAAGCGGCATCAAGTCGGCAATGTCGAACCCCTTGACCGAATCGACTTCGAGAATCCCGCGGTTCGGGTCGTAGTCGTACTCGACCTCGAATCCGCTTTGCCCGTAGATCATCGGTTTGATGATCTGGTTTACGCCCTTGGTGCAGATCCGCGAGATCGTGTCGGCGACGTACCGGGCGACTTCCTCCGAGGTCGCTTCGACGTAGAACCCCTTGTACCCGGCTTCGGGATTTTTGGGTTCCGAGAGAGTCCCGGCCGAGCCGAACGGTGCCTTGACCACGTCGAACGCGAGCCGGCAAATCGGGTCGGTCCGCATCACCTCGAGCATGGTCCGGTCAAACCACGGAAGATCGTCGAGCGGTCCCCCTTCGAGGTAAGATCCGCCCCACGTCGTGCGATACGAGGAGATCCCCCCCGCCCGATGCTGTACGGTCGGGGATTGGCCCGGTGGCTTCCCCGTGTGGTCGACGGGAATGGCCACTTGTTGTTTCGGTGCGGTCGCGGGGATCATGGTTTACCTGCTCGAATATCCGGATGCGGGTTTTTGTCCGTACTCGCCTTGCTCCCCGATCAAATCCGTCGTTTCCCGTTGAGCCGCTCGACGATCTTTCCAACCACCTTGCATCTTTTGGGCCAACTCCCGCCACTTCGAAACCGGAACACCTCTCCCGAATCCGTCCCGCAAGGCATCCCTTACTCCGGATGCCCACGAATTCAATTTCCTGTTCCGATTTCCCCTTAGAGAATCGATGAAAGCGGACGACTCTCCCTCGTTCTTCTTTCGTTCGTCACCGCGATTTTTCAGATCGGCTTCGCGATCTTCGTCATCACGTTGCGGAGATCGCGTCGCGTCCGGGTGCTTCCGATCGGCATGGTCACGAATCGCACGGATCGCGTTACGCTTCACCTCTTCGAGCGATCCGCCCGAATCGTCCCCTCCGAATTGAGAAGCCACACCCTGCAAGAGATCCTTGGACATCCCGTCCAAGGACGGGAAATTCGCCCCGACATTGTCGATGGTTTGCCCCGCCAATTCCTTCGAGATTTGCGAGAAATCCTCTTCGATCATCTTGATGTCGGGGTGGGACGATCGTCGACGATCCGTGGGAGCCGATTTCGACTTGCCAGCGTCTTTCGAGGGAGACGACTTGGACTTCCCACCCGATTCCGATCGGGATTTCGCTTTCGACTTGCCACCCGACTTCTCTTTCTTCGCTTTGCTCTTCCCGCCCGACTTGCCCTTGTTCACCTTGTCGGCGATTCCCGCCGGTCCCTTCGTGATCTCCCCGTTTTCGATGTAGACCGGCGACCCACCCCCACCCTCACCGTTGGCGGGCATCGTCACCCAGCGACCCATTCGGACATCATCCGCCATCCGCCGAGCCATTCGGTAAATCGTCGCGGAGTAAGGATGGTCCCGGACGAGGTCGAGCACCTCGCGAGCCGACGGATTGAGTGGGCTGTACGGGCCGGCTTTGGCGAGATGGTACGCGGCGGCGGCCGTCGCTCGGGCGACACCTCGGAGGGACAGTCTCGACATCTGGGAACTCCCTTCGGACGAACCGGAGGATTGTTGGTTTTTCTTGTAAGCGGCGGGAAGGTGCTTCGAGTATGCCTCGAGCACGAGATCCGGATCGATCGATCCCTTGACGTCTTCCCACGAGTCCCGGAACCCCTCGGCCTCTTCGGCCAATGCACTCAACACCCCGTGCACCCGATTCGGACCGTGATCATTGCTCCACCCGTCTTCGTCCCCATAGCCCTTTTCACGGAGAGCAGCCGAAAACGCCTTCTTGTAAAGAGCCCCCGTAACCACGGGCTCTTCCTTGTCGTATTCCTTCAACTCTTCCTTGAGCAACTCCTGCAAGTCGCCGCCCTCTTCGTCCTTTCGCTCGCGAGCATACTGGTATGCGGCCGCGTAATCCTCCTTCGCATACCCGATCCTGTCCGACGCGTACATCTCGGCGATTTCGCCGGCCCGATCCATGACCTCGGCATACTCGTCGACTCCGCCCTCGATCTCGTCGTTGAGGTCGTCGCGAATCTCTTCGAAATCCTCGCCACCGACTCCTACCGCTTCCCTCGCAGCCTTTGACCATGGCGTGGAATCGTAAGCCTTGGACGAAGAATCGAACGACATGATCGCATCTTTGGCAAACTGGCGCATCTCGTCGACGAGATATTTCTTGTCGACTTCCCGCTCGTAATGGAACTCCTCGCCCATCGCGTCGTCTTCCATCGCGAAGACGTCGCCCGAATCCATGAGAGCCGTTACGTCCGACTCGTCCACTTCGAGAGGATCCTCCAAATACCCGAATACGCCGAACACATTGTCGATCCCTTCGTGGATCTTCTCAGCGGCTTCTTCGCCCACCAACCCGCTGTAATCACCCTCTTGTGCCGCCTTGTAATCCTTCTCGTAATCGTCCAAGAGACTTTGACGAGCATCTTCCAACGTTTCGGCTTCGTCCCGATAGGATTCGTTCGCGTCGTACACGTTGTATACGTATCGACCGTCTTCGTTCTCGTACTTGATGTACCCCCCACCGAACCCCTTGTCGTGGATCTTCGTCCCGAACCTCATGTCCGGCTTCTTCGACAACGACGATTCGTGATCGGTATTCACGAAATCCTCGTACGCGTCTTGCACTGCGGACGCGACGTCATGCGGCTCGAATTCGTTGTCTTCGCTGTCAGGATCGTAGTCGTCGAGGTCCTCGATCTCGGCCTCGACTCTCGCTTCGAACTCCTCGAAAGCACCATCGAAATCGGTAAGGAAATCCTCGTCGGTACGGTACGTCTCCTTCAACTTCCGTTTGAGGTCCTTGGCGTCGGCTTTGGCCGCCTTGACGAGATCCTTCGCGTACTTTCGTACCCCGGCCTCGTCCTCCGGCAATTCCTCGTCATTGATATCTCGCGACGAGGGATACAAATTATCGTCGAAGTACAACTCGGCCGGATCCTTCGGGAACTCCCCCTCGGAGGAATCGGGGGCGTCTTCGACCTCGGGCGTCGACGGGATCTCGGGAGAAAATGATTCCTCGGAGGACGATCCGCCCTCGTCCGGTCCGCTCGTGAACCTTCCGTCACCCGCGCGGGGGTGATCTTCCTCACGGAAATCGGACATGCGACGTCGGCGAGCGTGGGAAACGGCCATTTCTGATTCCTCGTCCGGCTTGTCTTCGTTGTCGTACTTCGGGAGCCCGTCGTCGGTCATCCCGTCCCACTCCTTCGTGAGCTGATCGACCACGAGCTTGGCAATCTCGACCATGGCCCGGTGATCGAGATCCGGGTTCCCGCCGAGTTCGACCGACTGGTCTTGCCTCGGATCCTTGCCGAGGAGCTTGCGAGCCTGGAGATACGTCTCACTCATGGCGGCGAACGGGGCCATCCCGGCGATAGTGGATCCGGGAACGACCGCGAGAGGCGTGGCGAGCCCCACGACGTGACCGAGAGCAAAAATCGCGATCGCTTGCTTTCGCCCGTACCGCTTCTCGAGCTTGCCGAAGATCTCCTTCGACTTCGCCTTGATCGCCTTCCCGGCCCCGCCAAGCTTCTCCCAGATCCCTGACGACTTCTCCTTCGCCTCGAGAGCCATCTTGTCGGCTTGGGCTACGGCCGAATTGACGTCGACGCGGTGAGCCGTGTCGGTCGAGGGATCGGGTTTGGTGCTCTTGTCGGGGCAATCCGCACCGTACGACACTTCGCCCGTGTCGGTGTTCCGGCATCCCTTGCCGCCCCGCTTGCCCTCGTACGGGACGTTGTCGAGTCGATGACGTTTCCCGCATCCCATGCGGCGAGACATTCGATCGGACTTCGACTTTTTCTTGCGGTTCAAGTGGTCGTGAACTTCCACCTTCGATACGTATTCCCCGAGCTTCTCCATCTGGGATATCTCCGTCTCGACTGCACCGTCCACGATGATTGTCGCACCACTGAACGCGTTGTGCCCATCCTCCTCTTTCCAGATCACCCCTTCGTCTTCTTTCCCTTCATGCCATATCTCGCCTCCCCCGGATTCCATGATGGCGTCATCAATCGCCCTGTTCAGGCCGTCGAACCCGGAACCCGGTTCATAGTTCTCGATCGCGGTCTCGCATACCTGGCGGTACTGCTCGAGCGATTTCCGCAAGTCACCCGAAGCCTCGCCGAGAGAATCCCGGATCTTCCCCATATCCGGGACCAAATCCTCCGGGGCTGACTCGAGGGCCGATTCCACCCACGGGTTCTTCTCTCGAAACTTTGCAAACTTCTTCTCGACACGGTCGACGTACTTTTCGAGGTGCGCCATCTGCTTGGCATGCATCTTGTCCACGTCGAGCCGCTTGATCCCGGTCGGCCGGTACTCGTCGGACTTGTCCCCGAACTTCATGTGATCGACGATATCTTCGTCAATCGACATCGAATCCGGGAAATCGACGTAGGGGAAATGGTCGGCAAACGTCGAAAGTTTCGCCACTTCCCCGTCAATCTTCTCGATCTGACGACCGGAGAGAGTCGGCTCCAACTCCTCCCACGAAACTTCCGGTTCCCCACTGTCGGTATCGGGCTCGTCCAGGTCGTCGTCTTTCCATTCGAACAACTCTTCCGCCGTCTCGTGGTCCTACTCGTCGGATTCTTCTGACCGAGCGTCCGTAACGTCGAGTCCGACATCCGACGTGAATTCCCCGCCATCCGCACGGGGATGATCCTCTTCTCGGAAATCGGAGAGTCTGAGACGGTTATCGACCATGAGTCGGGGCATTCGTCCGGACCTCGTCACGTTGCTTCCACGCGATAACTTCCGCTCGGAACCGGTCCGCCTCGTCGTCATCCCCCGTGACGATCCGAACCAATTCCCAGGCACGTGCGTCGTCGGTCCCGAACTTCCCGTCCCGCAACTCCCTCGCGGCACGGATCCACCCCGCGTTGAGCTTCCACCCGAAGCGGGACCACGCATCCAATCTCGAGAAATCCGGTGCCCCTCCCTCGTACTCGAATACGAGTTCGGCGAGGGGCCTTATCCGTTTTTTGCCTATTCGATGTACTGGTTGACCACGTCGCGGAGCTTCCACGCCAATCCTACCGAAAACCCGACCGGCGTTCTATCGGCGGAAGACCACGCCACGACACTGTCCGAGAGCTTCCGTGCGAGGCCCGCGAGGTAATCGCTCGTCATCTTCCAAGTCTTGCGAGGCTCGTCGGTGCCCGGCTCCCGCGGCCAGTGCTCGGCGTCGTACTCGGTCAGGACGGTGGAGAACCAATCGACGTCCACGCAAATCTCGGGGGGCAATCCCCAATCTTCGTGATTGTCGACCGGGAGCCGAAGAATCGGCGAAGAGAGAGGGTCGAGACTCAACCGCATGTCACGATTGACCGCGGGAGTCGGGTCCGGAGGAACCACGGACATTTCTTCGGGCTTGGTGATCGGGGGGGAATCGGGCTTCTTCGCGTCCGGCTGACCGCCGGGCTTTTCCCCGTTCCCCCATCCCTCGAACTTGATCGGATCCGCTTCGGGCTCGGAACTCGGAGGCATCGCCCCGACCGACATGATCGGGTGTTGGCACTTCGGACACTTGTCGATCTGCCTCGATACCAAATCGACCAAATCGATCTCACTCGTGCAAGACCGGCAAGAGTACACGGGACGCGGATTCTCGACCCGTATCCCGGAAGCGTTTTCGTTGCCCATGTCGTCGTCCCTCTCGTCGTTCGACCGCATACGACACCCGAGCCTCTTCTTCGAATCGCTCGGGAATCCACCCGCCCTTCTCTCGCTCCGGTCTTCGCAACCGGATCACGATCCATCCTTTCCGATGGGCAGGAACATCCTTGAAACAATACCAAATCCGGGCAGACGTGTGGCGGAACTCGTGCTCTTGGGTGCCTCGAGTCACTCCAGACGGCTTCCGGTCGCCTACCGCGTACGCGACCGTGTGTGGCACGAATTCTTCAGGATCGATCGCCTCGACTTGTACCCACACGTCGGACCGAGTATCGATCTCGGGAGCCGGGACCACCCACGACCATATCCCGCCACGCGTGTAGTCGAGTTCGAAGTGGTCGTGTTCCCCCCACACGTCGAGATCCTCTACCGCCCCGGTCGGAAGGTCCCGCCACCCGAACCGCGTCGTACCGTTCTCGGACTCGTGTTGCCGATACGCCACGAACGCGAACGACGCGGGTCCGAGGATCACCCCCAACACCATCAAGAATCTTGCCATTGCCATCTCTCGTTCCTCCCATTCCCTGAATCACGACCAGGTGACACCTACCCGTAGTAGGCACATAGGTGCCAGCCCGGTCGTTCGTGGAATTCGACCCCGTGTTTCTTGAGGAATTCAGCCAGGACGAAACTAGACGCCAGAGCCGATACCGTTTCTACGCAGGATTTTCTCGACCGGAATGCTAAACGCATCACTGACCGCTTCTGCCATCGTAAGTCCACACCCGAGGAACTCTCCGTACAGCGGATCATCTCCGTTCCAAGAAACGTAAACCTCCCACTGTTCCGAACATGTGCCCGCCATCATCCGGTAGATACCTTTTCGGACGTTCTCATCTCCGACCGAAAGCCATCGTCCGGGACGTTCGCATTCGAACACGCAATGGCCAAAACGTCGTCTAGCAATTTCGCGTTTCGCCATGTGCCGCCCCCCGTAATCATTCCTCATCACCCATCTGTTCGAACGCACGCATGTCGGGCGACCCGCCGAGCACCAGCGGATCCCTCCCAGGTCTCCCGAGTTGTTCGGAAGGAGGGGACGGAACCTTGGATTCCCTGTTCAATCGGGCCACCCACTTCCGTAGACATTGACGGCAAAACCTCCCATCCTTGGTCTCCGCCTCTCGCTTGACGCAATCCCCGCACTTGCCGTCGTCGCGTGGTTGGATCGCGAGCATTTCGTCTCGGACTTCGACCATCGGTGATCTCCTCAAAACCCCGGCGGGAGGAGCGGACAAAACTCCACGATCTCCCGCCACTTGTCGCACACCACGTCCCAATCGATCAGACTCGCGACTTCCCGTACGAACGCGACGAAACCCACCATGGTTCGCCCTCCGCGATCATTCCCTCTTGGGTATCCACACCGCTCCGCCCACGAACCCGACGGCCAATCCGAACGCCAGAACACACACCCACAACCAGATCGGGACCGTCATGGCGTGACCTCCGATTTGTCGAATTTCCCATTGTCCAACCACTCTTGTAGCCGACCGATCAATCCGGCCACTTGCTCCCGATTGAGGTGCATTCGCGTATTGATCTGTACGCGTTCGGGGATCGGGTATTTCTGCCACCCGTGAGTTTCCTCCGGCTCGACCCCACACGACTCGGCATGGATGCACATCACCTTTGGATCAGGGTCATCGATCCCGATCCAAAGAAACGACGTCCCGGCTCGTTCGAAGGAATCCTCGTAATTTCCGACCGCCGAACTACATTGGACCGAGCATCCGGCTCCGTACGCGTCCTCGAACTCGACCATCCCGAACCCTCGAGCGGTACGCTTGAATTCTCCGAAATCCGACATCGTCACTCCCCTTTTGGCAAATTCGCTCCGACTTCCCACGCACGAAACTGGACACTCTCTCGGATCAGTTCCTCGATTGCTTGTTGACGCGACCTCGTGCGTGTCTCGAGGAACCGCCACACGGTCGGAGTAAGACCGACCCTCTGTTGACGCTTCCGCTCCCCCATCACGGGACGACGTCCCGCTCCACGTCTCGCTCCGCCATTCTTCGCCATGGATCAACCCTCCAATCAGTCCGGCAAGATTTCGTTGAGGATCGAGACCGGGACGACGACCGGAGCGAAAAGCACGATCGCCACCGAACCCGACACGTCCAATACCGAAACCCGCCGTTGCCCCTTCGCGTTCTCCACCACCGCCGTACCGACCAACCACCACGCCCACAAGCAATACAGCGCCAGAATCGTCGTCCACATCGTCGTTCCCCTTTCGTGTGTCGAACTTTCGAACCGATACTGATTAATTCTCGATACCCAACCGATCGAGAACCTCTTTCCGCCTACGATTCAAGAAAGACCACTTTTGCTTGATACCGTAAAGCAGCAACTCCGATGCTTCTTTACGAGTCCGGCAGGGAGCGTAAACCCCTTCGTCGCCGTTCCACCGACTCGGAAACTCATAATCCCGATGAAGCGATTGCAGGCAAGGAGAATCATTGTGGATCGGATGGAAGTGTTCCACGCCGTACGCTTCGCAAACCGCCCAGTAGACTCCGGAGAACTTTACCACTTTCGTAAAACCACAATCCCGATCGTCTTCGCTCAACTCGTATCCGGGATTCGTTCGGAATCCTTCGATCGTCTTTTCGCTGATAGCCATCGTCGTTCCCCTTTCATCATCATTCGATCAGAGTGCGATAGACCATGCGGCGACCATGATCGGGAACCCGATCGGTCCGAAAAACGCGAAAACCAAGGCACCGACGACTCCGGCCGCCATCGCTGCCGGGAGAGCCCAAGGATTGTCCTTCGCCCAACTCTCGCCCTGAACCCGATTCCCGATGGCCAAAGCAAAAGCGACGATCAAGGCAAAAGCCGCGATCAAGATGGCGAGGGCGATAAGTTCGTTCATGTCGTTCCCCTTTCGTGTGTCGAACGTGTCGTTAACCGTATGACTAGATATTAGCGTATCGGAATTGAATGTCAACCTTCTTTTCAAATAATTTTTCGGGATTCGGGAAATTCGACGTGTCAGGCGGTTCCGACGGTACCGCCTTTGGCGGCGGGCCCACCCCCTCCGACCAGGGAGTGGTTGATAACCGGTTCGACGCGCCCCGGGACGTTCTCGAGCCCGTAGAGGACGATCCCCTCGGATCGGTAAATCGGGATACCTCCGGAGCGGCGGACGAGGCGATTGCCTCCGCCGATCTGAGCGATTCGACGAGGCGTCTTCCCGTCGACACTCAAGAGAGTAGGGGTAGGAATCTCGTACTCGACCCGTTCGAGTTCGAACGAAAGACCCATGAGCATGTTCGGATTTGAGTTGTTCTGAATAATGGCGTCGGTCCCGGCTCCGCCCCCGACCTCGGTCCCCCGCGTCTCGTTCGGTTTCTCGTAGCGGGGAAGGGCATTCTCGTTCTCGTTGAATGCCTGGAGGGTATTGTGCATCGCCACGCGATCGCGTCGGATCGGCACCACCGCAACGTTTGAAATCGTATACGACGATTCGGGGTGAGGTCGGGGGATCGTCATGATCGTTCCGCCGCCCCCTTCGTTCGTCTTGATCCCGATACACCCCTCGTTCGGCACCACGATTTGACCACCGCACAAGTCGACGATCGCGTCGTGGCCCGGATCGTTGTTGAGACCGCAATACCCGGTCGGATCCCACACCCTCCGAATGATCATGGAGTTCTTCCAGTCCGTCCAACTCGTCGGGACGGGATTTTCCCCGTAGTCGAAATCCTGGAGGATGTTACGTTTCACGCCAATCACCAAGAACGACAACGAAAAGTTTGCCGCCTTCCGAAAAACCGGCTCCCCGATGTCGATACTTTGAGGGATGTACGACTTTCGACCACCTTGTGCCGCCGTGTATGCGTTGAGCTTAGCTTGGACAAGGAGGGCGAACACCGTGAACGCGAACCGATGGTCGAGCCCGAGGGGAGTCTCGATTGACCCATTGAAACCGACCTGCCACTTGACGTCCTGAGCCCCTTGGGCATTCCGGTACGACACCTCAAAGTCGATCTTTACCACGTCGACAGGATACGGGTACTCACTCTGCTCCCGTCGATCGACGATCGCGATGTCGAGACGTCTCTTGTCTTGGGACAACGTGTAATTGTACGACTCTCGGCGGAACCCCTCCGGTACCTCGGGCACGAACCGGAACTTGTAACTCTCGGCCGTGTCCGGGATCCGACGCGTACCCGAAATCCTGGACATCTGGATTTCGATGTAACTGTTGATGGTCCGGGTCTCGTACCCGTTGACCAACGCCCGATTGATCGAGTACCCCCACGCCGCCACACGGTTCACGGCGGACGGACATGCGGCGGTCGTGACGCGAAGGACGAGATTGACGCGAGCCGCGAGAGGACCCGAGAGAGGTGTCCACGAAAGGACCGTAAGCATCGGCCCCCACTGAGCGTCACCGGACGGAACGAGAAGATTCGGATGACCCGTTCCCGTCATGACGAACCCGAGGCCCGGGGTCATGAGCGTGTTGTACATCCCTTGAAGGGTCGCACCCGTCGCCGCTCCGCCGGCAACGGTAATGTCGGCCTCGATCTGAACCATGTACTCGACCCACTTGATCGTCCGCTTCGCGTCGTCCATGACGATGTTCGCGTCGATCGAGACGTGGCGGGCCACGGGAAAGATCACGTTCCCGTATTGAATATGAGATTTCGGGGGGAGGACTCCGAGGGGCATGGCTCGTCCACCGTCACGGATTCTGGTCGTTCAGACGTTCCCCCGACATTGTAACGAGGAACCACCCATGTCCACATGCCGTACTGATACTCACGGATTGCACGGTCGATCCCGATAACGTGAAGAGCCCTAAGTAGATTTCTGGACGTCACTCGCGATTGTTGGCCCATAATCCCCAAACCCTCCCCCATCGAAAAACGGTCGGGGCCGACTCGACCGTGATCCGACCCCGACCGCCAAGTGCCATCCACACCGACGAGGTGCGGATAGGTCGAACGCAAAAAACCGCCCCGGCTCACGCTGGGAACGCGAGACACGGGGCATGCGCTGTCCACGCCTTCCTGAGCGTGGATCGATATCCCATCGATCAAAATGCCCCCGCGGGTCGGACCGGAGCAACCGGACGTGGACCCAAGTATTGATTGACAAACCCCTGGAACATGTTGGCGAACGGCCCACCGTTCTCGATCAGAGACGCGATCCCGATCGTGTCGTCCCGATTCCCCTCCTCGATCTCGGTCCGGATGTTCTTGAGTTCCTCGAGTTGCTCGACAAGCGCGTCGGGAACGATCCTCTCGATGATCTTGATCCCATTCAGAAACTTGAGAATCGCGAGGAACCCGTCTCCGAGAATGTTCATGATCCCCGTGAGCACCTTGAGAACCACCGCTCCGCCCTTCGCGAGTACCGCCTTGAACGCCGTCCACCCCGCCGACGAGGTCCGCTTGAACTCGCCCCACGCGACCTGCCATTCCGAGAAATTCTGCTCGAACACGTCCGCCAACGCGATGTCCTGTTGAAGGTCCTTCACCTCGTTGATCGCTTGACCCTCGGCAAGAGTCGCGTTGAACTCGGAGAACCTCGCCACCGTCCCGTTGATCGACTTGGCGAGCAAACCGAGAGCCACGGTCGTCGCTCCCACCGCCACACCGGCCGCCGTGAATGCGAGAGCCGTCTTGCCGAGCCCGAGCCCCCCCGCCAACTCCGCACCACCGAACGCCGCCCCCGCCGGGGATTGTGACGCACCTTGTGCGAACTTAGCGACCCGTGAGAAACCGGATCGGAGGCTTCCGGCCCTCCCTTGCCAATCCGGCTCGTCCTTCTTCCCCTTCTCCTCTCCCGAAGGCACGAACGGTTTCGCCTTCTTCGTGAGGTTCTCACCGTCCGGGGAAGCCGCGGACCCCTTCGGTGCATTCCCCCCGCCGAAAGGGGTAGCGGGAGGACGGGCACCCCCCGAAGGGGCCGCGGACCCGGTGTAATTCTGGTCCGACGTCAGTTCGATTCGAAGCCCGAGTTGGTCCGACATGTCACCTCACCCGATCAGGATTTCCCGCAAATCGCCAATACGAGCCCGAATCCGCCTCACCGTCCTCACCTTCCGTTGATGCACCGTCGGCTTCGGCATACCCGTGGCCCTCGATATCTCGCCCTCAGAATGACCCGTGACGAGAAGATCGAATTGTTCGGGGGTCAACGTGGAGGGAGGCTCCAAGAACCCACGAATCCGCTCCAACATGTCCGCGACGTCGACCCGCCCCTCATGATCCGAATCGCCGATCGACCCGTCCGCCTCACGCAACGGGAACACCTTCGGCTTCGGGAGACGACCCGTCCTACCGACGTTCGAGCGGTAAACCTCGATTGCCGCCCGCTTGGCACACAAGCAAAGGAAATCCCTCGGGTTGCCGATCGTCGGCAAGTAGACGTGGAAGCCTCGGAGGATCGATCGAAACCCGTCCGATACCGCTTGATCGTAGAATGGGTGCTCTTGCCGGAAATACTTCGACGCACACCAGTGCGGGACCTTCACGTACGTCTCCGCGAGTCGGGATTCCCCGTCCGGTTCTCCGATCCAGAACGACCACCAAGCCCCCCACTCGGATTCCGGAATCGAATACACGGCGTCTCCCTCACGCTTCGGTGTAATACGTCCCCGCCGAATTCGGTAACAACTCGAACGTGATCGGCAAAATCCGAGGGAGGTTCCCCATGTGGGACCGCAGCGACCCATCCTGGATCGCGAGCGGACAAGTGCGAGACGCGTGATTTGTGGCCGCGGGAGTGTTCGCCGCCGCCGTCATCACGAGCGACTTCGCGTGGTCCGTGTCCTGAACACCCGTGCTTCCGAGCGTCCCGGCCGTCCCGTACGCGTTCTCTTGCTCCTTCGGTTGTGCGATCCACTCGAGGCAGAACATCTGGACGAACATCTGGCGACCGTCGTAGAGGTTGTCGAGCGTCGTCCCTTGTCCGTAGTCGTCTGATGTTATCCGGACCTTCGAGGTCTGGTTTTCCCACTCGTGTGCCCTCTCGACAATTCCCATCGTCGTGGAGTCGTGAGTGGCGACGTAGTGACCGGTCGCGGTCGTCTTTGCAAATCCGGGCATCGGACCTTCCTCCGGCGGATCCCCCGACCCGCGTGTTTGATTCGGAAAGTCGCTCCCGGATCCATTCTAAAACAAACCGCTCAACTCCCGCCATGCGCGAGCCACCACTGCCGGAACTTGTCCGTTGCCGATTGCTCGGCGTCGGTGTGACCGATTGGCCACCCCATGAGCCATTCTCCAAACTCGGGATTTAGCAGACCACCAACCGCATCCGGAAGCATCCGGCGACACCCCGGATGTTTCGCGATCATCGACGGGGCGAGTTGGTTCCCCTTCGCCGTCGGCGTG
>ERZ869936.1950-NODE-1950-length-13194-cov-32.071314_pt1 | contig 13194 bp, 8 predicted proteins | sample MGYA00520876_ERZ869936 | MGnify/ENA primary metagenome ERZ869936 (study PRJEB32218, sample SAMN09650985) | biofilter metagenome | isolation source: enrty point of leading RO module | place: Saudi Arabia: Thuwal, RO plant located on Red Sea | collected 2016-02-17 ...
TTGGTCGACTCGGTGGGCGAGTTGTCGGCCGTGTGGGGTTTGGCGGATATCGCCTTCGTCGGCGGCAGCCTGATTCCGCACGGGGGCCAGAACATGATCGAGCCGGCCGCCTACGGCGCGGCGGTCTGCTTCGGTCTCCACACGCGTAACTTCCAGGACGTGGTCGCGAACCTGCTCGCACAACGGGCGGCCGTGGTCGTCGAGGACCGGCAGGCCCTGGCACAATTCGTCCGTCGCGGCCTGTCGGAGCCTTCGTTCCTGGCGGAAATTGGCGCTCGCGCGGCCGCCGTCGTGGCCGCGGGGCCGGGGGCCACGAAGGTCACGGTCGACCGTCTGTTAAACCTTGAGCCCTCCGCGGAGAGTACGTCGATCAGGCAGCGCGAAGCTGCGTAAGGACCGCTTCTTGCGGTGCGCGGGCGGCGGCAAAATCGTGGGCCCGGCGAGTTGCCGGACGGTCAACAGCCGGCTTATAATGGCGGGTTTGATCCATGCCGCCGGCGATTCGTAGTCGTCGGCGATCTGAGGTCGACGACCCAACACCAACCGGGAGAGCGATACGTGGCTGCTGGCAAATATCTGTTTACGAGTGAGGCGGTAAGCATGGGCCATCCCGACAAGTTGGCCGATCAGATTTCCGACAGCGTGCTTGACGCCTTTCTGAGTCAGGATCCGAACAGTCGCGTCGCTTGCGAGACGATGGTCACCACAGGCGTCGCCATCATCGCCGGTGAAATCACGAGCAAAGGAATCGTCGACTACCAGCAGGTGGTCCGCGACGCGATCCGTCGCGCCGGATACACCGACGACGAGATGGGCATCTGTGCCGATACCTGCTCGGTGATGGTCTCGGTCGACAAGCAGAGTGCCGACATCGCATTGGGCGTCGATGCCGAGACGTCGCAGAGCCAGGACGTGGGCGCCGGCGACCAGGGCCTGATGTTCGGCTACGCCTGCAACGACACACCCGAGCTGATGCCGATGCCGATCGCGCTTTCGCATCGCATCCTCAACCGCCTGACCAAGGCCCGTGAGCAGGGCGAGGTCGATTGGCTGCGTCCCGACAGCAAGAGCCAGGTGACCGTCGAATTCGAAGGCGATCGACCGGTGCGAATTCACACGGTCGTTGTTTCGACCCAGCACTCCGACGAGGTATCGAACGACGAGATTCGCGACTTCGTGATCAAGAACGTCGTCGAGCCGGAGCTGCCGGCCGACTTGGTCGACGGCGACATCCTCTACCACATCAACCCCACCGGCCGATTCGTGGTCGGCGGTCCGCACGGCGACTGCGGCCTGACGGGTCGCAAGATCATCGTCGACACCTACGGCGGTTGGGGACGTCACGGCGGCGGGGCCTTCTCGGGCAAGGATCCCACGAAGGTCGACCGCAGTGCCGCCTACATGGCCCGTCACGTGGCCAAGAACATCGTGGCCGCCAACCTGGCCGAACGCTGCGAGGTGCAGCTGGCCTACGCGATCGGCGTGGCCGAGCCGGTCAGCGTCCACGTCGACACGCAGGGGACCGGCCGGATCGACGACGAACGCATCTGTGAAATCGTCCGCGACGTGTTCGAGTTGACGCCGCGCGGCATCATCGATTATCTCGATCTTCGTCGGCCGATCTTCCACAAGACCGCGGCCGGAGGTCACTTCGGCAGAAGCGAGCCGGAGTTTACCTGGGAAAAGACCGATCGCGCGGCCGAGTTGGCCGAAGCAGCCGGAGCCGGTGCCGCGGCCAGCTAATCGTGTCGGTTCGCAAGTCGTGCCGGGCCGTCGCGAAGTGAATTGCCAACATTCGCCAAGGGAGGGCGGAGCATGGATGCCCAGCTCGCGAAGACGCGTCTTGTCGGCGCGCCGGTGCGCAGCTCGGCAGATTATCTGCCGGGCGACGCGACGCGCTATTTCTCAATCATTGCGCTGCTCGTCTGCGTGGCCGCCTTGTTGGCCTGGCGCCGCTTCGACGGGGCGCTCGGCACACCGCTGAGCTGGCCCGTGGCGCTCGTGGCCGGCACCCTGCTCGGCTTGGCCGCCCTTGCCGCACTGGTCGGCACGCGAGGCCCGCGTTGGGCCACGCGGATCTCTCGCCCAGCAATGAGACGAACGCTGCTGGCCGCCTGGTCGCTGTTGCCGCACCTGGCCACCGCTGTGGTGCTCGCGACGCTTTGTCTGCCGGGCACCGAATTCACCGCGCTGGTCGCCTTGTGGAGCCCGCTGGGCGTCGCCGTCGCACTCTCACTCGGCATGCTGCTGCCGACCCGTCAGAACAACCAGGCGGCTTCCACGGGCGAGACCGCAGGGCGGCGGAACCTTCGCTTCGACACGGCCCACACCGCGGACACGTCGCCCGTCGTGCCGGCGCCGCACTTTCCGCCCGAGAACGCTTCGCAGCAGATGATTCGCCTGCGCACGCCCGAGGGTCAGGACGTCTGCCATGGTTGGGTGCGCGCCACCTTCGACGAAGGTCAGCAGCATCAGGTCGTGCACCTGGCGTTCTGTCCGCCGTTTCAAACGCGACCGGAGCTGGCGACTTCGCTGGCCGACGGCCAGGCGGTCGAGATTCGCCACGCCCAGTTGATGCCCTATGGAGCCCGCGTAGAATTGAAGCGAGATCGCTCGGAACGGCAGAGCGCGACCGCTCTGTTGCGTTTCTCGGCGACCGAGCTGCGTGACGCGAGTTAGAACCGCACGATGGCCCGCTGGCCCCGCCACACCTGGACGACGATCTTCACCTACCTGACGATCTTCGTGCTCTTTCCGCTGCTCTGTTACCTGGCCTACCGTTTCATCCAAGGAGGGTAGAGCTTGGCCGCCGACGGCTTGGACAAGCGCGCGCTGGAGTCGCGCCTGGCACGCTATGGCCAAGAGCACGTGCTCGCCTTTTGGGACGAGCTCGACGCGGCAGGTCGTGCACAGCTGGCAGAGCAACTGGCCGACATCGATCTCGACCTGGTCGACTCGCTCTATCGCACCGGCAGCGACGCGGTCAATTTCGCCGAGCTGGCCCGTCGGGCCGAGCCGCCCCACGCCATTCGCCTGGCCGGCGATCAGAATCCCTTCTCACCCGAGGCGGCCCGCGCGCGGGGCGAAGCGGCCCTGCGCGAGGGCCAGGTCGCCGTGCTGGTGACCGCCGGGGGCCAGGGTTCGCGGCTCGGCTTCGCCCATCCCAAGAGTCTCTACAAGATCGGGCCGATCTCCGGCGCGAGCCTTCTGCAGATTCACATCGAGAAGATCCGGGCCACGGCGCGGCGCTACGGCGTTTCCGTACCGCTGTACGTGATGACGAGCCCCGTGACCGACCAAGAGACGCGGCGGTTTCTCGACGAACACGATCGCTTCGGGCTCGCGGCCGACGACGTGTTCGTCTTCTGCCAGGGCACGATGCCGGCGGTCGACGCGGCCACGGGAAAGCTCTTGCTGGCCGGTCGCGACCGGCTGTTCCTCAGCCCCGACGGTCACGGCGGCACCGTCAAAGCACTGCGCCGCAGCGAGGCGTTTGCCGATCTGGCCCGGCGCGGCATCGAGCACATCTTCTACTTCCAGGTCGACAATCCGCTGGCCACGGTCTGCGATCCCGAGTTCATCGGCTACCACCTGCTCGCCGAGTCGGAGTACACGCTGCAGGTGATCGGCAAGCGGTCGCCGCAGGAGAAGCTGGGCAACGTCGTCCGGGTCGACGAGCGGACCCAGATCATCGAGTATAGCGACCTGCCGGACGAGGCCGCCGAGTGGCGCAACGACGACGGCTCGCTGAAGCTCTGGGCCGGGAGCATTGCCGTGCACATGTTTGGCGTCGACTTCCTCCGCCGCGTCGCCGAGAGCGACGTCGGCCTGCCGTTTCACCGCGCGATCAAGCGCGTGCCCCACCTCGGCGAAGGCGGAGAGCCGGTCGAACCCGCCGAGCCGAACGCGGTGAAGTTCGAGCAGTTCATCTTCGATCTGCTGCCGCTGGCCCGCGAGAGCCTGTCGGTCGAGGTCGCAGCGGACGACACGTTTGCCGCGCTGAAGAACGCTCCCGGCGCGCCGCTCGAGTCGCCCGAGTATGTCCAGCGGATGATGTCCGATCTGCATCGCCGCTGGCTGCGGCAGGTCGGAGCTGAGGTCGACGAGCAGACGATCGTGGAAATCAGCCCCCTGTTCGCTCTCGACGCCGAGCAGCTTGCCGAGCGCGTCGCGCCCGGCACAGTCGTGTCGGACGACACCTATTTCTGCTAGGCTGGGCGGCGACGCAAGCGGGCAACCTGCGAGCAACCTGCCTCTCGCGGGCACCGTCGCGTCGCCAACGTTGCCGACACCTGAAACCCGAACCCGCCAACATCTCGACTATGCTGCACGCCATCATTATGGCCGGCGGAGCGGGCACCCGCTTCTGGCCGGCCAGTCGCAAACTCGAACCGAAACAGCTGCTCCGTCTCGCCGGCGAGCGGACGATGATTCAGAGCACGGTCGACCGGCTCGCAGGCCTGGTGCCGGCCGAGAACGTGCTGATCGTGACGAATCACCAGCTGGTCGAGGCGATTGCGGCCCAACTGCCGCAGGTGCCGGCCGAGGGAATTTTGGGAGAGCCCTGCAAGCGCGACACCGCCCCGTGCATTGGTCTGGCCGCGCTGCAGGTGGCCCGTGATGATCCGGACGCCGTGATGGCGGTGATGCCGTCGGATCATGTGATCCCAACGCCCGAGGCGTTTCGCGCGGCGATTGGGCAGGCGGCCGCGCTCGTCGAGGCGGCTCCCGACCGCATTGTCACCTTTGGCATTCGTCCCACGTATCCGGCCGAGATCTTTGGCTACATCCAACGGGGCACAGCCCTGACGGTGGCCGACGGCGACGCACCGGCTTTTGCCGTGGCCCAGTTTCGCGAGAAGCCCGACGCGGTGACGGCCCAAGAGTATCTCGACTCGGGCGACTTCTATTGGAACGCGGGCATCTTCGTCTGGAAGGCGGCCAAGATTCTCAAGGAGCTCGAGCAGCGACAGCCGGAGATGTTCGCCCACCTGCAGGCGATCGAAGCGGCGGCGGGCAGCGACCGCTATGCCGACGTGCTGCGCGAAGAGTTCACGGCAATCGAGGGCGTCTCGATCGACTACGCCGTGATGGAGCACGCGACCGACGTGGTCGTGATCGAAGCCCCCTTCGAGTGGGACGACGTCGGCAACTGGCCTTCGCTCGAGCGGCTCCGAGGTGTCGACGCCTCGAACAACACGGTCGACGCGAAGCATCTGGGCATCGATACCAGCGGTTGCATCATTCGCGGCACGGACGATCACCTGATTACGACGCTGGGCGTATCCGACTGCATCATCGTGCAGACGCCCGACGCGACGCTGGTCGCCGATCGACGCAGCGAGGAATCGATCCGCCAGCTGGTGAAGCTGATCGAGGAACGGGGCTGGCAGGAGTATCTCTGACGGTCGCCGGCCAGCCGGCAGCCTGCTAGGAGTCTGTCCGGGAACTGCTGGTGGTGATGGACGAGTAGCCTGTGTGGCGAGAAGCCGCTTGGTGTGACTCTTTGCGTTGGGCGCTTGGTGGGATTGTTTTGGAAGCTGGGTGGTTTGCGGTGGCGCGGATGTGATCGATTCGCGCGAAGAGGCCGAGGCTGGCCCTGATGCGGGCGTCTTCAGTTCGCCGCCAGCGCACCGCTTCTAAAGATCTTCAACAGATTGTGTGTCAGGCAGACCAGACTCCACTCGCCCTGCATCTGCTCCAGGTGCCGGCGGCGGAACTCGCTGATTCGCTGGAAGGCGGGAAGGTCCTCCCCCACGATCACCCGAAAGGCGACGTCCGTCTGGCAGCGGGCCATGATCTTGCGGGAAGAAAACACCCCCACGCAGTACGAATACAACAGCAACACCAACATCATGCGAGGGTGGAACGGCGGTTGGCCACCCTGGACGCTGTCGTAATCGTCCACGATCGGCGAAATGTCAATCTGCTCAGAGACTTCCAGCAGGAAATAAACCAGATGATCCGACGGCAACCAATCCTGCGGCGAGGGCGGAAACAACCAGTTCTGATCCGTCGACCACTCCCGAAACTTGCGTGACATCCCTGCCTCCGCCCTGAAAAAGTGAAATGCAAACCCAACCATACAAGGTTGAGCGCATTTTCACCTTTCTCACGAGTGCAGATAGGGTAAGCGGACGGACTCCTGGTTCGGAACCACTGCCCACCACGTGGGTTAACGCCCCCTTGCTGGTCTCGATGCTGGTATATTGGTGGGCGTGTACCACTATTTGAAGATGACGCTCGGAAATCGCGCCGGTTCCAACTTCCGCCTCGAACCCGATCGGGCGAATCGGGTGGGTCGCGGACTCGAGTGCGCCGTCGTGCTTACCGATCCGCTCTGCTCGCGGGTGCATGCCACGATTCACTTCGACGGCGAGCGTTGGTTCGTCAAGGACGCCGGCAGTCGCAACGGCACCTTTGTGAACGACCAGAAGGTCGACGACGCCACGCTGACCGAGGGCTGCCAGATCCGCGTCGGCTCGACCGAGTTCACCTTCTGCGAATCGGTCGGACCGCCGACCACGGAAGTCTCCGAGGGCGGGCACATCACGCAGACGATTGTCTGCGACCACGAGATGTCTTGGAGCGACGTCGACGAGTTCGCCTTGGCGGCGCTCACGGACAAAGCGCACGCCGAAGAGCTGCTTGTCCTCTACCAGCTCAGCATCAAGCTCCTCCGCTGCGCCGATCCCGATGAGGTGGTGCGCCAATCGCTCGAGCTGCTGCAGGCCCGCACCCAGGCGGCCGTGGTCGGCTTTCTGTGGGTCAACGAAGAGGGAAAGCTGAAGCCGAAGATGGTCATTCCTCAGGAGGCGGCCGACAAGGTCAAGCTCAGCGATTCGCTGACCGAGCTCGTCGTGCAGCAGGGGCACGCCGTCTGGATCGCCAATCAGCGGCAGGCTGAGCAGGCCGACAGCCTGCAGCACTTTGCCGATGCGCTCTGTGTCCCCCTGCGCCACGAGAAGCGATTGCTCGGCGCCTTGCACGTCTATCGCGACTTCGAACGCTTCAGCCAAACCGAATTCGATTTCACGCTCTCGCTGGCCAACATCCTCACCTCGGCCCTGGCCCGCGCTCGCGAGCAATCGAGCCTGCAAGCCGATTTCCAACAACTCGTGGCCCAGTCGCCCGGTTACGACGAGATGATCGGCGAGTGCCCCGCCATGCAGGAGCTGAAGGCCCGCATCGAGCGCGTCGCCGGTGCTACCGGCTGCGTGCTGATCCGCGGCGAGAGCGGCACCGGCAAGGAACTGGTCGCCCGGGCGATTCACCGCGCGAGTCCGCGGGCCGATCGGCCGATGCTCTCGGTCAACTGCGCGGCGATTCCGGCCGACCTTATGGAGAGTCAGCTCTTCGGCCACCAGGCGGGCTCGTTCACCGGGGCCGACCGCGATCACGAGGGCTACTTTCAGCAGGCCGATCTCGGCACGTTGTTCCTCGACGAGATCGGCGAGCTGACGCCCGCGGGGCAGGCCAAGCTGCTGCGCATTTTGGAGGGGCACTCGTTCCTGCCGATCGGCTCGACCGAGCCGGTCTCGGTCGACGTCCGCGTCATCGCCGCCACGAATCGCGACCTGGAAGCCCTGGTGCGGGAGAAGCAGTTTCGCGAGGACCTCTATTACCGGCTGACCGTCTTCGCCCTCGACGTACCGCCGCTGCGCGAGCGGGGCGAAGACCTGGCCCGGCTCGTCGATTCGTTTCTCGATCACTACCGCTTGCAGCACGGCCGCGCGGGCCTGGTGCTCTCTGACGCGGCCCGGGAGAAGCTGCTATCGTACTCCTGGCCCGGCAACGTGCGACAACTGCGCAACGTGATGGACAGCGCGGTCGTGTTGGCCCTTGGCAATTCGATCGAGCCGGGCGACCTGGGCCTGCGTGAAGTGGCCGCCGATGAAATCGAATCGCTGCGGCTCAGCGATTGGGAAGTGCGGCTGATTCAGCGGGCCCTGCAGCGGGTCAGCGGCAACGTGGCCGAGGCGGCCAAGTTGCTCGGCATCGGTCGCGCCACCCTCTATCGGAAGTTGGAAGAATACGACATCGAACGGTGAACGCCCGGCGGCCACGGTCCCCTTCACGAGTAAGAGCTGGAGTTACGAGAAGCAGGCCCCGCTACGAGAAGCAGGCACCTGAAGAGAGAATGACGATGCACGTCGCGCTGCCACATCCTGATAGAAACACCAACAACGGTCGCCGCCCGCGCATGGCCGCCGGCGTCGGCCTGGCGATGTTCGTCTTCGCGGCATGGGCGTCCGCGGCGAATCTGGCCGAGGCCCAGTCGTGGCCGCGCTTTCGCGGACCGAACGGAGCCGGCCAGAGCGATGCCACCACGATTCCGGTCAAGTGGTCGGAGGCTGACTACAACTGGGTCGTCGATCTCGAAGGGTCCGGACATTCCTCGCCCGTGGTGTGGGGCGACCGCCTTGTCATCACGACCGGCGACACGCAGACCGCCACGCGCCGCATCTCCTGCCGCAGCACCCTCGACGGCAAGGAGCTTTGGGGCAAGTCGTTCAAGACGCAGCCGCATCGGCTGCACCGCAAGAACAGCTATGCCTCGAGCACCCCGGCGCTCGACGGCCAGCGGGCTTACTTCACCTGGGCCACGCCCGCCGAGTATGTCGTCGTGGCCCTGGATCTCGACACGGGCGCCGAAGCGTGGCGGGTCGACCTGGGCGGCTACCAAAGTGCCCACGGCTACGGCAGCTCGCCGATCGTCTACGACGACATGGTGATCGTCACCAAGGATCACAACGGCAGCAGCTTCCTGTTGGCGCTCGATCGACGCACCGGCGACGAGGTTTGGAAGAGTCCCCGTGGTGGCGGCGGCAAGGCGGCCTATTCCGTGCCCTGCATTTACACCGCACCGAGCGGCGAGACCGCGGTGATTTGTCACAGCACCGAGCACGGCATCAGTGGGCTGAATCCGCGCAACGGCGAAGTGCTCTGGTCGGCGTCCGACGTGTTCGTCAAGCGTTGCGTCAACTCGCCCGTCGTGGCGGCCGGGTTGGTGTTCGGCACCGCCGGCCAGGGTGGCAACGGCGACGCGGTGGTGGCGGTGCGACCGGGCAGCGAAGGTCGGTCGGCCGAGGTCGCCTACGAAGTTCGCAAGTCGGCCCCCTACGTGATTACCCCGGTGGCTTATCAGGACATGTTGTTCGTCTGGCACGACGCCGGCGTGGTGACGTGTCTCGGCCCGGCCGACGGCAAAGTGCACTGGCGCGAGCGTGTCGGCGGCGCGTATTCCGGCTCGCCGGTCCGCGTGGGCGAGTTCATCTACTGCATCTCCGAGAGCGGGACCGTCGTGGTGCTCAAGGCGGCCAAGGAGTTTGAGCTGGTCGCCGAAAACGAACTCGGCGAGCGCAGTTACGCCACCCCGGCGATCGCCGACGGACGAATGTACTTGCGCACCGAGACGCGGCTCTTCTCGCTGGGCGGAGAATAGCCTCCCGTGCGATCTGTCCCGAGTGCGGCCGGCGACGGGCACGACCCGAAACAAGCCGCCACGACCGCGGCGAAAGCGATGCTGCGACCATGCCTGGCGAGCCTTGGCAATTCTGGATCGACGTCGGCGGCACGTTCACCGACGTCATTGCCCGCGACGATCGCGGGACGCTGCATCGCTGCAAATTGCTCAGCAGCGGGGTGTTCCAGGGTGCGGGCCGCCTGGACGCCGCTTGCCGGACGCTCGTCGATCCGCAGCGAGCGTCCGATCCGGCCCACTTCTTCGACGGCTACACGCTGCGACTCCGCGACAGCGCAGGCCGCTGCCTGGCCGAGGCGAACGTGGCCGAGTTCGTCGCCGACTGCGGCACCCTGCGGCTCGCCGAACCGCTCGAGCTGGGTCTCGCCGAGCCGTCGCAGCCGGTCACCTACGAACTGACCTCCGGCGAACCGGCGCCGCTCGTGGCGATTCGCTACCTGCTCTCACTCGGTTTGCGCGAATCGCTGCCCGGCGTGCGGGTACGACTCGGCACCACCCGCGGTACGAACGCCCTGTTGACGCGCAGCGGTGCGACGACGGCGTTCGTCACGACGCGCGGCTTCGGCGACATCTTGCGGATCGGCGACCAGGACCGGCCCGCGCTCTTTGAGCTTTCTGTCGTCAAACGCGAGCCATTGTTCGCGGTCACGCTCGAGATCGACGAACGCCTGACGCACGACGGCCAGGTTCTCACTCCGCTCGACGAACCGGCCGTACGTCGCGACCTTCAGCAACTGCGCGCGCAGGGCATCGAGTCGCTGGCGATCTGTTTGCTCAACGGCTATGCCCAACCGCAGCACGAGGCCCGCGTGGCGGAGATTGCCGCGGAGGTCGGGTTCCGCCACGTCGATACTTCGGCCCAGACGGCCCCGCTGGTGAAGCTTGTCGCTCGTGGCGACACGACCGTCGTCGACGCTTATCTGACGCCGATCTTGCGCGACTACGTCGACCAGCTTCGCGCAAAGCTCGCCGACGGCGACCTACGACTGATGACCTCGGCGGGTGGCCTGGTCCGCGGCGATGAGTTCTCTGGCAAGGACAGCATTCTCTCGGGACCGGCCGGCGGGGTTGTCGGCTTTGCGCGGGCCGCCGCGGCCGTCGCCGCAGACGAAACGTCCGTCCGCGCGATCGGTTTTGACATGGGCGGTACCAGCACCGACGTCGCCCGCTACGACGGCACGTTTCGCCGCGTCTACGAAGGGGTCAAGGCGAGCGTTCGCATCGTGGCCCCGATGATGGCCATCGAGACAGTCGCTGCCGGAGGCGGTTCTTGTTGCGACTTCGACGGGGTCAAGCTCGTCGTCGGTCCCGCCAGTGCGGGTGCCGACCCGGGTCCGGCCTGTTACGGACGTGGCGGTCCGCTGACCGTTACCGACGTGAACCTGACGCTGGGCAAGATTCTGCCCGAGTACTTTCCCTTTCCGCTCGATCGCGCGGCCGCCGCGCGGCGACTCGACGAATTGATCGACGTGATCGAGCGGCAGACCGGCCATCGCTATCGTCCGATCGAGCTGGCCGACGGCTTTCTGAAAATCGCCAACGCCAACATGGTCGCGGCGATTCGCTCGATTTCGATCGCCGAAGGGGTCGACGTTCGCGACTATGTCCTGGTCGCCTTCGGCGGAGCTGCCGGACAGCATGCCTGTGCGGTGGCGCGCGAACTCGGCATGCGACGGGTGCTGCTCCACCCTGACGCCGGCATCTTGAGCGCCTGGGGCACCGGCCTGGCCGAGGTCACACGCCATGCGGTGGCGGGGCTCTATCGACCCTACGATGCCGCGATCGAAGAGCCATTAGCGCAGACCTTCGCCCGACTCGCTTCCGAAGCCCGCTCGCAGCTGCTCGCCGAAGGCGTCGCCGCCGAGGAAATCGGCGAGCGTCGGGCCCTCGACCTCCGCTACCAAGGCTTGGATAACTACCTCACGATCCCCTGCCCTGCCGATGGCGACTACGCGGCCGCCTACGAAATCGAACACGAGCAACTCTATGGATATCGTCATGCCGGTCGGGCACTGGAGGTGGTGGCCGCCCGTGTCGAGGTGATCGGCCGCGGGGCCGAAGCGCTGCCGCCGTCGCGACCGGCGCCGCCCCGAACCGCAACGTCACAAGCGGAAACCCAAATCTACTTCGACGCACGTCCCCACACGGCCGCCGTCTATCGCCGCGAACAACTCCAGCCGGGCGACGTCATCGAGGGACCGGCGATCGTGCTCGAAGACAACTCGACGATCGTCGTCGATCCCGACTGGCGAGCCGAGGTCTACACCGGCGGCGAGCTGCTGCTTTCCGACGGCGGCAACGTCCAACCCGCGCAGGTCTCGACCACCTCCGATCCGATCATGCTCGAGGTGTTCAACAACCAGTTCGCCGCGATCGCCGCACAAATGGGCGTGACGTTGCGCAACACGGCGACCAGCGTGAACGTGAAGGAGCGGCTCGACTTCAGCTGCGCCATCTTCACCGCCGACGGCGACCTGGTCGTCAACGCGCCACACATGCCGGTCCACCTGGGGGCGATGAGCCAGACGGTCCGCTGCATCCTGGCCGACAACCCCGACATGCGGCCGGGCGATGTGTTTCTCACCAACGATCCCTACCGCGGCGGCTCGCACCTGCCCGACGTCACCGTGGTGACGCCGATGTTCGACGAGGCGGGCGAGCGGATCCTGTTCTTCACCGCCAGCCGGGCCCATCACGCCGAGATCGGCGGAATCACGCCCGGTTCGATGCCGCCGGCCTCGCGGAACCTGGCGGAAGAGGGCGTGTTGATTCGCAACTTCCGTCTGGTCGCCGCCGGCGAGCCGCGGTTCGACGCGCTCAGGGAGTTGCTCACGTCCGCGCCCTATCCGACCCGCGCCGTCGAGCACAACCTGGCCGACGTCTCGGCCCAAGTGGCGGCCAACAACCAGGGCGTGGGCGACCTGTGCGAACTTTGCCGGCGCTACTCCGTTGCGGTCGTCGAGGCCTACACGCGACACATCCAGGACGCCGCCGAGACGAAGATGCGGGCTGCGCTCAAGCAGCTTCCCGACGGCACCGCCACGTTCGTCGATTACCTCGATTACGTGGAGCCTCCCGACGAGAGCGAATCACGGGACCGCGTCACGATTGCCAGCGCGCCCATCGAGGTCGCCGTCACGATCACGGGCGATCGTGCCCGCGTCGACTTTAACGGCAGTGGCCCGGTGCTGCCGAACAATCTGAATGCCAATCGGGCGATCGTCACCGCGGCCGTGATGTACGTGATGCGCTGCCTGATCGACGAGGACATCCCGCTCAACGAAGGCGTGCTGGCCCCGATCGAGATCGTCCTGCCCGAGGGCCTGCTCCATCCCCCTGCCGCCGCGGTGGCCGAGGATTGTGCGGCGGTGGTGGGCGGCAACGTCGAGACCTCGCAGCGAGTGGTCGACGTCTTGCTCGGTGCCCTGAGTCTGGCCGCGGCCAGCCAGGGGACGATGAACAACCTGCTCTTCGGCGATGCGGAGTTTGGCTACTACGAAACGATCTGCGGCGGCAGCGGGGCCACGCCGCAGGCTGCCGGGGCCGACGCGGTGCACACGCACATGACGAACACGCGGATCACCGACCCCGAGGTACTCGAGCAGCGGTTTCCGGTCCGCGTGCGCAGGTTCGCCATCCGCCGCGGTTCGGGCGGCGCAGGCGAGTTGAGCGGCGGGGCGGGTGTGGTCCGCGAGCTGGAGTTCTTGCGG
>ERZ869936.1952-NODE-1952-length-13183-cov-41.726996_pt1 | contig 13183 bp, 18 predicted proteins | sample MGYA00520876_ERZ869936 | MGnify/ENA primary metagenome ERZ869936 (study PRJEB32218, sample SAMN09650985) | biofilter metagenome | isolation source: enrty point of leading RO module | place: Saudi Arabia: Thuwal, RO plant located on Red Sea | collected 2016-02-17...
CGGTCAGATCGGTCGTTTCATCAACTTCCATTCCGCAGACTGGATCAGTGGCCACGGTTTACGCTCCTGCCAAGTTCGATTTGGGCGTCCGGTGCAAGGCGGTGCGCCGGCGCGCACCTCGTCTTTGTTCGATGCGGCGCCCTGGCCATTTCTTCACGTCAGCCGGCATTTTGAGCCAACTTTTCTTCACCTTGGGCGTCTCTCAAATGTCACACTTCCAATCTTGATTCCAAAAATTGATGGATTGGCATTGGTTCTTTTCCGGTGAGCATTGCCACGTCAGTCGTGACTTCTTCGAATTCGCCGTTTTCGACGGCTCGGTACATGGACAAAAGCGTTTGGATCATTTCCTCCGATTCGTTGCCAGCTTGGCAAATCTCGACAAATTCCTGCTCGGTAACGGTTTCGAACTTGATCGGCTTCTTGGTGGCTTCGCTGATGGCCTCCGCCAGTTCAGGCATTGAGATCGCTTCCGGACCGGTTAGCTTGTAGAGTTCCCTGGAGTGACTGTTGCCAACACACGCAGCCGCCAGCGCACGCGCCAAGTCGTCTCGGCAGATGTAGGCAACACGTCCATGATCCACGGGATACGGTAGTCGCCCCATCTGCACGAGATCAGGTATCCAATCCGCGACGGGATCGAGGTACATTCCATCCCGAAGAATCGTCCAATCCAAGCCGCTTAGTCGGAGCTTGGACTCGGCGTACAGCAGGTAGGGGGCAATATGAAATTTCGAGTTGGGCTCAGCGGCCATGAAGCCTGCGAACACGACTCGCGTCACTCCCGCTTCCTTTGCAGCTTGCAAAGCGTTGAAGTGTTGTTGGACTCGTCGTTCAACTGGGGCAATACTTGGAATCAGCAACAGCACATCGGTGCTGCGAAACGCGTTATGCAGTGACTCTGGCTCGTCGTAGTCACCTCGGCGAATCTCAACGTCTCGATTTGCCAAGTCCGTCGCTTGGTCGGGACTTCGCACGGTCGCGACAATCTCGTCCGACGAGTCAAGAAGTTCTCTGACAACCTTTCGGCCGAGTTGTCCTGTCGCGGCGGTGACATTGATGACCATCGAATGTTCTTCCTGAACGGTGTAGCCTCAACCGAAAACAGTTGTTTGACGTCAGCCGGCGTTTTGAGCCAACTTTTCTCGCAGCGCCTGGGATTCGTCCCTTTCATCCTCGTTGGACGCATCAGTGAAGGCTCTCTACGCATCCTGGGGACAAGTGCGTTTGCCTTCCGTGATCAGTTTCTCGAATTCGTCGGATTCGAGAGTCAAATCAAGCGGTGAGATCCGCGCGATACAGTCACTTCGATCGGAGTAGCTCACCAATCGAAAGAACAGGTTGCCGTTGCCAACTTCTTCGCACGTCCACCGCACCCACGTGCTGCGTCCGATCTTCGCGATCGCATTGCGTATGGCATCTTCATGTTGCTTGAGGTTTTCGACGTAGACCTCGTCGACACCTTGCACGTCGTCGTAATTGATCTCGATTTTGCTCATGGTGATTCTCCTCCGTAAGTCCTATGTCGCGGGCTCTGGTTCGGGATTCTCGCTGAGGAATCGTACGATCTTCTCCAACACTTGGACGGAGGCACCGTTCATGCGGAACTGCCCCAACACGCGGGCCATGAAGGCATCATACGCTCCGAAAATTCGTGAGCGGCGCTGATCGTTTTCGATGGGCAAGAACAGCTTTCGTTCGACCCACGTATTCAGTTGCCGATACGTGATGCCAGCCATGCTCTGGATCTGCTGCGGCAGGAACTCGGCGGAATCGCCGAAATGCGCTTCAAAGTCGTCAAGCTGCTTTGCCAGATGGACCATGAAAATCGGACCGTCGTTCATGTCCAACATCTCCGCCTCTTTTGCGAGCTTGGCCACGCCGCCGGCGTAGACCAAGTACACATAGCCGTGGCCGAAGCGGTTTCGCAGGTAGTCCAGTCGTCCGCCCATCGCAGGAACCTCATTGACACAGATGGTTACATTCATGTAAACACTGATGTTATAGTCTTCATCAGGTGTCACTGTCAAGCCGATGGATTCGCCCGCTTTGGCGGCTACCAGGCGGATTTCCTAGATCCGTCGCTGAATTGGGGCTTGACCGACGGGGAGGGAATGGTAAGAATATCTTACCTTATTGTAAAGGAGCTTTGCATGGCAAAGACAAAAGCCCAAATCACAGAGGTTGTCGCCGAGGTCTTAGCGGAGATTCAAGCCAGCAGCGGACGAGAACCTGTAGCGATTACTGGTCAGACATGTCCTATTGGCGATTTGCCAGATTTCGACAGTCTAAACGGCGTGGAGGCGACAGTTGAACTTGCCGACCGATTGGGTGTCGAAATACCGGGCGTAAATGTCTTCGTAAATGAAAAGGGCACCAAAGCGCTTCGCGTGTCGGAGATCACGGACAATATCTGCTCCGGGCTGCCAACGCAGGGATCGTAGGCCATGGACGACAAGACAAACGAAAAGCGGACTCAGATCGCGTCTCGCCTGCGCCTGGCGCGTGAGGCCGCCGGTTTGACGCAAGGTCAGGTAGCAAAAAAACTGGGACTGCACCGACCGACGGTCTCGGAGATTGAGGCCGGACGTCGGCGAGTATCGGCCGATGAGTTGGCGACGATGGCTGAACTCTACGGCATAGACGTGGGCTGGCTCGCGGAAGGCCCCGACCAGGCCAAGGGCGAATCTGACAAGATCATTCTCGCTGCCCGCCAACTTAGTAAGCTCAAGGATCGGGACCTGGAGCGACTCATGGACTTGATTCGCATGTTACGCGGTTCGGGGGGCGGTGATGAGCCAGAGTAGAAGGCAGCTCGCTCAGATCGCGATATCGCGAGCACTACGGGTTCGCAAGGCTGCCGGCTATTCTTTGCGCTGCGCGATTTCCGCATACGACCTGTGCGAGCGATTGGGGGTAGCTGTTTGGTTTTCGGACATTCCATCCATGGAGGGTGTTTATATCCCCGATGCGAAGCCACGGCCAGCAATCTTGGTGTCTTCGCTTCGGCCGGCCGGTCGACAGTCCGTGACATGTGGCCACGAAATGGGACATCATGTCTTCGAACATGGGGAGCAATGGGACGAAATCGTCGAGCAGCGAACCGAAGCGCGCCGATTCGATCCCAAAGAGTACCAGGCGGACTTGTTCTCCGCGGCGCTACACATGCCGAAGATAGCCGTCAATCACGCTCTTAATCGACGTGGACTCGATGCGCGCACGTGTCCAGCAGAATCAGTGTACGCTCTGGCCAAGTATTTCGGCGTAGGCTACGGCACCTTGGTCACCCACATGGCGCGAACGCTGAACATTATCGACAGCGATCGGGCCGATGAGTTGTTGCGGCACCAACCAAAGGACATCCGTGCCCGCCTCCTCGGCAAGACCTGCCCTGACGATCTCATAGTCGCCGATGTACATTGGACCGACCGGGCGATCGACGTTCAGGTCGGAGACATGATCGTCCTCCCAGCCGGAACAGGAATTGAAGGGCGGTGCATTTCGATTATCGAGGAATCGTCGACGCGGTCGCTGGTAAAGGCCGAAATGCCGGGAATCGGACGTGCCGCCAATGATTCGCTCGGCTGGGCGGCTTATGTGCGGGTGATGCGTAAGGACTACGTGGGACGCGCACCGCTACGATTCGATGAGGAGGTCGACGATGTCGAGTGACATCTTCATCCCTTCCAGCCCGAATCTGTCACTCGCCTGGGCGGAGGCATTCATTCGTGTCATGGGGCGTGGCGTGACGGAGCTATCGCCACTCGTGATTACCGTAACAGACATCGCTGACGAAGTACCGGTCGAATCGAAGGAGATCAGGCAAACGCTCGATGCCCAGTTGCGCCGTCTTGACCTACAAAGTTGCCACACCGTTGCCAATACCATTTTTCCAGAATCGATGTGGAATCCAAACTCGTCGAACGACGCTGACCAACTCTTCCAACGGTTTGAGCGCGCATGGCCGCGCATTCGCCGATGCCCAGCCAACCATCGGGGTTCCTACTTTCGGAGGTTGACCGCGTATTGCCCAAGCGGAAGTGATGAGTCGGTGAATCAACTTGAACACGTCGTCAACACGTATCGGAAAGGCAATCACCGTCGCAGCGCGTTACAAGCGTCCGTTTTTGACCCAACGCGCGACCATAACGATTGCCGCCAACTCGGATTTCCCTGCCTACATCAGGTCGCCTTCACGCCGATCGGAAGTCAGGGGCTTTCCGTAACTGGCTTCTACGCGACTCAGTTTCTGCTGGAACGTGCCTACGGAAACTATCTTGGTCTGTGCCGATTAGGCAGGTTCATGGCGAAACAGATGGGGCTGACGTTCGAGAAAATGATCTGCATCGCATCCGTTGCGCAGCGGGGAGCGCCGACGAAGACTCAACTTCAGCCGCTGACGAACGAATTGGCCGCGATATTGGCCAAAGCGGGTGAGGCGCAGGCATGAGTCATCGCGAGCAGCAAAAGACGTTCTGGTCGATCGACCCTACGGCAAAAAGAAAACCGTTGCAGCCGTTTAGTTCGCTCGCTCCGGCTAAACCAAGCGTAGTTTTCGACACCTATTGGCGGTTCGCGGCTGAGCGTCAAGCGGTGTTCCACCGCCGCGCGCTGGGAGAAACACCGCCGTGGACAGACGATGAAATCCTCAGGGAATATAAGTTCACCAACGCGTATCGGGCGTCGGATCGAGTCAGCCAATATCTGATTCGACATGTAATTTACGAGGGGGACCAATCATCCGAGGAAGTCTTCTTTCGCACAATTCTATTCAAGTTGTTCAACAAGATCGAAACGTGGGAAATGCTCTCTCAGGAGTTGGGGCCGCCAACTTACGCCGAGTATTCCTTCGAACGCTATGATCGCATTTTGACGCGCGCGATCGAAGGTAAACGCACGATCTATTCCGCAGCGTACATCATGCCCTCCGGAAGTAAGGCTTTCGGGACGACTAGAAAACACCGGAGCCACCTTCGGCTACTCGAACAGATGATGGAAGACAACCTGCCGGCTCGTATTGCTGAGGCACCGTCAATGCGCAAGGCATTTGAGCTGCTTCTTTCATATCCGATGATTGGCGATTTCCTCGCATACCAGTATGTCACCGACTTGAACTACAGTGACTTGACCGACTTCAGCGAAATGGAGTTTGTGATTCCAGGTCCTGGTGCGTTGGACGGCATCCGCAAGTGCTTCGAATCGTTGGGTGGATTGAGTGAAACCGACGTTATCAAAGTGGTCGCCGAGCGCCAGGAGGCGGAGTTCGCCCGGCTCGGATTAGAGTTTCACTCGCTGTGGGGCAGACCGCTGCAACTCATTGACTGCCAGAATTTGTTTTGCGAAATCAGCAAATACGCGCGGGTCAAGCACCCCGACGTGGCTGGCGTGTCGAAACGCACGCGCATCAAACAGAAGCATCGACCGAACATGGAGCCGATCGATTATTGGTACCCGCCTAAGTGGGGAATCAACGAACGGATCAGCAACGGAGCGGGAACACGAACTGAAAACGGAGTGGATCACCATGGCGGAGAATGAGTTGGCTTCCGACACGGTTCGTTCATCGATTATCGTCGATAGCGACGTTCTAGCAGGCGATGATGCGCCAAATGTGGCGATCGAGTACGATGCCGGTCGGCTTGAAGCAATTCGCGAGTCTGCACGGCGTCTGCTGCAGTCGATGCTCTCCGATCATGGTTGCGAGTGTGTCTGGGGTTGGAAGGAATCCATCTGGCCGGGGCGTTTGTTGCGTGACTACCGAGATTTGCAGCTTGCATCCGCCGTTCTGGTATTGGTGCCGCTAAGCCGTATTGGGCAAATGGAGGGCAAGAGCGGCAGCCTCGTGTTGATTGGATATTTGGCTGACGCCGAGCACGACGAGATTCCACATTCACACCCGTTAGTTGTCAAAACGATTCCCAAAAGCAAGGGAGCCAAGCTGCAAACGGAGTACGAGAACGGCAAGAGCATCAAGCCATTTGCCTACGATCAAAAGGACGTATTCGCGATCCCCTTTTGTTTTGACGAAGAGCATCCGGCCTACAACGTCCTTTGGTCAATCTTCTCGGCCAGTGAGCCGCTTTGGACCGAAGGAGTCGATCAGCCGAATCTTGTTGTCCGCGATCTACGAAACTTGATCACCGCGGGTGATGACGAGAACGTGAAAGCGGTGCTGTCGGATACGTTCAAGACACTTCGCAACCTGCATTTCCCCTTCGGAAAGGTACTGCGAGAGCCTCGCCGATTTGGCGAGGAGTATGAGTGGTACAAGCGGGAGTTCGGCCATGTCTGGGGCGACGAGTGGGTCGAATTCTGGGGAGATTCCGATCAACAGCACGTCGAAATCGATGGTGAACAACGAACCAATCCACTTTGGGTGCTGAGAAAGCTAGACCAGGTCGAGAAGGAAATCACCGTTGGGGCTGTCCATGGCGACCTGCATCCGGGGAACATTGTGCTGTCCGCGACCGGCCAAGCGCGCATCATCGATTTTGGATGGTCTCATGACCGTGCCCACGTGGCCAAAGATTTTGCACTGCTCGAATGCAATCTTCGCTTCTTGACGCTACGTACTCAGCTTTCCGCCGGAGAAGTACAGCGGTTCGCGCAGTGGATTGAATGGGATGCAGTCATTCCCGACGGACTGGGCGACTATTGTCGCGGCAGGGCCGAGTTGGTCCGTCATCTGAGGAGTCTGGCGAGATCGGCCTATCCAGAAGACACGGATTGGGACTGGGAGTACGCCGTTCCATTATTCATGATCGCCTTTGGGCTTTTGCGATTTGCGCCCCAACTCGGAAATCAGCCTGCGGCAATTGAAACGGTGTTGTCGCTCAGTGACCACATCGGCCGACTGCTTATCGATGAGGGCGCAGCCACCAGCACATCCGATAGCACCAACCCAAGCCAGTAGAGTCGATTATCATGGAACTCCAAACATTTCAACGTGAAGCCGCAAAAACGGATCAAGCAGCAGGTGAAAGCGAGAAGTCAATTCTCATTCCGTTGCTCGGTTTGGCCGGAGAAGTCGGCACGCTGCTTTCAGAGTACAAGAAATTTCTGCGTGACGGCCACGCCCACTTGCGCTTCAAGGAACAAGTGGCCGAGGATCTGGGCGACCTGCTCTGGTACGTCGCCAATGCGGCCACCAAGTTCGGTTTCGATTTGGAAGAGATTGCAAGGGCGAACATTGAAAAGACGCGAAGCCGTTGGCCGACCTCCGATAAAGCCGGGCAATACAAATTGTTCGATGACAGATTTCCACTCAATGAGCAGTTCCCACGCAAATTCCGAGTGAGCTTTTCCGAAGCACCAGAGGGTGACGCCGTGCGGGTCGTCATCGCCAAAGACGGGGAGATCGTAGGGGACCCACTCACGGACAACGCGCGCGAAGATGACGGTTATCGGTTCCACGACGTATTTCATCTTTCATACGTTGCAGTGTTGGGGTGGTCGCCGATCATCCGCAAGCTGTTCGGCGTAAAGCGAAAGAGCGATTCTGAGACCGACGAAGTGGAAGATGGCGCCCGTGCTCGAATCATCGAGGAGATGATTTCGCAACTCGTGTACACGTACGCACGCGAGCATAACTATCTCGAAGGTGTGCCTGGCGTTGATTATCACCTGCTCAAGACCATCCAAGCTTTGGTCGCGGATCGTGAAGTAAAGATCCGCTCTCTGGCAGATTGGGAAAAAGCAATTCTCGATGGATACGAGGTTTGGCGCGCTGTGCGCTCTAACGGCGGTGGAACGGTCGAGGTCGATCTGCTCGAACGGCGCATCGCCCTCGCAACTTGAGATCGACCCAGCGAGGGCGGATTGCCATTTCGGGATTGTCCAGTCGGCGCGGCTGAATCACTATCCACACGGACCGAAGAAGTTCGTTGATTCTGCTCGCCAGACCCGTTTTCACGCCATCACTTCCTGTTTGCGAGGATACAGCCCGAACACTGGCTGAGAATCTGCCATGATAGAATGGATTTAGGAGCAAGCTGTTGCTAATTGGAAACCTCGAATTGGTGGTCGCCATTTGATGAGCATCACGTATTACCGCAACGAGTATGGCGGGTATCTGGGAATCACTACGGAAACTGCAATGGGCGGAACGGTCTTCGTCGGCCGTGGCCCCGATCGTGACGGCGGGCCGGATACCGTCCGCGAGCAGGCGTACCACGTCAACCAGCTCAAACGGATGACGAAAGTCGATCCGCGCGACGTGCCGGATCAATGGATGGTGGCGATCGGCTACGAAGAGCCTCGCGTGGAACCGATCGAGCCGGTCATCCCATGGCAGCCTGAGCGGGAGCCAGAAGAGATCACCGTCTACGACATCAGGTTCCCATGGGAAGTGCCGTCGCGACCGGCCACGACCGAACAGCGACGATTTGCAAGCAACATGCTCGCGGCGGGCGTTGTCCTCGGCATCCTCTGGTGGTTCATCCTATGACAACGGTCGGCCCGACACTTGAGGAGATCGAAGCCGGCTTGCCACCGTTGGCCGAACGGGACGTGGATCGAATCTACGAAGCGCTTACCAATGGTGTTGGGGAACAGCCCTACGTCCGCCGGCGCGATGAATACCATGAACTGCCCAGTGGCGAGACAGAGCAACTGCCCGTCGCGACAGACATCTTCGTAGCCGCCGACTGCCTGCTCGCGAGCTGCCCAGCCATCAGCGACCCACCCGATTACGATGTCGAGGTTGCCTGGGCGATTGCCCACGCTGGACGCGCGATCAAGCATCTTCGCGACCAGCGGGATCAACACCGATCTCGCCTGGTCGGTTTGACAAAGTGAGGGGCGCCGGCCGTTGGTTTCAATCACCTGGGGTTAGTTCGCGCTTAGCGGGTTTGGGGTGGGTCAAAATGACCTGCCCCCGCGCGGCGCTTAGCAGATTGTGGACGGCGCGCGGCGCTTGGCACTTTTGCTGACGGCGTGGTGCAAAGATTCACACGTCTAGTCATAAATCCGGCCGATGCGACCAACGAATACGTGCGCCAGAACAGCGGATGGCCGTGGCGATTGGCTCACGCCTGCACAGTTCCCAATTTCCGTGCGTCGGCCCGCCCGAATCTGCCTGCATTGCGACGCGATCGGCGCTCCTGAAGCACGGGCCACGGTTATCTCAGCGTAACAGACGGCAAGTGTCGGACGCTGTCCGAACGGGCATACGTCCTTCAAAGAATTCGGCCACGTGAGCACGCACGAATCGTTGACAAGCTAACAGAGAGCGGCGGAGGTTGATCGCACAAATGCCGTGGTGACGCGATGACGCCGAACCACGCCGCCGTCCGATTGACAACCAATTGGTCACGCTAGGAAAGAACCGCAGGCGAACGGTCGCGTAACTATCGGTTGATCTTTGCGGAGGAGTACCAACCGGTCCAACGCCGTAGCGCGGATCGTAGACTCCCAATTGTTCTTCATTGCTTGTATGCGTTCGCACGTCGCGTCGATAGCATGGCGATCGTTTCGGCTGTGGAGTCGTTAAACCGTGCCGCGATTCTGCCTTGTTAGATATCGTGCTTACTGCGGCGCTCGTTAGAAACCGTGCCACTTTTCGTGCTCGTTAGGGCGCTCGTTAGGGCACTGGTTTGCGCACCCACCCACCTGCCGCGTCCATTCGGACGATGAGCGTTAGCAACACGTCGCTTGCTCGCATCATGGGCAAGCGCCCGTTGTCCAAACCTATTCCCGACTGTGGTAGTTGCGGCCGTTGATTAGTCGGCCGTTGCATCGGCAGTGATTAGTCGCCGATTGCTTGTCTATGTCGACTCTACTCGAAGCGCGCCGATTGTCAAACTTGCCCGCGCAAACTTTTTTCAAAGCGCGCCGTTTGACTTCAGCCGTCTGAAGGGAAGAGTTGAAATACAACCGGCAACTAATCACTGCCGACAACTACCACGCTTCTAACAACGGGAGACACGCCACGATGAACGACACCCTAGAGCAACTTATCGACAGCGCTAGCTTACAAGAGGTTCTCTCGGCACTTGCTGAAATCTGCCACGAAAAGGCAGACCACTTGCGCAGCAACTGGCAGGACGAATCGAGCGCGAAAGTTTGGGAACGGGACGCGCAAGCAATCGAGCGATGCGCCAGCAAAGTAAACAACTGACAGCGCGTCATTCAATCTGCCAAGTACCACAACTTGCAATCGGGAGACAACGCACCATGACGAACACCACAACGAAAACAACCGATCCAACGGCCGCCAAACTCGCCGAAATGCTGCAGGAAAACACGGGCCGCGCGCTCTGCGATTCGGGCGACTATTACGGCCGCAACTGGGAAATGAATCAGGGAGTGGACTTTGAGAAAACGCAGGAGGGAACGTTGCGCTTTTGGAATCGCAACGGCGAACTGGACATTATGCCCATTATCAGCGTTTACCATTTTCTGAAAGAACGACTGGAATACAACGAAGCGCTGGACGAACAATACCGTGAATTCTGCGAGCGCGAAGATACTTATCGGGAATTGCGCAGCGCTGAAGTATTCGTCGAACAATTGGACGATGCGCGCGGCATTTACGGCGACGAATCCGGCCCGTTTACCGTGAACACGTACAACGGCGAAGATTTGCTATCACAGATAATCCAGTACGTCTACTGGACCGACGATGACGGCGCGCACGTCATGCTTCAGATTCATGGCGGTTGCGACGCGCGGGGCGGGTATACCGACCCCGTAGCGTTTGACGTGGTCGATTACGACGGAACGGCCATTTTCGACAACGCCCGCGCGTCAATCTATTGCAACGATTGCGGCAAGTATTGGGACACCGATGACGGCTACCACTGGCACACCGACGGCTGCAGCGGGCGCGACGACTTGAAAGACTACCCCGCAACCGATGAGCGGCCGAACTATCCCGCGCCCATCGACCCCGCGCAGCTTAGCTTGCCGATCGACCTACCGGAACGGCCGCAACCGAACGTAGGCGTTATCTGGGTCGACGATGACGAAAACGGCCATTGCCCGTGTTGCGGCGGGATTCTCCGCGCCGCCCCGTGGCCTTGCGGCTAGTTCGTTCGGTCACACTGCCGCGCAAACGGGAGACACAAACCATGTTGGTCTATATCTACGCTGCCGATCTATTTTGCTCCGATTGCGGGGAAGCAATTCGCCAGCAACTGACGCGCGCCGGAATGGCGCCGGAAGCGCCGGACGATCAACGGAGCTACGATTCCGGCGAATTCCCCAAGAGACCGTATCCCGATGGCGGGGGCGAATCCGACTTGCCGCAACATTGCGGCGCGGGCGCCGATTGCATGAACGCAATCGAGTTTCCCGACGGTTGCCGTGTCGGCGCATGGCTCGAAAACGAATTGACGGCCGACGGCGTGGAGTATGTCCGCGAAGCTATCCGCGAAGGGGGCGAAGTAGCCGAACTGTGGGCCGAATTCTATTGCGACTACGAACTGTAAACCACGAATTGCGCACCTTGGAGATAGCAACCATGAGCAAAGCAGAACACGTCAACTACGTTGCCGATTGTCTGCACAACTTGGCGCCCGACAGCGGCGCATCGGTGGAATACTGCCGCGCACTGGTAACCGGCCTATTGTCCGGCTTGCTGTCGTGCGGTCTCACCCACTCGCAAGCATATCGAGTGATTGCGGACAAACTGCCCGACGACTATCGGGTCGACGGTATTCCGGTTGCGTTCCGCACGATGATTCAACACCTACGGCCGGAACCGACCACTAACGAAGAGCAAGAGCTATACGTTCTGCCGGCCGGGTCCGGCTACTCTTGCTTGGGTTTCGATGTGCTGATTGCTCGAAACAACGGCGCTTGCGAGTGGTTGCGCGACAACGGATATGGCGCGCGGGAAATCACGCCCGACCTGCGCGGCACGATGGAAGCGTACCGCATCTATCAGGAAACCATGAGCATCGGCCAGCGCTGCAACCACGAGACCGGCAAGCGTTGTCCGGCCGAACTGACGCCACAACTGCGCGGCTTGGAAGGTAGGCGGGTGGAAGTGGTCGACAAGTACGGCGACAAGCGGCGCTTTTGGGTTGGCAAGTCGACGGGGTGGTTGCCCGTTCACTTGGAGATAAAGCGCCGGGATTCGTCTGGCGGTTGCGCCGTAACCGGCGCGCCCTTTCAATCGGTCCGCAGTGTCGGCTAGTTGCCGGACAAACTGCGGAATTGTTCACACTTTTGTATCCGCCTTTCAACTTCAAGAGGAGCAACTATGTCTGACTACATGGCGGCTGAAATCTGGATCGGTGGCAAGGTTCCCGCGTCGGTTGCACCGGAATTGTGCGCCGTGATTGCTTCGCAATGCGTGGCCACAGAATGGGGCGATGCCCATTTCGCGCCCGAGTCTCCACAAGATTTGCTGGACGCTTGCAAAGATACCAGCGGCGTAGCGCTGTTGTGGTTGTGCGACGATCAAGCGCGGTGGGGAGAATTCGACGCGCTAGAAACGTTCTTGCGCGAACATGGCATTTCGTATAAGCGCCGATCCGATGGCCGATACGAATACGACGCCGAACTAATCGAGTATCGGCCAGAACGCGACGTCGTCGCGACGACAACGAACGCCGAAGGCGAGCCCATCATTCCCGTTTCCAAACTAGCGGCCGTCGACGCCGTGCTGGATTCGGCGCAACAAGCGCGCTCGCGCTCGGAAATGCTTGCAGCACTTCAAGCCGCGCAGCAATTGCTACGCGAACAACTCCCGCCAAATGTCCCGCCGCTTGAACCATTTTCAATCGTTGACGACACGGAATAGGGAACAGCACGAACGGCCGACAGCGAAGCGCATCCGGCGGCATAACCTTACGCAACTTTGGAGGAAACAATGTCCAACAACGAACATTACAAGGTTGAGATTCGGGAAGAGCTAACCGAAACGCGAATCGTTCGCGTGCCGAAGAGCGAAGCGCGTAACCCTCAAGAGGCAGCGCGCATCGCGTATCGCTCATGGATAGTACATGGACACTGTGACGAAGGCCCAACAGTGCAAGTGGACGAACGAACGTATCTGATTGATGGCGAATCCTACGACGTAGCCGACGATTCGTAGCTTTTGCGTTTCCCTACCTGACTCTGGAGAACAAGCAACCATGACGAAAGCAACCCTTTACCTTGACATCGAATTCGACGAACAAACCACAGACGCCGAATCCGTCGCTTCGGCGCTTGACACGTTGATGGAAACGGCGCT
>ERZ869936.1953-NODE-1953-length-13179-cov-6.052347_pt1 | contig 13179 bp, 13 predicted proteins | sample MGYA00520876_ERZ869936 | MGnify/ENA primary metagenome ERZ869936 (study PRJEB32218, sample SAMN09650985) | biofilter metagenome | isolation source: enrty point of leading RO module | place: Saudi Arabia: Thuwal, RO plant located on Red Sea | collected 2016-02-17 ...
AGGAGGCGTCCGGCGTCGGGCGCGTAGAAGCGCGCGATGAGGTGGGGCAGGGTCGATTTGCCGGCACCGGTGGGGCCGACCAAGGCGATGGTCTCGCCGGGGTTGGCGATGAGCGAGATGTCGGCGACGGCGGGCGAGTCGGGGTCGTAGGAGAAGCCGACGTTTTCGAAGCGGATCTCGCCGCGCAGGGTGTCGGGCTTTTCGCCCTCGGTGAGGTTGTCCTCCGGCGGGCGGTCGAGGATTTCGGCGACGCGCTTCATCGAGGCCCGGCCGCGGTTGAGGGTCTGGCCGAGCGGGTTGATCTTGGAGATCGGCTCGAAGAGGAAGCCCCAGGCGAAGAGGAAGTAGAACAGGATGCCGGCGTCCATGCCGGTCTCGAGCACGCGCCACGAGCCGTAGGCGACCATGGCGATGATGCCGGCCTCGGCGAGGATCGAGACGCCGGGCCAGATGAGCGACTGGCCGCGCATGACCCGCATGTATTTCGCGCGGGTGGTGCGCGAGGCGCCGGAGAAGCGGTCGAGGCTCTCGGGCTCGCCGGTGTAGGCCTTGATCTGGCGGATGCCGGAGAGTGAATCGTGGAGCAGGGCGTGGAGTTCGGCGGTGGCCTCGCCGGATTCGCGCCACTGGGGTTCGGCGACCTTCGAGTGGCGCCAGGTGATCAGGCCGATGACCGGCAGCGGGGCGATGGTGACCAGCGCCAGCCGCCAGTCCTGCCAGAACATCGCGGCGAGGACGACGAGGAACTGGAGCAGCGCGGGCAGGGCGATGTCGAGGGTCTCGGTGAGCAGCTTCTGGACGTTGGGGACGTCGGTGGAAACGCGGCTCATGATTTCGCCGGAGCGGTGGCGGTCGAACCAGCGCACCGGCTGGCGCTGGAGGCGGTCGAACATTTCGACGCGCAGTTCGTGGACGAGTCGCGACTCGAGCGCCTGGGCGGCGAGCGAGCGCAGCGCGAGCAGGATCTGGCGCGCGGCGATGGCGGCGAGGCCGATCAGTGCGGTGGGCAGGACGAGGTCGGGGCGGTTTTCGCCGATGACGACGTCGGTGAAATGCCGGGCGACGGCGGGCAGCACGAGGACCAGCGCGGTGCCGATGATACCGAGCCCGACGACCAGAGCCGCGCGGCCTCGGTGATGGCGGAGGCGTAGGAGCATGTTGCGAGTTTTGGAGTGCGGAGGCTTGCCTCCGCTTTTCGTGCTACCAGGGAATCGACGCGCGCTCCCTCCGGTTGGCTCGGCCCATGCCTGTATTTCCCCCACACCGGAGCAAGCTCCGGTCGGCCCAAAGCGGTGGCAAGCCACCGCACTCCAAACCCTACGCCGGGCAGAGGGGGCGTTCGTGGTCGGGGGCGGGGGCCTGCAGGCAGCGGTCGGGGGCGAGGGTATCCAGATTGAGCCGCTTGAGCAGGGCGCGGTCGTGCTCGACGACGGGATTGCCGGCGGTGAGGAGTTTCTCGCCGTAGAAGATCGAGTTGGCACCGGCGAAGAAGCACAGGGCCTGGGTCTCGTCGGACATCCGGTCGCGACCGGCGGAGAGGCGGACCTTGGCCTTGGGCACGGCGATGCGGGCGACGGCGATCATGCGGATGACGTCGAAGACATCGACCGGCTCGGCGCCCTCGAGCGGCGTGCCCGGCATCGGCATCAACGAGTTGATCGGCACGCTTTCCGGCTGCGGGTTGAACTCGGAAATGACCTCCAGCATCTTCAGGCGGTCGTCGTTGGTTTCGCCGAGGCCGAGGATGCCGCCGCAGCAGACCGATATGCCGGCGTCCTGAGCGTGGCGGATGGTCCGCAGCCGGTCCTCGTAGGTGTGGGTGGTGACGATGTTCGGGTAATGCTCGGGCGAGGTGTCGACGTTGTGGTTGTAGGCGGTGACGCCGGCCTGCTTGAGTCGCTTGGCCTCCTCCGGGCCGAGTTCGCCGAGGGTCACGCAAACCTCCATGCCGAGCGAGGCGACGCCTTCGACGATCTCGACGACCTGCTCGAAGCGCCGGGTGCCGCCGCGAACGCCCTTCCACGCGGCGCCCATGCAGAAGCGGGTCGAGCCGCTGTCCCGGGCGGTGCGGGCGGCCTGCATGACGGCCTCCTTTTCCATCAGGCGCTCGACCTCGACGCCGGAATCGTGTCGGGCCGACTGCGAGCAGTAGGAGCAGTCCTCCGAGCAGCCGCCGGTCTTGATCGAGAGCAACGTGCAGAGCTGGACCTCGGCCTTCGGCCAGTTGGCCTCGTGAACCTCGCGGGCGCGCTTGAGAAGTTCGAAGAATGGCAGTTCGAACAGGGTCTTGAGTTCGTCGAATTTCATGGATGGAGAGTGGTTCAGGTGCCCCAGCGTCCCTTGACGACCGGAAGCAGGCCCTGGCCGACGACGGTGTAATCGGTGGGGCCGTGTGCGCCCTCGAGCGGGACGCCGAGCTTGCGCTTCCACTCCTTGCTCATGCTCTCGGCGGTGTGGCAGCCCCAGCTCTTGCAGTAGGCGTTCTTGGTGAAGATCGAGCGGTTGATCCGGTGCAGGTCGTTCTGGTGGAGCCAGACGGTGGACGCGGCCATGATGTCGTTGCCGTAGTCCAGCATGAAGGCGTACTTGTTGCTGTGCCCGAAGAAATCGAAGGTCTGGACCGAGTTCTTCGGTAGGCCGTTGAGCGTGGAAATGAGTCCTTCGCGGGAGTCGAACCACTTCAGGGTGACGGTGCGCTTGCGGGCGAGGTCGGTGATCCAGGTGGTGTAGGGTTTGCCGTCCTCGGCGGCGCGGGTGCGGTAGCCGTCGCGGTGGACGATCCACACGATGCGGGCGTTCGGCCCGTAGGCCTTGCGCAGCTCGACCATGCGAAGGGTCGAGGCGCGGATGAAATTGGCCCACCATCGGTCATGGCGGTCCGGGGGAGTTCGGAGGTCTTCCCATTTCCGCAGGGCGGGGCCTCCGGTCAGGATGACGTGGTCGGCCCTAGCGGCGACCGGTGCCAGCGCGAGAAGCAGGAGCGTCAGGATCAGGCGTCGCATGCGGCGGAGTCTGGGGCCTGGATCAGTGCCTGAGAAGTGCCAAGTGAGGGGTGGGGAATGGGTGCGGGAATATGCGGAGGCCTGGTGTGTGCGGCTCGGGCTCCGGGACCCCGTAAACGGGGGACTACGTACGCCTGGTGGCGGCCCGGGCGATCTTTTCCAGGCCCTCGATCATGCGGGACCGCGGGCAGGCGAAGTTGAAGCGGAACCAGCCGGGCCACTGGAAGAAGTTGCCGTCGGAGACGAACAGCCCGGCTTCTTCCTCAAGGAATCCGGCCGGGCTTTTCCCGTCCAGCGCGCGACCGTCGATCCACGCGAGGTAGGTGGCTTCGGCGGGGACGCATTTCAGCTCGGGAAGGCGCTCGGCGAAGAAGGTGTCGAGCGCCGCGCGGTTGCCCCGGAGGTAGGCGAGCAGTTCCTGGCGCCACGGCTCGCCGTGCCGGTAGGCGGCCTCGGCGGCGTAGTAGGAAAGCGCGTTGATCTCCGAAAGGGTGTGCCCGCGGGCGGTGGCGAAGCGGCGGCGGATCGAGTCGTCCTCGGCGACGGCGAAGGCGTACCCCAGGCCGGCGATGTTCCAGGTCTTGCTGGGCGAAAGCAGGGTGATGCAGTTTCTCCGCAGGTCCTCCGGCAGGCTCAGCGCCGAGAAATGGGGCGTGGTGTCCTCATCGAGGATCAGGTCGCAGTGGATCTCGTCGGAGACCATGACGATCCCGCGCCCGGCGCAGAAGCGGGCGATTTCCTCGACCTCGGCGGCGCTGAAAACGCGTCCCAGCGGGTTCTGCGGGTTGCAGAGGAGGAAGACGCGGGTGTCGTCGGTGACCGCGTCGGCCATCGCCTGCCAGTCGGAGGTGAAGCGACCGTCGACGAGGACATGATCGACGGTGATCAGGCGCGCCCCGGCGTCGTTGTGAACACCGAGAAAGGGCGGGTAGACCGGGGTGCAGGTCATCACCGCCTCGCCCGGCTCGCAGAAGGCCCGTGCGGCGAGCGAAAGAGCGGGCACGAGGCCGCCGAGGTGGATGCGGTGATCGCGCCCGACCGTCGCGTGGTGCCGTTCCCGCAGATAGCGGTCGATCGCCTCTTCCAAGGCCTCGTGGGCCTGGGCGTAGCCGAAGATGCCGTGGTCCACGCGGCGGTGCAGCGCGTCGAGGATCTCCGGGCAGGACGGGAAATCCATGTCGGCCACCCAGTAGGGGTCGAGTTCCGGGCGGCGGTCGAACTTGATGCAGCCGGTGCCGCGGCGGTCGATCGGGGTATCGAAGTCGTAGCGCACGGGCGGGAGTTAGCGTGCCCGCGACGGATTGGGAAAGGGAATTGAGCGGGCGCCTTCCGGCAGGCCGGACCGGCTCAGGGGGTGATCACGTAGCCCGCCTGTTCCAGCGCGAGGTTGGCGGCGCCGACCGTGCCGGCCTCGTTGCCGAAGCGGGCGGGAAGCACCATGAGGTTCTCGCGGAACGGGTCGGAGAGCTGGGCGTAGAGGTGGGAGGTGAGGGGATTGAACAGGACGTCGCCGGCCCGGGCGACGCCGCCACCGATGATGATCGCGTGGGGATTGAGCAGCCAGCAGCAGCTCATCAGGACGTTCGCGAGGCGGCGGGCGATCTCGTCCCAGAGCCGCAGCGCGACCTCGTCGCCGGCGTGGGCGAGCTTCGAGAGTTCGCGCGGTGTCACCTCGCTGAGCGACTTCGATTGGCCCGCTTCGGCGAAAAGCTCCTGCGCCCGCACCGCGATCTCCTGGTTGCCGACGTAGTCCTCGAGCGCTCCGAGATTCCCGTAGTGTCCGGGTTTTCCCTGCCAGTCGATGGACATCTGGCCGACCTCGCCGGCGCCGAAGCGGCTGCCGCGGACCATCCGGCCGTTGGTCACCACGCCGCCGCCGACGCCGGTGCCGAGGGTGATCGCGATCAGGTGGTCGATACCGCGGCCGGCGCCCCGTTTCCACTCGGCGTAGGCCATGCAGTTGGCGTCGTTCTCCACAGTCACCGGCAGGTTCACGCGTTCTTCCAGCCGGGCCCGCAGCGGAAAGCCCTGCCATCCGGGGACGTTGGTCAGGTTGTGGACGATTCCCTGGTCGAAATCGACGAAGCCCGGCATGCCGATGCCGATCGCCGCGATGCCCGGGTGACTCTCGCGCAGGCCCCGGATGGTCTGGAGCAGGGACTCGATGAGAGGTTTGGGACCCTCGAAGTCCTGGGTGGCGATCGGAGGTGCCGTATCGACGACCTCGCCGCCGAGGACGACTCCGGATTTCACGGAAGTCCCGCCGAAGTCGATGCCAAGGGCCAGTTCGCTGCTGCTCATGGGTGAAGAATTGCCATTTCAGCCGAAGACGCGGCGGCCGACAAGGTCGATGCCCGCCAGCGTGACGTCGGGATCGACGGCATCGATCTCCTTCACGCCGGCGGCGATCAGTCCGGCGTCGCCCCCGGTGGCGATCGCGAGGGCCGGGACCGGCAACTCGCTGCGGACGGCCGCCAGGATTTCCCTGACCAGCCCGCGGTAGCCGATGACCGCGCCCGCGCGCATCGCGTCGGCGGTCGACTTGCCGATCGCGCTCCGGGGTTCCGAAAGTTCGATCCGCGGCAGCAGCGCGGTGCGTCGTCCCAGATACTCGCCCATCGCACCGAGTCCGGGGGCGATCACCCCGCCGGCGTAGGCCGGCGCGGGGGAGATGACGTCGAAGGTCACGGCGGTGCCGAAGTCGATCACGATCGCCGGATGGCCGTGGCGGGCGACCACGCCGACCGCGTTGGCCAGCCGGTCCGCGCCGATGCTGGCCGGTTCCGGATAGTCGATGCCGATGCCCAGAGGACTTTCGTGGTCGATCCGGTGGATGGGTCCGCGGGCGGAGAGCGCCTGCTCGAGGATCTGCGCCTTTTCCGGAACGACCGAGCAAAGCACGGCGGCGTCGAAATCCAGACCGTGCAGCGCCTCGGCCAGGCGAGGAGGGTCGAGCTCCGAGGTCGGGATCCAGAATTCCGAGCCGAGTCCGCCGGAGTCCCCGCTGATGGCGAACTTGGTCCGGGTGTTGGAGTTGTCGATCAGCAGGAGTTTCATCACCAGCGGCAGGTGTGGTAGACCTTGCTCTCGCCATCCTCGAGTGCCGGGGGGGCGGAGCCACGGCGGACCTGGAGCGACGCTCCGTCAAGTCGCAGCGCGAGGGGACCGTCCAGGTCGCCGGGTTCGAGCCAGAACTTCAGCGCCAGGGCCTCCGTCATCGCCAGGCTCGGCTGGCCGGGATCGACGTCCCCGGCGCCCGCGCCCTCGAGGGTGAGTCCGGCGGGTTTCTTCTCGGTGCCCGCCGCGGTGATCAGGGCGACGTCGGGATCGAGCTCGAAGCGGTCCGGGTCGGTGACCTGCAGCCTGACTTCCAGCCAGTGGTAGCTCAGGTCCCGCTGGAGGCGGGCGAAGTCGATCCGGCAGGTCGCGGCGGGATCGGGCCGCCATTCGTAGGGACGCAGGAACCACTGCCACACCGCCACCGCGAGGGTGGGGATCATCAGTGCGAGCAGGATCTTGCGCCGTCGGGTCACGGGCATGCGCTTAGGTCAGCGGACGCCAGGGCGCCATCGCAAAAAAAAGCAGGCGGCCCGGTGCGGGCCGCCTGCTGGGAGAGTTCGGAATCGTGGATTCTTACTGATGGTCGGTGTAGGCCGGGACGCCATGCTCGGCGACGTCCAAGCCGTCCGATTCTTCTTCTTCACTCACCCGGACGCCCATGACGAGCTTCAGGATGAAGAACAGGATGAAGGAGAAGATGAAGGCCGCGGCGCCGACGGCGACCACGCCGACGAGCTGGCCGCCGATCGAAAACTGCTTCTCGGCACCTTCCGGCACGACTTCGAAAATCGCGGCGGCAAGGATGCCCCAGATGCCGCACACACCGTGCACCGAGATGGCACCGACCGGATCATCGATCTTGATCTTGTCGAAGAACAGGACCGAGACGACCACGATGATGCCGGCGATGAGGCCGATGATCAGGGCACCGGTCGCGGAAACGATGTCCGCGTTGGCGGTGATGCCGACGAGTCCGGCGAGGAAGCCGTTGAGGGCCATCGAAAGGTCAGGCTTCTTGAGGACGATCCACGAGGTGGCGATGGCGCCGAGAGAGCCGGTGCAGGCCGCGAGGGTCGTGGTGGTGAAGACCAGGCCGAGCGGACCGGGTGCCGCTGACAGGACCGAGCCACCATTGAAGCCGAACCAGCCGAAGAAGAGGAGGAACACACCGATCGCCGCCAGAGGCAGGCTGTGGGGGAGGATCGGCTTGATCCCTTCCGCGGTATATTTCCCGCGGCGCGGTCCGAGAACGAGGACACAGGCAAGGGCGGCAAAGCCACCGAAGGCGTGAACCACCGCAGAACCGGCGAAATCCTTGAAGCCGTTGCCGCCGTTCAGCGAGCCGAGCCAGCCGCCACCCCAGTGCCAGGAACCGACAACCGGATACCAGAAGCCCACGAGGATCGTGGCGAAGATCATAAAGCTCGGGAGCTTGACCCGTTCGGCGACGGCACCGGACACGATGGTCGCCGCGGTCGCCGCGAACACGGCCTGGAAGATGAAGTCACCGTAGCCCGTCATGCACAGCGCGACGCCGCCGTAGCCGAAGGTGTCGCCGCCGTCGGCATTCAGGTCACCGATCATGCCGCCAAGGCTGAACCATCCGTTGAAGTCACCCGGGTAGTGGGTATTGAATCCAACCAGCGCATAGGTGACGATGCCGATGGCGATGATGAAGCAGTTCTTGAACAGGATGTTGACCGTGTTCTTGCGCTGCGTCAGACCGGCCTCGAGGGTGGCGAAGCCAAGGTGCATCAGGAAGACAAGCGCCGCCGCGATCACCGTCCACAGCATGGAGGTGGTGAAGAAGTCGAACGCGTAGGCGTAGTCTCCCTGGGCCTCGATGAGGGCGTCGTAGTCTGCTCGGTTTTCGTCCTCGGCAAAGGCGGTGGCCGCCAGAAGGGGGCTGAGGAACATCAGTTTCTTTAGTGTTCGCATGGTTGGTTGCGGTTGTTGGAGTTGAACTCGGCGGAGGGAAAGCATCCGCCGTGCCAACTCTCGATCCGGTCACCGCCGGCCGTGTGCGGGGTTGAAGAACCGGGCTTCCGGACCGGTCATTTGTCTCCCGCCCGAGCGGCGAAAACCTTCCGGTCGATTGGTCAGGAGGAGGCAAATTCTAACCGCGATTTCCCTTGCCTTCCCCCGGCCGGTACCTACGATCCCACTCGTGCGAGCGGTAGCCGCCCGGCCATTTTTGTCTGGACACGACTATCAAGGTTTCTTAAATAAACCGCGGTAAGGCAGTGTCCTCCTGGCAAATTGGCACGGTCGATGCTGTCGCAACCTAGTCTCTCCCGAAGTCGGCTGGTCCGTCCTCGGAGGGTCAATCGCAGCAACCGAACAACGAAAAACGATGCGCAACTACAGCAAAACCGTTGGCGCCCTGGCCGCTGCCTCCACCCTCGTGGCTGGCTACGCTTCGGCGGAAATTGAAGGTGAAGTCCACGTGGGCTATCACGAAATGTACGAGTTCCGGTTCGTGGACCTCGGCAGCGACCTCATCGAGGCTGGTGCTGACATCTCCGCGGACTTCGGTGCGTTCGGTGTGAGCGCCGGAGCTTGGTATGGTAGCTACGACCGGCCCGTTTTCGGTGCCCTCGTCGGCAGCAACCTGCGGTCGAACTACGATGAGCTGGATCTGTACGCTGGAGTGAACTACTCCATCGGCGATCTGACCCTCGAGCTCGGCTACATTTACTACTACTTCCCGGATTCGAGCACCTTCTTCGGTCTCGTTCTCAACCCGCCCGTCGGCCTCGCCGCCAACACTCAGGAAATCTACCTGAGCGCTGAGTACGCGTTGCCGTGGAACCTGACCGCCGAGACGACCCTCTTCTGGGACTTCGACGCGTTCGACGGCTTCTACTGGGACACGAACCTCTCCTACAGCTACGAGATCAACGAGTGCCTCTCGATTGATTGCACTGTCGGTGGGGCTTACGCGGATGGCCATGGCCTTCAGGTCTCCTCGAATCCTGGTTCCGTGGGCACCAAGGACGGCTTCCAAGGCTTCTACGCTTCGGTGTCCGTGCCGTGGGAATTCCGCGAGAACGTGACCATCGCTCCTTATGTGAAGTACACCAACTCCCGCAGCGGCCTCGCGACGGACTGGTGGGGTACCAACAGCCAGGACTTCCTCCTCAGCGGCGTGACCCTTTCGGTCGGCTTCTGATCGGAATCCTCCGAAACACCTAATCAAGAAGCGGCCGTCCTCCGGGGCGGCCGCTTTCTTTTGGTCCCCGGGCAGGGAAGTGGCCGACGTTTCAATCCCGCGCCCTGGGATGGGCCTCGTCGTAGGCCTGCCGCAGACGCTCCTTCGTGACGTGCGTGTAGATCTGGGTCGTCGAAAGCGACGCATGCCCGAGCATCGACTGGACCGAGCGGAGGTCCGCGCCGGCGTCGAGCAGGTGGGTGGCGAAGGAATGGCGGAGCTTGTGGGGGGAGATCTTGAAGGGGATGGAAGACAGCTCGACGTACTTTCGCAGCAGCAGGTCGATCGCCTGTTGGGTGATGCGGGTCCGGCGTTTGCTGAGGAACAGCGGCCCGTTGCTCAGGGCCGCTTCGCGCCGGTAGCGTTCAAGCGCGGCGAGTGCCGGACCACCGACCGGGATCTGGCGCTCCTTGGATCCCTTGCCCGTCACCCGCAGCGTTTCGCCGAGGAAGTCGATGTCGGCGAGGTCGAGTGAGCGGAGTTCGGAGACACGGAGTCCGCAGGAGTAGAACAGCTCGAGAATCGCGGCGTCCCGCATCGGCAGCCACGGCGGCGCGTTGCGCCCGGGTGGCACCTTGAGCGGAAGCGACAGGAGCTCGTCGATTTGCGCGGTGGTCAGGACGACCGGAAGCTGGCGTTCTGGCTTCGGAAGCTGGACATCGGTGACCGGGTTTTTCGGCAGGCCCCGGCGGTGGACGAGGAACTTGTAGAACGAGCGCAACGCGGCGAAGCGGAGGCGGATGGTCGAGCGGGCCAGGCCCGCCTTCATCTGCTCGTAGAGCCACTCGCGGAAGGGGTCCGCGTCGATGTTTCTCCAGCCGGGGAAGTCATCCCTCCAGCGGGCCCGGAAGACTTCGAGAGCCCGGCGGTAGCGATCGAGGGTGTGGTCCGAAGCCCCGCGTTCCACCTCCATGAACCGGAGGAATTCGGCGGGCAGATCCTCATCCTTCATCGCCGCGATTCTGCCTTCTTCCGCGGAACATGGCGATCAGGATCAATACGAAGCCCGCCACGCCGAGGCCGCCGGCGAGGATGATGCCGAGCGCGATCATTTCGCCCTCCTGCTTCACGAGTTCTTCCGCGATCTCCCCTCCGGCAGCCTGGAGATCCTTCAGGCGGCCGATCCGCTGGGCGATCAGGAGGACGAGAATTGTCGCCGAAACGAAGAAGGTGAGGGCGATGCGGACGAGGCGGGGCATTCTCTAAAAGACTGAAAAGCTGAAATTTGGAACTGGGTCCTTTGAACTTCGGGCTTCAACCCGCGCAGGCGGGGCAGGTGCCGAAGAATTCGAGTTCGTGGTATAGGTTCCTGAAGCCGGTCTTCTGCCGGATCTCGTCCTCCAGCTCATGCACCGGGCAGGGCGCCTTCACGGCCTCGATCGATCCGCATTCCGTGCAGATCAGATAGTCCCGATGGCGCCCGGGGACGAGCAGGGCGAAGTAGGCGGCCCGCTCGTGGAGGCCGAGGCGGCGGACGACGCCCTTCTCCGTGAGCCGTTGCAGCAGGCGGAAGACGGTCGCCTTGTCGCACTGGTCGGAGAGGCGTGGCGACTCGGCCAGTTCGGAAAGGGTCATGGGCCGGTCGGTTTCCACGAGGGTTGCCAGCAGTTGCTCCATCGCCTTGGTCCGGCGCATGCCGGCGGCGCGGCAGCGGTCGATGGTTTCGGAGACGAGCGGGTCCATGTGGGGGAAAGCCTAGGTCGATAACCGGGGGGCGGAAACTGAAATCACAGAAGGTTGGGCTGTCCTCCTTCGGGAGGTGGCGCGCCGATCTTGTCGTAGGCGGCGGGGAGGGCGACCCGCCCCCGGGGCGTGCGGTTGAGGAAGCCCTGGAGGATCAGGAACGGTTCGTGAACCTCCTCCAGGGTCGAGGCGTCCTCGCCGACCGCGACGGCCAGCGATCCGAGCCCGACCGGTCCGCCGGCGAACTTGTAGATCAGCGCCTCGAGCAGGCGCTTGTCCATTTCGTCGAGTCCGTCGGCGTCGATCTCGATCATCGCCAGGGCGGCATCGGCGAGCCGACCGGAAATGGTGCCGTCACCGCGGACCTCGGCGTAGTCGCGGACCCAGCGGAGCAGCGCGTTGGCGACGCGGGGCGTGCCGCGCGAGCGGCTGGCGATTTCCATCGCGCCATCGGGCTGAACCGGGATGTCGAGGAGGCCGGCGGACCGCTCGACGATGCGGGCGAGTTCCTCCTTCGAGTAGTAGTCGAGGCGGTTGACCAGTCCGAAGCGGGACCGGAGCGGCGCGGTGAGCATGCCGGAACGCGTGGTCGCGCCGACCAGGGTGAAGCGGGGGAGGTTGAGCTGGATCGAGCGAGCCGAGGGTCCGGAGTCGATCATGATGTAGAGCCGGTAGTCCTCCATAGCCGGGTAGAGGAATTCCTCGATGGCGGGGTGGAGGCGGTGGATCTCGTCGATGAAGAGGACGTCGCCCTTCTGCAGGTTGGTGAGGACGCCGGCGAGGTCGCCGGCCTTCTCGATCTGGGGTCCGGAGGTCGTGTGGAGCTGGGTGCCGGCGGCCCGTGCGATGATGTTGGCCAGGGTGGTCTTGCCGAGTCCGGGCGGGCCGGAGAGGAGGACGTGGTCGAGCACGTCGCCGCGCCGGGCGGCCGCCTCGACCATGAGGAGCAGGCGTTCCTTGACCTTGTCCTGCCCGATGAACTCGGCGAATACCGGCGGACGGAGCGAGATGTCGAAGGAACTCGCGGGCTCGGTGGTGGTCTTCTGGTAGAAATTGTCGCTCATCGGCGCGGCGGGACGAGATGACCACAAGGGCGACGGATGAACACGCTTTTTCCACCCAGAATCCGCTTTACACCCGCGCCCGGAAGCCTAGAGTTTGCGCCCCGTCTCCGGGCAACCTGATTTCCAGCCATGAAAGTCCTTTCTTCCCTTTCCTCCGCCAAGCGCCGCCACACCGATTGCCAGGTGGTGTCGCGCAAGGGGACGACCTACGTCATCTGCAAGAGCAACCCGAAGTTCAAGGCCCGCCAGGGCGCGACCAAGGGCACGCGCCTCTCGAAGAAGGGAGTGAAGTGAGGAAGTTCCAAGGGAGAAGTTCCAAGTTCCAATGAAGAAAGGCGGCCTGTGGGCCGCCTTCTTTGTTTGTTCTGGATGGTGTGGCGGATGGAGTCCGCCGCCACGATTCAGGAATTGGCCGCGGTTTCGCCGGCGAGGGACGCGTCGAGCACCTCGCGGCGGAGGTTGCGGCCCTTGCCACGGCTCCACCACAGCACGACAGGCGAGGCGACAAAGATCGACGAGTAGGTGCCGACGACGAGGCCGACGAGGATCATCGTGGAAAATTCCCGCAGGGCGGCGCCGCCGAAGATCGCGAGGATCGCCACCGTGGCGATGGTGGTGGAAGAGGTGAGCAAGGTCCGGGAGAGGGTGGCGTTGATCGCCTGGTTCATCAGGTCCTTGATCTCGCCGCGCTCGGTCAGGAGCGACTCGCGGATGCGGTCGAAGACGATGATGGTGTCATTGATCGAGTAACCGGCGATGGTGAGGATCGCGCCGACGTGGATGAGCGACAGCTCCCCGCCGAAGAGCACGACCAGGCCGACGGCGAGGATCACATCGTGAACCACGGCGACGAAGGCACCGAGGGCGAAGGAGAACTCGAAGCGGATGCTGATGTAGATGAGGATCGCGATGAGACCGAGCCCGAGTGCGATGGACGAGTTGATGAGGAAGGACGAGCCGGCGGTGGCGGAGACGGTGTCGATGCTGGCGTCCACCACGTAGCCGGTCTTGCCGGTGTCTTCGCCGGTATCCGGATTGAGGATCGGTGCCCGTTCCTGGAGCACGCGGAAGGCGGCCCGCAGGGTCTCCTCGATCTTCGGGGCGTCGCCTGTCGCGCAGCGGATGGTCAGCAGTTCGCCGCTGGTGGGGATGTTCTCTT
>ERZ869936.1954-NODE-1954-length-13178-cov-33.076202_pt1 | contig 13178 bp, 14 predicted proteins | sample MGYA00520876_ERZ869936 | MGnify/ENA primary metagenome ERZ869936 (study PRJEB32218, sample SAMN09650985) | biofilter metagenome | isolation source: enrty point of leading RO module | place: Saudi Arabia: Thuwal, RO plant located on Red Sea | collected 2016-02-17...
CGGCCGTCTCACCATCACCCGCCCCTTCTTCCGCGCCGGCCGTCGTGGCCGCATCTCCGTCGTCTTCCCCCGTCGGCTCCGCCACAGCACCGACCGCAGCCGGTGTAATCTCCGGAGGTCCGACCTCGGGCAACACCGTCTTCGCAGGCGGCTTGCTACAGCCCTGGCAAATCAACGGCAGCACGACCAACCACGCCGGCACCGGGCAAGACAGCCAGGCAACACGTCTGGCCAAGCGAAGTTCGAGACATTGTTTCATCTTCGAGACGACCTTGCGAGTGACGAGAAAACAAGCCGATGGCCGAACGCCTTCATTATAAATGAAGGTTCCACGACCGCATCTCGTCCATCACCGGCCCGCAGGTCATGTCGAAGTGCAATGCGGTGAGCGTGACGTAGCCCTGGGCCGTCAGCGTGAGATCGCTCTCCCGCCCGGCACTCGGCGCCGGGGGCTCGTTACTGGCCCAAAAATAGGGCCGCCCCTTGGGATCGATCCGCTTCTCAAACTCCTCGCCGTAGCGATCGACCCCCATCGGCACGATGCGCAGCTCCGGTTTGCCTTCGAGCGCCGCGGTGGGGATGTTCAAGTTGTAAAGATGGGGCTCGGGCCCTTTGTGCTCGAGCAGTTGTTCGATCACACAACCGGCGATCTCGGCGGCTCGGGCGAAGTCGGCATGCTCGTCGTATTCGAGCGAGACGGCAATGCTGTCGATGCCGAAGAAGGCGCCTTCAATCGCCGCCGCGACAGTGCCGGAGTAGAGCACGTTGATCCCGGCGTTGAGCCCGCCGTTGATCCCGCTCACAACCAGGCTGGGCCGCTCGGAACAGAACTCGGCGACCGCGATCTTGACGCAGTCGGCGGGACTTCCTTCGACCGCCCAAGCGCGACGACGCTCGCCGTCAAACACTTCTTTACAAATGAGCGGACTCAGGTAGGTAATCGAGTGGCCGACGCCACTCTGCTCGGTCGCGGGGGCGACCACGCTGATCTTGCCCAGACGCTCGAGCACCGGTTCGAGGGCTGCCAAACCTGGCGCATAAACGCCGTCGTCGTTGGTTAAGAGAATCTGCATATGTGCATACCGGCTGGTTCGAACGCCGATCGTAGGTCGCCCTTCAGGCGACGACAAGGGGCAGGCTTCCGTCGACACACGCACGAGTCGCCGGCGGTGTGCAAAACGCTTATTCCCGCCAGAACGGGCCTATTGTCGCCCGGCATACGGGGTCGATACAATTGGCCGTTTCCCGCCCGTCAGCGATGACGGGCGGTTTTCTTTTTCCGCGTGAGGGATCGCCGCGACCGGCGGCGCGGAGTAGCGTGATGACAACGGTCACCCAGTCGGCAAACGATCCTGCCGCGCGTCTCTCGGGCGAGCGCGTGTTGGTGCTCGACTTCGGTTCGCAATATGCCCAGCTGATCGCACGACGCGTGCGCGAACAGGACGTCTACTGCGAGATCGTGCGACACGATCTCTCCGCGGAGCGGATTCGCGAGTTGGCACCTCGCGGTCTGATTCTCTCGGGCGGTCCCGCAAGCGTCTACGAAGGCTCGGCCCCGCGCTGCGACGCCGAGATCTTCAAGCTGGGTGTTCCGGTGCTGGGAATTTGCTACGGCATGCAGCTGGCCTGCGAGGCCCTCGGCGGAAAGGTCGCAAGTTCGCCGCTGCGGGAATACGGACGGGCCCGCTGCCGCATCTCGGCCAAGGATGAGTCGCTCTTCGACGACGTTTCGCCGGAGACCGAGGTCTGGATGAGTCACGGCGACCAGGTCACCAGCGTGTCGGAAGACTTCGTCGCCCTGGCCACGACCGAGACCTGTCCCGTCGCCGCGGTGAAGCACGCTTCGCTGCCGATCTACGGTTTGCAGTTTCATCCCGAGGTGACCCACACGCCCGAAGGCGGCAAGATCCTCTCCAACTTTCTGCTTCGCGTTTGCGGCTGCGAGGGGCTCTGGCGGATGGGCGACTTCGCAGCGGCCGCGGTCGAACAAATTCGCGCCCGCGTGGGCGATCGACGCGTGATCTGCGGCCTCTCGGGCGGCGTCGATTCGTCGGTGGTCGCCGCGCTGATCTACCAGGCCATCGGTCCACAACTCTCCTGCATCCTGGTCGACAACGGGCTGCTGCGGAAGGACGAAGAAGACTCGGTCATCGAGGAGTTCACCAAGCACTTCCAGACCGACCTTCACGTGGTCAAGGCGGAAGACGAGTTCCTCGCGGCGCTGGCCGGGGTGACCGATCCTCAACAGAAACGGCAACGCATCGGCCACGCGTTCATCGAGTGCTTCGCCGCCGAGGCGGCCAAGATTGAGGATGCCCAGTTCCTCGCCCAAGGTACGCTCTATCCGGACGTCATCGAGAGCGGCGCTGCCCTCGATGGCCCGGCCGCCACCATCAAGCTGCACCACAACGTCGGCGGGCTGCCGGAGAATCTCGACTTCGAATTGATCGAGCCGCTTCGCGATCTCTTCAAAGACGAAGTTCGCAAACTCGGTCTGCAGCTGGGTCTGCCAGAAAACATTGTCTGGCGGCATCCGTTCCCAGGCCCAGGCCTGGCGGTGCGATGTCTCGGCGAGGTTACCAAGGAGCGGCTCGTCGCGCTGCGTGAAGCCGACTCGATCGTTGTCGAAGAGATCAAGGAAGCCGGGCTCTACCGCCAGACAGCGCAGGCCTTCGCGGTGCTGCTGCCGGTGCAGAGCGTCGGCGTGATGGGCGATGCCCGCACCTACGACAATGCGGTTGCGGTCCGTTGCGTCGACACGGACGACTTCATGACCGCCGACTGGAGCCATCTGCCCTACGAGGTGCTGGCCCGCATTTCGACGCGGATCATCAACGAGGTCCAGGGCGTAAACCGGGTGACGTACGACATCAGCTCGAAGCCACCCGCCACGATTGAGTGGGAGTAGCGGCGCGCGATTCAGGAATCTTCCCCGCTCGGCGGTGCGGGCAGCCACAACCCTCTTGATGCCAACCCTCTTCGGTCTCAACACTTCGTTTGGTCTTCGATCTCGCGGTGTGGTAGGATCAGAGTATGAACGCGAAGCTGCCTCCCGAGATCCGCAAAGCGATCGAGCAGAATCCGCTCGACGTACGACTCGAAGATGAGGAGACAAACGCCGTCTACTTCATCATGGATGAGGCGACCCACCGTCGCGCGATGCTCGCCCTCAAGGAACAGGAGGACAACCGGGCCATCGGCGAGGGCCTCCGACAAATGGAGCAGGGCGAGGGCAAGCCCTTCGAGGAGGTCGATCGGGCAATGCGAAGCGAATTCCCGGGGCAGCGGCCGGCATGAGCCTGTCCGTTGTCGTCATGCCTCGCGCGGAGGCCGACTTGCGCGAGATCGCGAACTGGTGGGCAACGAACCGTTCGTCCGAGCAGGCGGGTCGCTGGCTGGACGGGATCTTCGAGGCCATCGGCTCTCTGAGCGAAAACCCGGATCGGCGACCTCGCGCTCGCGAAGACAGACGACATCGCTACGAGCTGCGAGAACTACACTTCGGCTTGGGTTCGCGGGCCACGCATCGCGTCATCTTCACGATTCGCCCCGAGAAAGTCGTCGTGCTTACGGTTCGCCACCTCGCTCAGGACGACTGGGATGCGGTCTAGCATCGCGTCCGCATTTGCGACTCCAGCGAATAAGTCGCGGCACCTTGATGGCCGCGGTCACGCCTCGACCCGCTGGTCGATCATCCGCTCGTCGAAGACTTCGAAGCCCGCCTGCTGATAGAGCGGCCGCGCCGCGGGGTGGTCAAGCTCGCAGGTGTGCAGCCACAATCGCGACGGCGAGTAGGCCCAGGCACGCAACACCAGCCAGTTGAGCAGGAACTTGCCGAGGCCACGACCCGTGTATTTCCCGAGGAGGCCAAAATAGGCGAGCTCGATTTCGTCGCCTTGCCGCCGGTCCAGTTCTCCGTAGCCGGCCGGTTCGCCGTCGACGCGAAGTACGTAGACCTCGACCCGCTCGTCCTGAATCGTTTCGGCCAGCTCTTCATCGGACAGTAGATCACGATCGATCCACTTCCACTTGGCCCCGACCGCGTTGTAGAGCGTGCGATAGTAGCGCACCGAAGGGGCGATGGCCCGAGTCACACGCGTCCCGGGTACGGGATGCGACAGCTCCCGACCGAGATTCTCGCGCATTTCGAGATACCACCGCCGCACGGAGATCGTCTTCAGCGGCCGCGAGGGACTCTCGGTCATCGACGCCATATCCTCTCGCCCTGCGACGGCCACTCTGCCGCCGTATACTTCGCCGCCGGCTATTCCGCGGTCGTCGGATCGATCACCTCGACGACCTGCGAGACACGATTGGCCGGAAAACCGCCCAACTCGGCATGCTTGCGAACCAGTTCTTCGTTCGGGGCGATGTAGACGCAATAGACCTTGTCGCCGGTGACGTAGCTCTGCACCCATTGAATCGTGGGGCCGAGTTCCTTGAGGACTCCACACGACTTCTGGGAAATGCCCTGGAGGTCGTCGCCGGAAAGGTCACCCGCCCCGGGAATCTCGCGTTCGATGACGTACTTTGGCATAGTTCGCTCCTGTGGCGGCAGAGGGGCCGCTGCTAGTTCGAGGGAATGTTCTGCGGTATGGTGATGAGCTTGTAGCGCAGGTCGGGAGGGCTCGGTATCGAGACCGAGTGCCGGTCCGTTGGCCGCTGAGTCCTCGGGCCCGCCCAGAGGCCCAGCCCAGAGGCCGCGCCGACTCGACCAGCGCAGCTTAACGATCACGCCTTCGCGTCGCAACTCGCGCCGCAAGCGATTCAGTGCTTACTCAGTCGACCGGAACAGAAAATCCCGCGAACGGAATATGGGCAAGAAATACATTTATCAAATGGGTGGGCTGACCAAGAAGTTCGGTCAGCGCGAGGTCCTCAAGGACATTTGGCTCTCGTTCTATCCCGGTGCCAAGATCGGCGTGTTGGGACGGAACGGCTCGGGCAAGAGTACGCTGTTGCGGATTATGGCCGGCGTGGAAAAGGACTTTGACGGCGAGGCCCAGCTCACCGAGGGCTTTTCGGTCGGGTACCTGTCCCAGGAGCCGGAACTCGATTCGTCGCTCGACGTGAAAGGGAACGTCGAACAGTCGGTCGCCGAGACCCGGGCGCTGCTCGACCGCTTCAATGACATCAACATGCGACTCGGCGAACCGATGGAGCCCGAGGCGATGGAGAAGCTGCTCGCCGAGCAGGCACGGGTGCAAGATCAGATCGACGCGGCCAATGCCTGGGAGCTCGATCGGCAGATGGAGATCGCTATGGACGCGATGAACCTGCCGCCAGGCGATGCCGACGTCTCGAAGCTCTCGGGCGGCGAGCGGCGACGCGTCGCGCTCTGCAAGATCCTGCTCGAGCGGCCCGATCTGCTGTTGCTCGATGAGCCGACCAATCATCTCGACGCCGACAGCGTGGCCTGGCTCGAGCGACACCTGGCCGAATATCCCGGCACCGTCGTGGCGGTGACCCACGACCGCTACTTCCTCGACAACGTGGCGGGTTGGATCCTGGAACTCGACCGCGGCGAGGGCATTCCCTGGGAAGGGAACTACTCTTCGTGGCTCGAACAGAAACAGGAACGCCTGGCTCGTGAGGAGAAGGCGGCGCAGGCTCGCCAGAAGACGCTGGCCCGCGAGCTGGAGTGGATTCGCATGGCTCCTCGGGCTCGGCAATCGAAGAGCAAGGCCCGCATCAAGGCCTATGAGCAGATGTCGAGCGAGGGGTTTCAGGAGCGACCCGACGAGTTCGAGATGCAGATCCCGCCCGGCAAGCGGCTGGGCGAGAACGTGATTACGGCGACGCATCTTTCCAAGGCCTTTGGCGACAACGTGCTGTTCGACGATCTGGAGTTTCGCTTGCCGCCCGGCGGAATCGTCGGTGTCGTCGGAGCCAACGGCGCGGGCAAGACGACCCTGTTTCGCATGATCATCGGCGAGGAACAGCCCGACTCGGGTTCACTCAGCATCGGCGAGACCGTCGAGCTGGGCTACGTCGACCAGTCACGCGACGAGCTTTCGCCCGAGGCGACCGTGTTCGAGGAGATTTCGGGGGGCCACGAGACGCTCGAGATGGGCGGCAAGAGCATCAACGCCCGGGCCTATGTTTCGCGATTCAACTTCCGCGGCACCGATCAGCAGAAGCAGGTCGGCAAGCTTTCGGGCGGCGAGCGAAACCGGGTTCACCTGGCGAAGCTCTTGCGTCGGGGTTGCAACGTGCTGTTGTTGGACGAGCCGACGAACGATCTCGACGTCGACACGCTGCGGGCGCTGGAAGAGGCGGTATTGAACTTCGCCGGTTGTGCGGTGGTCGTGAGCCACGACCGCTGGTTCCTCGATCGATTGGCCACGCACATTCTCTCGTTCGAGGGTAACGGCTATGTCCACTGGTGTGAAGGCAACTACCAGACGTACGAAGAACAACGCCGCGAGCGGCTCGGCATGGCGGCCGACGAGCCGCATCGTTTCAAGTACAAGAAGTTGACCCGGGCGTAGCAGCACTTCGTCGCGGTCACTCAGCCGCAGCTCTTGACGGTCTGCGGGAATTCCATTACCACGGTAGTCCCTTTGGACGAGAAAAGCATGACGGCGCGCGACGTTAGAACGACGCGCAAAAGACTCGATCGATTTGTTGAGGAAGCAAGATGAGTATCATTCGACTGGGCTCGACCAAGCAATATTCGGAAAATTGGGACGCGGCCTTCGGCGACGGCAAGCCCAAGAAGACGTCGACGGCGAAGAAGAAGACCGCCAAGAAGTCTTCGGCCAAGGCGAAGAAGTCGCCGAAGAAGCGCGGCAGCTCGGCGACCAAGAAGGCTGGCGGCTCGACCAAGAAGAAGTCGGCTTCGGCAAAGCGGTCGACGAAGAAGAAAGCAGCCGCGAAGAAGGCGGCGAGAAAGAAGAAGGGGGCCGCGAAGCGTTCGGCCAAGAAGAAGGCAGCGGCCAAGAAGAAATCGACCGCTGGCAAGAAATCGAAGACCGCCAAGAAGTCCGCGAAGAAGAAGGGCTCGACCAAGAAAAAGCCGGCGCGCCCTGCCAAGAAGGCCCGCCCCGCCAAGAAAAAGAAGGCTCACAAGAAGTAGTCGAATTCGGGCCGGCTCCCTACAATGACGCGTAGACGAACGCGACCTCACCACGAGGAGTCTTGGCGATGGAAATCAACCTTCAGTACTGCGCAATGTGAAACTACGAGCCACGGGCCGTCAGTTTGGCGACCAAGTTGCTCGAAACTTACAAGCAGAAGATCAAGAGCCTGACGCTGGTGCCGGGCTCGGGCGGCTGCTTCGAGCTGACGCTCGATGGCGACCTCGCCTACTCGAAGCTGGCCACGGGCGAGTTTCCCGACGAAGACCCGCTGGTCGATGAAGTCGGATCGCGACTCGGTTAGAGTGCGCTGATAACGGCAGTCGGATCGACGACGGCGTGTCGCACTCGTCGTGAACGCCAGCGCGGCTACGGCATCATCACCGAATTCGACTGCGGGTCGATGCCGACGCCGTCGCACAGCTCGGCCATCGCATCGAGCACCAACAGCAGGGCCCCCGGGTCGAGCATGCCGTCGATCTCGTCGGCCTCGGCGTCCTCACCGCCAATCTCCGCCGAATCGACATCGGCGTCGTCGCCCAATTGCTCGAAGTGCAACAGGTCGAAGCGGCCGTTGAAGTCGGCCAGGCGGTCGAAGCACTTTCGCTCCTCCGCATCGTCGATGAGCGGGAGCATCGCCGTGGAGAGCGAGGCGATTTGCTCTTCGACCTCTTCCCCCTCGACGTAGCTGATGTCGATCGCCGAATAGGCGTCGCTGGCGACGACGGTCATCGACTCGAAGCGACCCGCGTCGTCGCTGCGCACCCGCTGCAGATCGAAGTTGTGACTGAGACCGCCGATCATCTCCACGACGCTTTCTGCCGACGGCCGCTTGAGCGACTGCAGAAACAAAAAGTACGTCTCGCGCCAGCGATAGTGTTCGTCGTCGAAGAGTGACATTGCCCGACTTCCTTCTTGGTTAAGCTGTGCCGTCCAATCGCGTGTGGCGGCCGCTTCGATCTGCCCCACGCCCGTTACGTGTCTGCTTCCCACTCGCCATCTTCTTCGTTCGAGCCGAGGCCGCCCTGCCAACGTTCGAGCGCGGCCAGAGCGGCGTCGCGTTCGTCGCCCGTCCCCCAGACCGACTCGCCTTGCTCAAGCCGGATTTCGTAGCGGCCCTCGCATTGGCAATCCTCCTCGCCACAGAAGTGCGGAAGGGAAGCAATCCACATAACACGATACAGCGGGATGTGCTTCTCGTCGATGACGCAAAAGATAGACATCTCGATTACTCTCCTAATTCGATGCTGCGCCGCGTGGCTGCCTCGACGGCAGCCGTCACGGCCGAACGCATTTGCTGCTCTTCGAGCACCGCCAGGCCGGCCAAAGTCGTGCCGCCCGGACTGGAAACTCTGGCTCGCACGACCTCCGGAGCCTCGCCGGTTTCCTGCAACAGCGTCCCGGTGCCGCGCACGGTGGCCACGGCCAGCCGCGCGGCGGTCGCCTCCTCCAAACCCATATGAATCCCCCCGGCCGTGAGTGCCTCGACGAGCACGCAGACGAATGCCGGTCCCGAGCCGGAAAGCCCCGTGACCGCGTCCAATTGCTCTTCGGGCAATTCGACCGCCATGCCGACCGCCGAGAGCAGGTCTTGAACGAGCTTGCCGTCGGCCGCGGTCGCCCCTCCGCCCAGACAAAACGCGCTGGCGCTTTCTCCGACCAGGCAAGGAGTGTTGGGCATCACGCGGGCGAAACGTTTCTCGTCGCCGAGTGCGCCGGCAAGCCGCGCCAGACGAACGCCCGCCGCGATCGAGACGACGAGCTGTCGCGTGGAGATCGCATCGGCGAGTTCGGCCAGCACCGCATCGATCTGCTGAGGCTTGACGGCCAAGAAGACAACGTCGGCATCCGCCGCCTCGTCGTTGGTCTCGACGACCCGACAACCGGGCACCATCGCCACGAACGCCTCGCGGGCCTCGGCGGTCGGATCGCTGGCGACGATTGCCTCGGCCGTCACGAGCTCCGCGCTCACGAATCCCCGCGCGAGCGCCTGGGCCATGCGGCCGGCGCCGACGAATCCGATCGATGCTGTCAAAGGTTGCGTCATCTTTATCGCACGAACGAAGAGCGGTGATTCGACTCCAGCCCGGAACACGGCTCGCCACATTCTAGGCGGCTGCGCCAGCCGTTGGTAGCGGTAACAGCTTGCTACGAATGCATGCAATCCCGGGCGTTTCGCATCGCCGCGCGGCGCCACGCGTAAAATCACCTGGGCGCGGCTCCACGTTTTTGCCAAACTTCCGCCGCCGTCGACAGCCGAGCCTCGTCGATGGCGTGTCGATCGACCGCCGCAGTGTCGATGTCGTCGATCCCGTTCTCACGTCTTGAATGAACTATGGAAACGTTTCGAGGAGACGTCGCCGTGATGAGCCTGGGCCGCCTGCTGTTCGCGTTGGTGATTCTGACCCTCGTGTCCGAAAGGGCGAACGGTGACGGACTGCTCGACCCGTTGAATTTGTTCAGCCGAGGCGAGACGTCGGACGACGCCGCGCGCAAGTCGCGCGAGCCCAGGACGGCACCGCGACCGACCAGCTTCGGCAAGACCGCGGAACCCGAGTCGAGCCAGCTCTGGAGTCTGCCCCGTTTCGATCTGTTTGCCCGCTCTCAAGTACGCAACGTCGGTTCGTCGCTCGACCGCAGCGTCCGGCAAAGCTGGGCGAACACACGGGCCTATGGTCGTCACGCCGGTCAGGCGGCTTCGCAAACGGCGGGGCAATTCAATCACTTCGCCACCGCCACGTACCAGCGGACGGCCGACGCCCTCTCGCCGCAGAAGAACCTCGTACGCATGCGGCGGTTTTCGGACGAAGTCCGCCACCGGCTGACGATGCCCTTCGTCACGTACGCCACCCCGGACGGTCGCCCGCCGCGCCAGGCCTGGGCCGATCGACCCGCGCGGTCTTCGGCGCCGGAAGAAGACGGCACCCGAAGCGACGGCTGGCTGCAATTGCCGCGCTTGCACGGCGAGTAGAATTGCCGATCACGATGATTCTCCGTTGATCGCGCCGCGGGCCTCCGTTGATCGCGGGGCGCGAATGAATCCGCATCGTTCTCTCTCGCCCCTGGTCGTTCGCGCGCCCCACGATCGGTAGAATGGGGTCATGGCGACCGATCTCATTCTGGGCACCGCGGGCCACATCGATCATGGCAAGACCGCACTCGTGCGCGCGCTGACCGGCGTCGATACCGACCGCTTGCCTGAGGAGAAGAAGCGGGGCATCACGATCGATCTGGGCTTCGCGTCGCTGGAGCTCGGCGAGTTTCATCTGGGTATCGTCGACGTTCCCGGGCACGAGAAGTTCGTGCGCAACATGTTGGCCGGGGCGACCGCGGTCGATCTTGTGTTGCTGGTGGTGGCGGCCGACGATTCGGTCAAGCCGCAGACCCGCGAGCATCTCGACATCTTGAAGATGCTCGACATCAAGACGGGCGTCATCGCCCTGACCAAGTGCGACGTTGCCGAGCCGGAGTGGCTCGAGTTGGTCGAGTCCGAGGTCCGAGACTTGGTCGCCGGCAGCTTCCTCGCCGAGGCTCCGCTGGTCCGCACCAGCGCGCACACGGGCGAGGGGATCGACAACCTCAAGAATCGGCTGACGGCCGCGGCACAAGAGGCAGCGGCGCGGAGGCGGCAGAACGTCGCCGACGGCCCCTTTCGGCTCGCCATCGACCGTGTCTTCGCGATCGAAGGACACGGCACGGTCGTCACCGGGAGCGTGCTGGAGGGAACGGCCAAGCTTGGCGACACTCTGTCGCTCGAGCCGGGCGGACTCACCGCGCGGGTGCGGGGGCTGCAGAACCACGACGCGACCGTGGACGAGGTACATGCCGGTCAGCGAGCCGCGATCAACCTGGCGGGGGTTCACCACGATCAGCTCAAACGGGGCTGTGAGCTGGCGACATCCGGCTACCTGCTGCCGACGCGACTACTGACGGTCGAACTCGAGTTACTCCAGGATTCGCCACGCACCCTTAAGAACCGCAAGTCGATTCGAGTGCACATCGGCACCAACGAACGGATGGCTACCGTCGTGCTGCCCGAGCGTGACGAGCTACAGCCGGGCGAGCGATCGCTGGCCCAACTGTTCCTCAGCGGCGAAGTTCTGGCGACCTGGGGCCAGCCGTTCGTGTTGCGGAGCGAGTCGCCGATCGTCACCGTCGGCGGCGGCCGCGTGTTGGCTCCGCATCCTCAGAAACTCCGTCGCGATGCCAAGGAAGAGTGGGCGCGGGTCGGTGACCTCGCCAGCGAGGACGAGTGCCGGCGAGCCGCCGCGGCCATCTACTTCGCCGGACACCAGCCGTGGCAAGCCCGCGATCTGGTCCGCAATGCGGGCGTTCGCGATGCGGAAGCCGTCGTGCGACAGCTGCTCGATCGCGGTGACGTGCTCGAGCAGTTGACGCTCTCGCCGACGCGGACGTTGCTGGTCCATCAAGGCTACCTCGACGTTCTGGGGACTCGTATCGAGGCGGCGTTGCGCCGGCTGCACGAAGAGAACCCGCGGCAGCTGGTCTTCGAGCCGAGTCGACTCGCGGCCCGGTTCGCCTACCTCGACGAGGCCTTCTACCGTGCGGTCGTCGAACGACTGGCGGCCCAGGGTCGCGTCGAACTCTCACCCCGCGGCGTCGCCCTGGCGGGTCAGGGACCCCAGCTGACGAAGAACGAGAAGGCACTGCTACAGCAGATCATCGACGATTACCGCTCGGCGGGGCAGCGGCCGCCGACGCTCAAGGAGCTGAAGGCAAGCGTCACCAAAAACCAGGCCGCCGTGACGCAGCTGATCGAGTTGGCCGAGGCCCAGGGCCACCTGGTCCGCCTCTCGCCCGATCTCTATCTGCACGTCGAGGCGGAGCGGCAGATGCGCGAGACGCTGCGTGAACCGCTCGCCGGCGGCACGGGTCTGACGATGAGCGAAATCCGCGAGATTCTCGACACCTCGCGAAAATATGCCGTGCCGCTCTGCGAACACTTCGACCGCACGGGCTTTACGCGTCGCAGCGGCGACCTCCGCATACTGGCTGAGTCGTGAGGGACCCACGTACAATGGGGGACGTGCGGCGGTGCCGCCGTCGTCACGAGCCAGGAGGCGGTGCCAATTGAGGAACTCACGCGTCGGGCTTGCTCGCGCTGAACCAACCAAGACAAAGGACTCCGGCCATGGCCACCAAAATGCTGCGGAACATTCCTTCGGTGAGCGAGATGCTCGACAACCCTCGCATCCGTCCGCTTGTCGACCGACTCAGCCACAACGTGGTTGTCGACCGGATTCGCAACGTGCTCGACGACCTCCGCGAGGATGTCGCCAGCTCGAGCGGCAACGGCGGCCTGCCCGACATCGGCGATCTGGCAGAGCGAATCGCGCGACGAATTCTCGAGGGCGAGCAGCCGAGCCTGCGGCCGGTCATCAATGCGACCGGCATTCTGCTTCACACCGGCCTGGGCCGCGCGCCGCTGGCTGAAGAGGCGATCGAGGAGATGGTCGCCGTGGCCCGCGGATACGCCAGCGTCGAACTCGACCTGGCCAGCGGAAAACGCTCCCAGCGGGTCGTGGCCGTGGAGGGACTCTTGCAACAAGTGACCGGCGCGGAAGCGGCCGTCGTCTGCAATAACAACGCCGGCGCCACGATGCTCACCCTGGCCGCCTTGGCCGCCCAGCGCGAAGTGATTGTGTCGCGCGGTCAGCTGATCGAAATCGGCGGCAGCTATCGGCTGCCCGACGTGATGTCGGCTTGTGGTGCTCACCTGCGTGAGGTCGGTACGACCAACAAGACGCATCCCCACGATTACGAACAGGCCATCGGCGAAGAGACGGCCGTGCTGATGCGTGTGCATCCCAGCAATTTTGTCGTGGTCGGATTCTCCTCGGCGGTCAGCTTGCCGGAACTTGTCCGCATCGGCCGCAAACACAACTTGCCGGTCATCGACGACATCGGTTCGGGCGCCATGTTCCCGCTCGACGAGTTTGGGGCGGTCGGCGAACCGGTGGCCCGTGAAAGTATCGAAGCGGGAGCCGATCTGGTCCTGTTCAGCGGCGACAAGCTCCTGGGCGGTCCTCAGTGTGGCATCATCGTGGGCAGACGACATCTGATCGATCGCATTGCCAA
>ERZ869936.1955-NODE-1955-length-13167-cov-7.817724_pt1 | contig 13167 bp, 9 predicted proteins | sample MGYA00520876_ERZ869936 | MGnify/ENA primary metagenome ERZ869936 (study PRJEB32218, sample SAMN09650985) | biofilter metagenome | isolation source: enrty point of leading RO module | place: Saudi Arabia: Thuwal, RO plant located on Red Sea | collected 2016-02-17 ...
CGGTTCGAGACTTTCCGGAAAACCCAGGTCCTGGAGTTCGCGGAAGCGGTGCGCCTGGGTCCGGGTCATGACGACGTCGCGGTCGAAAGCCCGCACGCGCTCCTGCGGCTTGTGACCCAGGTCGCGCAAGCGCTGCATCCATTCGTCTATCTTGTTCAAGGCGCCGGCTCCGCTGGGACCTGCAAGCGATGTCGGCAGCGACCGGCGGGACTTTAGCCCGCCGGCGCGACTAAAGCACGGGCAGTGCCGGCCGATAAGCGACGGGATGAAGTAACACCATGGACGGACCCATGCCGAAAGACCAGGGCATCCGCGATTACCTCGATGCCGGCACGCTGACCCTGTTCGCCGGGCAGCTCAAGGATGGGCTGGACGACGTGCTGTCGGTCGCCGTCTACGGCGCCGACGGGCGCCGCGCCTGGTGCGGCCCGGGCGGTGACGATGCCCGCCACTGGCCGGACGACGGCTTCGTGCACAACGTCTTCGCGAGCGATGCGGGCTGCGTAGAGCTGGCCAGCGGCCGCTTCGCGCACGCGTTCCCGCTGGGACGGCCCGGCGAAGAGCAATTGGGCCAGCTGCTCGTGCAGACCCGGGGCCGCCAGCTCGAGGCCGAGCATGCGCGGCGCATCGTCAAGCCGATTCTCGACTGCCTGCACAAGCAGCTCGACATCAGCATCGAGCTGACCGCCTCGCGCGAGCTTTCGGCACGCGAGCGGGAAAACGCAAAGCTGCTGGTCCGGCTCGACGACCTGTGCGCGCAAGGCGCAAGCGACGGCGCGCTCGACGAGGCGCTTGGTGCCGTCGCGGTACATTTCGGCGCGCAGCTTGCCGTGCTCTGGGGCGAGGACCCGGCCGTCGCCGCCGGCATGCGGCCGACGGCACCGCTGTCGGCCCGCACGCTGTCGCGCATCGGTCCCATCTTTCGCCGGCTGCACGCCGCGGCGCGCAAGCGCCGGCGGGTGCTGCTTGCCGACGCGCCGTCGGCGCTGGCGCGGGTCGCCGGCAGCGATACCGACACGGCACGCGTGCTGTCGTCGCCGGTGCTGAACGAACGTGACGAGGTGACCGGAGTCTTCGCGCTGGTCGGCGGCGAGACGCTGCGCGACGACGAGGTCCGTTGCGCCCGGGTCGTGGCCTCGAAGCTCGCCGTCCTGCTGCAGGTTGCGGCGACGGAGGCCGTCGCCCCGCTGACCCGTCACGACCTGCTCGCGATCATTGACCGGCAGCTGCGCGAGGCACCGGCCGGGGACAGCGCGCTGCTGCTGGTCGACATCGACAAGCTGCACGTCGTCAACGAGATGCACGGCCACTTCGCCGGCGACGCGGCGATCCGCCACGTGCTGGCACAGGCCGCCGACGCCGGCGGCACCGGCGCGATCGCCTGCGACCTGCAGGGCGGCGTGCTCGCTCTCTACCTGCCGGCAGCCGACGAGGCCCGTGCGCTCGCGACCGGTGACCTGCTGCGCGAGCGCCTGCTGCGCCAGCCCGTCGCTTTCGAGCAGCGCCGGATTCCGGTCGAAGTCAGCGTCGGCATCGCCCTGCTGCCGACGGTCGCCCGCGACGCGGCGACGGCGCTGAACACGGCCGAGGTCGCGGCCCGCTCGGCGAAGGCGCGCGGCGGCGACCAGTGCGTCGTGTTCCATGACCTCGATGCGAGCGTGCTGCGCCGGCGCGAGGATCTCGACCAGGTCGGGCTGTTGCAGGCCGCCCTGATCGACAACCGTTTCGAGCTGTTCGCGCAGCCTATCGTGCCGCTCGGCGACCTCGACAGCCGGCCGCGCTACGAAATCCTGCTGCGCATGGTGGACGGCGAGGGCCGCATGCTGTCTCCCGAGCGCTTCCTGTCGGCCGCCGAGCGCTACCAGATGATGGCGTCGATCGACCGCTGGGTCGTGCGCACCGCGACCGACGCGCTGAGCCAGCGCGAGAACCAGCTCGAGCTGAACCTCGCGAGCTTCAGCATCAACGTGTCGACGCAGTCCATGATGGACGAAGCGTTTCCGGGATTCGTCGAGTCGTCTATCCGCAACAGCGGCATCGCGCCCGACACGTTCTGCTTCGAAATTACCGAGACCTCCGTCATGCGCAACCTCGAGCGCGCGCAGGACCTGCTGCAGCGCTTCCGGCGGCTGGGCTGCCGCATTGCGCTTGACGACTTCGGCACCGGCCAGTGTTCCTTCGCCTACCTGAAGGACCTGCCGGTGCAGTACGTCAAGATCGACGGCGTGTTCGTGCGCGACATACTCGAGAACCCGCTGTCCGAGGCGATCGTCGAGTCCGTTGCGCGGATCGCGCGCGTGATCGACGCGCAGACCGTCGCGGAGTTCGTCGAGAACGAGCAAATCGTCGAGCGACTGCGTCGCGCCGGGATCGATTTCGCGCAGGGTTACCAGGTCGGCCGGCCGCAGCCGCTGGCCGAAGTACTCACGGCCTTCGACGAGCCGCTCATCGCGACCGCGGCACTGGAAAGCGCCGTCGGCTGAGCGCCGCTCCGTTACACTTGCGCCATGGCGCGGCGCATCATCGTTGGCACGGCATTGCTCGCGTGGTCCTGCGCGTGCGCGGCGACTGACGGCGCCTGGCTCGCGGCGCAGCTGAGCCGCGTCGAGGCCGCGAGCTTCGGTATCGCGCCGGCCGGGCGCATCGACGCGGCCGAGCACCGGCTCGCGGGCGAATGGCCGCTGGCCGACGGCCTGCGCGTCGGTCTCGACTACGTCTACACGCGCTACGAGTACGCGGGCCTTGCCGGCCGCAACCGCGACCTGCATCGCCTCGCGTTGCCGTTCGTGCTCGAGCGCAGCGGGCGCGACTGGTCGCTCCTGGTGACCTTCGCGCCGGGCCTCTCGGCCTCCTCGAACGTGTTCAAGGAACCGCTCGATCGCTGGAGCCGGGACGAGCTGACGCTCGACCTGTCGGCGACGGCGGTCCGGGCGCTCGGCGAGCGCACGGACCTGCTGCTCGGCGTCGCCCGCGACCAGCGCCTGGGCCGGCCGCTCGTGTATCCGTTGGCGGGTGTCCGATACACGGGCGAGCGGCTGGCGTGGCATCTCGGCTGGCCGCAGGCCGGCATCGACTGGCAGTTCGCGCCCGCGCAGCGGCTGCGGCTGCGGCTGTGTCCTGCCGGGCACCGCTGGGCCGTGGCCAGCGACGAGACCGGCGGGCGCTTCGATTACCGGCAACGCGCGGGCCGCGCGACCGTCGCCTGGCACCTCGAGCTCGGCCACCGGTTCGCGCTGGAGCTCGGCGGCGGCTACGAATTCGGGCGCCGCCACCGGCTGACCGACGATGCCGGCACGCGACTCACCGCCGCGGCGGACGATGCCTGGCTGGTCACGCTCGGCCTGGTCGCGGGTCGGCGCCCCGGGATCGCGTCACGGCCGGCCGATTGCCGCTAGAATCGGGCATCGGGCAGCGACGGGCGGGGCGAAGAGGCGGCATGGGCACGCAGTCCGGGAACGGCAGCGAACTCGATCTCTCGACCCTGCGCAAGGTGGCCGACGCCACGCGCGACGGTCTCGCGATTTCCGACGCGCGGCGGGACGACATGCCGCTGGTCTACGTCAACCCGGCCTTCGAGGAAATGACCGGCTACGCCGCGGCCGAGGTCATCGGCCGCAACTGCCGCTTCCTGCAGGGCGACCAGCGCGAGCAAAAGGGGCTTGACCGCGTGCGGCGGGCGATTGCGGCGCAGGGAACCTGCCTCGTCACGCTGCGCAACTTCCGCAAGGACGGCCAGCTGTTCTACAACGAGCTGAGCCTGTCGCCGCTGCTCGACGACGCGGGCAGGCTCACGCACTATATCGGCATCCAGAAGGACGTCACGGCGCGGGTTGTGCGCGAGCAGCTCGTCTGGGAGCGCGGCGCGGAACTCGAGCGGCTGAACCGGCAGCTGCAGCGGCTCGCAGCGGTCGACGACCTGACCGGCCTGCACAACCGGCGCATGTTCAGCATGACGCTGAACCGCGAATGGCGGCGTGCGCTGCGCACCGGCACCGTGCTGTCGCTGTTCATCGTCGACGTGGACGGCTTCAAGGGGGTCAATGACAACCACGGGCATCCCGCCGGCGACGCCAGCCTGCGCAAGATCGCCGGCGCGCTGTCGCGCGTGTTCTCGCGCGCGGTCGACTACGTGGCCCGCTACGGCGGCGACGAGTTCGTCGTGCTGAGCGCGGGCCTGTCGCCGTCGGCCGCGCTGGGGCAGGGCGAGCGCGTGCTCGCGGCGGTCCGCGAGCTGCGGGTGCCCGGCGTCGATGCGACGCTGAGCGTGAGCGTGGGGATCGCGACGGCCGAAGTGGTCGGCGAACTGGTCGAACAGGACCTGCTCGCCGCTGCCGACACCGCGCTCTACCGGGCCAAGAACGCGGGCCGTGACCGCCTCGAGTTGATTACGCTCGGCGGCGTGCGGCCCGGCGGCCAGCCCGGGTAGCTCAGCGCCGCCGGGCCAGCAGTTCCTTCAGGCCGGCGTCTTCGGTCAGCGCGCGCGCGGTCGCGAATGCCTCGCGGGCCTCGTCGCTGCGGCCGGCGTGATCGAGCAACAGCCCCCGGCGGTAGTGCGCCCAGTCGTGGCCCGGCAGGCCGGCCCGCGGCGCGGCCTCGAGATAGCGGACCAGGGCGTCGATGCCCTCGGCGTGCCGCGCGTCGGCGAATACGGCCGTGCGCCCGATCTGGTAGAGCGCCGACAGCCGCGCGTCGACGTGCGACGCGCGCTCGTCGCCTGCCTCCGCCGCTGCCAGGAAGGCCGTGCGCGCGGCATCCCAGTCCTCGTTGCCTTGCGCGTCGAAGCCGAGCTGCAGCCACGGGCGCGGGTCGTCGGGCACCTCGCGGGTCAGCTCTGCGAGCGTGGTTCGGGCCTCGGGGTCCCGGTCGGTCGCCTGCAAGACGCGCGCAAGTGCAAGCCCGCCCTCGACCCGGTCCAGGGCGGCCGGTCGCGGCGCGAGCGGCTCGGCGGGCGCCTTGTCGCCGCCGACGAGGCGCGGAGCCTGCAGGTGAAAACCGATCAGCCCGCGGTGCGCGGCGACGTGTGCGGGGTCGATCTCGATTGCCCGGCCGAAGGCCTCGCGACACGCGCGGGCATAGCGGGAGGCCCTGAACAGGCTCGCGTTCGCCGCGAGGTTGCCGGCGGCGACGCCGAGCCAGTGCCACGCGTCGGCGTCGCCGGTGCGCTCGCGGGCGACGGCGTCGAGCTGTTCGAAGGCTGCCCGGAACTCTCCTCGCCCGAGCAGGATCCGGCCCTCGAGCAGGCGCACGGCGCTGTCCGGCGTTGCCGCCATGGCCTCGTCAACCAGCTCTTCCGCCAGGGCCAGGTCGCCGCGCTCGAGCGCGGCTTCCGCGGCGACGAGGCTCGCCTCGGCGAGCGCCGCGGCGAACAGGAGCAGGAGTAGTACCGGTACGCTGCGGAGGAATCGGGCGGATGCGCTCATGCTCCTGCTCCCTGCGGCGAAGGCTGCGTCGGCCCGGCTTGCGTCGAGCCCGGCGCGCGACCCGTCGGCCGCGGCGCCAGGTACTTGCGGCGCTGCCGGCGAATCGCAAGCGTACCGATGATAGCCGGCAGGACCCAGGGAACAACCTGCCACTGGCCGGGCAGCAGCTGGTCGAGCAGCCGCGACCCGCCGAACGCGAACACCGCCGTGTAGGCACCAATGCCCGTGCCGATCAGGCCGTTCAGGTGCGCGACGATCGCGCTGCGGCGGTTCCAGTCGGTCTTCAGCGTCTCGCGGTACATGTTGACCGCACCGGTAGCGCCGAGCACCGCGAACACGATGAGCAGGATCTGCCCGGCTTCGATGCCCTGCCAGCCCACGAGCAGGCTGACGAGTCCCATGCCGAGGAGCAGGGCCCGGTGGCCCCGCCCGGACAGCGACAGCGGGTCGCGGGAGACGCGCAGGGCGAGCAGCCCGTGGCGCAGCGACGAGAACACGAGCAGCGACAGCATCAGCAGGAAGCTCGCGAACAGCCTGCTTTGCGCTGCGACGGCATAGGCCGTGTCCGCATCGAGGTTGCGCGCCGGCGCGCGGATGCCGATCGGGTCGAGCAACACCATGACGCACATCAGGAACGCGCTCGCGACGACGCCGTACATGCTGAAGGCGTAGAAACGCCCGGCACGGACGTGCCAGGTCGAGCCCTTGCGCGTAGCTACCGGCACCCAGAAGGCGATTATCGCGACGAGTCCGGTGGCGATGTGCGATGTGAACAGCAACTGGTGAAGATGATGCATGGGGGGTTCCTCCTGGCCTGGCGACAGTGTCGCGCCGGCCGGTCCCCGGCGGCAGTGCCGGGCGTAACGATTCGGGACCGTGACTTCCGGCCTATACCGCGCTCCGCCACGACCCGGCAGAATAGCGGCATGAAGCGCAATCCCTACTGGCAGCGAACGGAACTGATGGCGCTGATCGGCACCTGGGCCGTGATCAGCGGGCTCGTCGTGTGGATCGTGCTGCGCAACCCGCGCGAGTACACCGCGACGCTGGAGCCGGCCATCGTGCTGCTCGTGGCCTACCTCGCGGCGGCTCTGGCCGCTGATCTCGGAACGTGGTCGCTGGCGCGGCGGCGCGCTGCGCACCTGTTGCAGCTGGCTTCGGTCGTCGCGCTGGCACTGCTGCTGCCGATCGACTTCCTGCAGATCTTCACGATCATCTGGATCGCCATGGCGGCGTCGATGTACCCGCTGCGGGTCTGCGTGGCCTTCGTGCCGCTTTTGATGCTGGGCTGGTGGCTCGTGCTGACGTACCACTGGGCGGATTCGTTCGCACTACCGACGGTGGCGCTGTACGGTACCTTTCATGCGTTCGCATTGCTGAGCTCGCACTCGGCGCACGAGGCGGAGCGCGCGCGCGATCGCACGCAGGCGCTGTACCGCGAGCTGGTTGCGACCCAGCACCTGCTTTCGGAGGCGTCGCGGCAGAGCGAGCGCACGCGCATCGCGCGCGACCTGCACGACCTGGTCGGCCACCACCTGACGGCGCTGTCCATCAACCTGCAGATTGCGGAGCGGCAGGCCGAGGGCGAGACGCGCGAGCGCATCGCGCAGTCGCGCGGGCTCGCCAAGCTGCTGCTCGCCGACGTCCGCGAGGCGGTTTCCTCGCTGCGCGAGCAGGGCGCGCTCGATTTGCGCCGGGCGCTGGAGCTGCTCGTGGATAACGTGCCGCAGCTCGCCATCTCGCTGGAGGTGGATGCGGACGTCAGCGTCGAGGACGTCGACGTCGCGGATGCGATCATCCGCTGCGTCCAGGAAGGCATCACCAACACGCTGCGCCACAGCGACGCCGAACGCGGCTGGGTGCGCATCTGGCAGGACGCCGACGGGCTGCACGTCGAGATGCGCGATGACGGCCACGGCGCCGACGGCGGGATCGCGGAGGGCAACGGTATCACCGGCATGCGCGAGCGCCTGCGGCAGGTCGGCGGCACGCTCGAAGTCGACGGCAGCGGTCCCGGGCTCACCCTGCGCGCCGATATCCCGCTGGCCGCCTGAATGGCGATCCAGGTCGCGCTGATCGACGACCAGACGCTGGTCCGCGAGGGCATCGCGGGCTTGCTCGGCCTGTCCGACCGGGTCGAGGTCGTCGCGCAGGCCGACGACGGTGCACAGGCGGTCGCGCTGGTCGAGGCGTATGCGCCGGACGTGGTGCTGATGGACATGCGCATGCCGCGGCTGTCCGGCACCGACGCGATCGCGGCGCTGCGCGCGGCCGGGCACGACGTGCCGGTGATCATCCTGACAACCTTCGACGATCACGAGCAGGTGCTCGAGAGCCTGCGGGCCGGCGCGAAGGGCTACCTGCTCAAGGACGTGTCGCTGGACGACCTGGTCGCGGCTATCGAGTCGGTCGCGCGCGGCGAGACGATGATCCAGCCGGCGATCACGCAGACGTTGCTGAGGAGCCTGGGCGAGCGCAAGGCGACTGCCGACGACGCGCCGGTCGAGGCACTGTCGCCGCGCGAGACCGAGGTTATGCGGCTGATGGCCGGCGGCTACAGCAATCGCGAGATTTCCGAGGCCCTGTCGAAGTCCGAGGGCACGATCAAGAACCAGGTGTCGAACATCCTCGCCAAGCTCGGCGTGCGCGACCGCACGCGGGCGGTGCTGAAAGCGATCGAGCTGGGGCTGATCTAGCGCGACGATCCGACGCTGTCGTCGCGCGCCGGCGACGGGATGTCGTGCAGGCCCGCGATCACGTCGCGAAGCGCCGAGAGCCGGGGCTGCGGCAGGCGAAATCGGGCTTACCTGCGAGCGGATTCAGCGCGGACTGTCTGCGGGCCGGGCGCAAGGTCAGTTCAATGGCAGAACCTCATCTATCCAATCGGAGTCTGCGAGTCGGTCGCACCACTAACCGCCTGATTTCCTTGGTCTCTAACCACCGGACTCAAGGAGTTAGATCGCCGAAAGTAAGCAACCGAGTCCTGAAGGCTTTCTGAGTATGCTCAGATTCATACTCAGTTCCTCGTGCACGAGACGCAGTACCCATGGTTCCATTCGTGCCACGGCCGACCGTTCATGAAGTATTCGTACCGCTGGTTCAACGCGCTGCCCTGGCGCTAACCAAGGCAGGATAGAGTTGACCTCGAGTAAGCCACTTCTCACGAGGTCTCGCCGTGTTACGCAGTTTCCATCAAGCTGTTTGCGGGCTGCACAAGGCCCTTTTGCTGCTGCTTGCGGCATTTCCCGCTGTTGCCGACACGGGCGCGATCTCAGTCGAGGTCGTCGATGCATTGACGCGCCGGCCCGTCGATGGCGTGACGATTACGGCCGAGTCGCGTGATGGCGATGTGCGCTCGGCAACAACCAGGGAAGGGCAGGCACTACTCGACGGCCTGGAAGACGGTTTCTTCGAATTGCGTGCTGAGTCGGCGGGATACGTCACGGCCATCGAGCCCGCCGTCCGATTGCTGGCCGATCGGACAGGGCGCCTTCGCTTCGAATTGCAGCCGGTATCGGTCTCTATAGACGAGATCGTCGTTGTCGCACGTGCACGCGAGGCAGATCCCTTCGGCGGCGTCTCGGACAGATTCGTGAGCCGCGACGAGCTGCGTAACGCGCCTGGCAGCGGCAGTGACGTCATGCGCGCGCTGTCCGGCCTGCCCGGGGTCGTCTCCAACGGCGAGTTTGCGGCATTTTCGGTGCGGGGTCACGGGCCCAAGAGCAACCTTATTTATGTCGATGGTTTCCCGTTCCAGCAAGTCGTGCACTTCGAGCAGACGCTGGGCGACGAAAACGAAGTTCTCAATGGCGGTCGCTACTCGATCTTTGCACCCAATGCCGTTGCCGGAGCGGAATTCTCGCCGGGCGGCTGGAGCGCAGAGTTCGGCGGCCGCGATGCCTCGCTCCTGCAAATCGAAGTCGTGGATGGCGCGCCGACGCCTGTTGGCAGTTTACGTCTCGACCTCGCCGGCGCCGAATTCCTCTACGAGGGACCGAGCGGCTTGCATGACAACACGTCCATGTTCCTGCAGGCGAGGCGCTTCGACTTCGGCCGGTTGTTCGAGATTATTGAAGAAGAGTCGCTGGGTGCACCGATCTCCACCGACGTGATCCTGAAGACGCACACGCGTCTTGATGATGACGACGAGTTCGAGTTGCTCGCCATCTATGCGCCCGAGGAGAACACGCTGGACATTACCCACGTCCTCGCCGCCGAGGAGGAGGATGGCATCGAGGACGTCGCGTTGCAAAACGACGATCAGGACCTCGCGCTCATCGGAGGCACCTGGCGGCGAAGGTTCGGTGACGATGGCGAATGGACGAATCGAATCTACTTCCGCGAGAGCGACCGGGTGTCGTCCGAGGGCGAGGCCTTTCCCGACCTGGTTCCGCCCGGTACGCCACCCGACCAGGTTCCGGTGCGCGAGAGACTCCTGACAGTGAGGGAAAAGCAGTCGGAAGTTGGCTGGCGCAGTGATGTCTCGGTCGGAAACGGCCTCGGCATATTGCGTGCCGGACTGCAGCTTACGAGCAGCGATCTCGACTATTCAACCGAACTGCGGGAGGACTGGATACGCTATGTCTACGAGTCCGATGATCCACGGCCCCCGGGCACGAACTACATCGTGTTGCAACCGGATGAGATCGATTCGACCTACACCGCGAGCGAAATCAACTATGCCGTTTACGGTGAGCAGCTGTTCGACTGGGGCGATGCCAATCTGCGTGCAGGCATTCGCTACGATCGCAATGGCTTTGGCGACGAGGATCTCGTGTCACCGCGTTTCGGCTTCAATTACGCGATTTCACCCCGGCTGAGATTGTCGGCAACGGCGGGTATTTTCTATGCGTCGCCAGGCAACCTCGCGCGGGCGGCGGACCCGGAGAACTTCGATCTCGAGAGCGAAAGGCTTGCGCATCTCAGCCTGGGCTTCGATTATCGACTGAGCGATAACCTGGACCTGCTCGTAGAGGCGTACTATCAGGATCTCGATAACAGGCTCGTTGATAGCGGCCGCACGACCGGTCGAATTTCGAATGATGGCGAAGGATCTAACGCCGGGGTAGACCTGGTGTTGAGGCGCACGTTCGATCGAGGCTGGTCGGCCGACTTCGCCTATTCCTGGAATCGCTATCGAGTGGACGATAATGACGGGCGTGGCGAATACGACTGGGATTTCAATCGCGAGCACTTCGTCGCTGTCGGCGGGCGTTGGGAGATCAATGATCGATGGCAGGTGGCAGCACGCTGGAAGTACGGTTCCGGGCTACCAACTTACCGCTTCATTGTGCACGAGGATGTGCTGGCGCCGAACCCGCCCGAGCGGTTTTCGCAGGAGAGGTTCGATTTGAATGCAGTTCGCGGCGATGCGTTCCATTCGCTCGATGTGCGTGTCGATTACCGTCGTCAGATCGGCCCGGTGGATCTCGTGCTGTTCGCGGACGTGCTGAACGTTTACGGCGGCCCGGCGGGTCTGCAACCCGAGTTCAACATCCTGACGGGAGAAATTGTCGACGAGGAAGAGGAAACCCTGCCGCTGCTCGGCCTGATCGTCGAGTACGCCTGGTAAAGTCGTAGCTTCCTGGCAATGACCCGCGCAATGAACCGGAATACGGTAGTCAGCAACGGCACAGTTTTCGGCCTGTGGTCGCTCGGCCGCTCGATAGCGGGCGTGGGTGCGCTCCTGGTCGTGATTTTCGTGGTCATGGAGCCGGAGGCCAGTCGGGGACTCGGCCTGGTCGACCGCACAGTATTCTGGGCCTTTAACGTCGGACTCGCCCTGGGCGCTTTGTATGCGGCAAGCTGGTTGGTATTGCCGCGGATCCTTTGCAGGCTGCCAGCGTGGTTCGCGCTCTTGCTGGCCGGGATCGTCGGTGCCTTGCTGATGGCCCCTGTAGGCTACCTCGCGGAGCAGGTGCTGCCGGACGTGCTGCAAGCCGCGCCCGATGAAGGCTGGCTCGACGAGTTCGGAGAGCTCGGCGTCTGGCAGGGCATCGTTGCCGAGTTTCTCGAGGTTACACCCGAGTTTCTCGCGGTCTGGATGGCTATTAACCTGCCGTTTCTGACGTCGCAGCCGACCTTCAATGATCCGGGAGGTCGCGACGGCGACGGCAGCCACCACGCGCCCATCGATGTCCAGAAAGAGGAGGCGGGGCAATACGCGGAGAAAGCCAGGAACGAGTTCCTGCGCAGTATTCCCGAGTCGCTCGGTAGCAACGTGCTCGCGATCTCGTCCGATCTGCATTACCTGCATGTCTACACGGATCTTGGGCGCTGCATGATACTCGGTTCGCTGCGGCGCGCCGCCGACGCGATGGGCGAAGAGGGCATGTGTGTACACCGCGCGCACTGGGTGGCACGCAGTGCGATCGTGAAGATCGTCAAAGACGGACAACAGTGGTACTGCGTGCTGAAGAACGATCTGAGGGTGCCCGTCAGCCGACGCAAGAAATCGACCGTGGCGGGATGGTTCGGACACTCGACCAGGATTGTTTCAGTGGCCCGTTCGAAACGCGGTACAGCCTAGTCAACGGCGAAGCGGTTCACTTCCTCGTCAGCACCGCGACAACGTGAAGACCAGGTACCTGTCCGCAATGTCTCTGCGTATCCGTCTGTCGTGGCGCTGCCACCACAGACCCCGCAGCTCTTCTCACGGGACTCAGGAATCGCTTAGAATCCGACTGCGCTCGCTCTTGCGCACAGCCAGGACCGAGTGAGGCGCAAGCCCTGATTCGCGGGTGTAGTTCAATGGTAGAACCTCAGCTTCCCAAGCTGATGACGTGGGTTCGATTCCCATCACCCGCTCCACTATCTGACGCCGCATTACGCGGCCGCGAGGCGCACGGCCTCGCTCAGTGACTGCCGGCCAGCGGCCGGAAACAGACCGTGTTGCGGCCGCGCTGCTTCGCGTCGTAGAGCGCGGTATCGGCGGACTCGATGAGCTGCTTGCCGGTACCGGGCGCGACCGTCGTGGCCAGCGGGTTCCAGGTCGTCACGCCGATGGAGATCGTCACGACGCCCGTGTCCGGCTGCGCGCTGTGCTCGATGCGCAGGTCCTCGATCGCCTGGCGCAGGCGCTCGGCGACGGCGAGTGCGCCGTCCTGCGCCGCGTCGGGTAGCAGCGCCGCGAACTCCTCGCCGCCGTAACGGGCGACCTGGTCGCCGGGCCGGAACAGCGTCGCGAGCAGCTGGCGCGCGACGAACACGAGCGCCTCGTCGCCGCGGGCATGCCCGTACAGGTCGTTGTAGGGCTTGAAGTAGTCGACGTCGATCAACAGCAATGACAGCGCCTTGCCGGAACGGCGCGCCTCGACCACGGCGGCCTCGAGCTGCTCGTCGAACAGCCGGCGATTGCCGATGCCCGTCAGCGCGTCGGTGACGGACTGGTTCGCGAGTTCGCGGTTCATGTCCTCGAGGCGCTGCTTCGCCTGCTCGAGGTCGGCCGTGCGTTCGTCGACGAGCTGCTGCAGTTCCAGGTTCTCGCGGTTCAGGCGCTGGTTGCGCTCCGTCGCCTGGCGGATCCGGCGCATCTCGGTGAAGCCCGACAGCGGCGCGGCGAACATGCGCCGCAGCAACGGCGGGCGTTCGACGCGCAGGGACATCAGCACGCTCGCCGGCCCGAAGCCGACCAGGCGATTGTAGGCCTGCGCCTCCAGCTGGTAGTCGCCCGGCGGCAGCGTGTTCAGGCGTATCGACGGCTCGGCCTGCAGGTCGCGCCAGTCCTCGTCGAAGCCGGTCAGGCGGA